>Ga0193753_10000288_pt1 | contig 50316 bp, 39 predicted proteins | sample H1c2metaG_FD_144925 | JGI IMG/M metagenome (GOLD analysis project Ga0193753, IMG submission 144925) | Soil microbial communities from a riparian zone of the East river system, Colorado, United States - H1c2 | ecosystem: Environmental > Terrestrial > Soil > Riparian zone | place: USA: East...
AGTGAGACGGTGTGGACCTCCTACCGCTGCCCAGCTCGAAACGTTCTCGGCGGGACGCCGAAAAGGGCGGGCGGGACGCCCGCGCTCCCCGCAACAGTTTGTGAAACAACGGAGCGGGATGGGCCGGCTTGAATGCTCGAAGGCATCAGGCGACGTTGGCGCCAGGCTTCCCAACGGTTCGCAAGACGGCGGCGGACCCAGCTACCACGATCGCGCCAAGAACCCTCCATGAGATGAATCCCGAATTCACCAAAGTGATGCCAGGTCTGTTCCTCTCGGACATCTTCGGGGAAAAGGACGGTCACACCGGAGGCGAGATCTGGATTCTCCCCGAGGGTGCGCGAGAGCAGGCCAGGACCCGTGGTATTCAGAACGTGGAAGTCCCGGCGAAACAGAGAGGGTATCCCATTCATCATTGGCTTCACCCAATCCGGGTCCTGTTGAGCGCGAACGCAGTTTTCGATGACGGCCTTCAGAAAAGGATGTCCGGCTGCTGCCCCGAAAGCGTAATTGCCGATCTCCCAATCCATCCCGTAGCGCTCGCGCAGACAGGAATTGAGGGTGAGTTCCTCAAAAGGAAAAACACAGTCATGCTCAAAAAGGGGAGCGAGAGACCGCCAAAGGAATACATCCAGATCGAAATAGAAACCACCGTAATGATAGACGGCGAGGTAACGGAAAAAATCGTAACGCTGGATGGGCCGAAGAAAGGCGTCGAACACGGACCGATAGTCGGGAAAATGCTCGGCGATGAACCGCTTTACTTCCTCGTCATCAAAAAAGAGGAACTCCCAGTCCGGATGTAAAAGCAGGAGGTTGGCGGCAGCCGCTCGGGGCATGGACGGCAGCGCCCGTGTTTTCCCGGTCTGAATGATTCGTGGTGGAATGTTACCGGACATGAGAGCGGAGAGTTGGCGCGGCGTGCAGGTTGATTACGTCCTCAGCTTGCGATTCTGGATCTTGATCTGTCGCCAGCGCTTCATTGCTTTGGTTCACGAATCCTGGCGCATAGCCGATGGCCGCGAGGAGAAACAGAAAGCCGATCGGCGACATATACGCGAAGTAGGACTCGGAGAAATTGGCAATGAGAGTGACGGGGAAAATCGCGAAGCGCACTATTCCGTAATCGCCATCCCACATGAGACGCTTGTTAATGCGAAAACCGACTGCGATGAGCATGAGGACGAGAAGGAAAATGCCGACCCAGCCACCCGTGATGTACTCTTCGACGTAGCCATTGTGGGCGGAGAATGCCACCCAGTTAGGCAACTTGGAGCGATATTGCATATCGTCCCAGAAACTCATGAAGCCAACTCCGAACATCGGGTCGGTTTTAAGATTCAACAGTTCCCGCCAGACATCCGTCCTTCCCGTAAATGTCATGTCCCGGCCCAGTCCTTCGATCACCTCTTCCTTGAGGCCAAACATCTGGTCAAATGCCCAGAAGCTCAAAGCAGCGGCCAGGACAAGAACGCCCAGCAAGCGAAGCCTTTGCCGTAGAAAACGCAGGCGAGTGGCGGCAATGATGACCGCGCCAACGCCAAAGCAGACCATCGAGGTGACGCTATTGCACATGTAGAACAAGTAGAGGCCCATGAGCAACAGCCCCCCATGGATCCACTTTTGTGTTCGCATTTTTCGAGAAGGTTCCTGTTCCCGCCAATCCCAGAGAATAATCAGACCGCAAACCAACACGAGCGCACCCAAATTGTTTTTTTGCGTGGTGACGCCGACGAATTCGCCTCCGCCACCGTGACTGCTGTAGAACCGGCCCAGCGACGGAAACCAGCGGATGAAAATGACGGACAACGGCAGCAACAGATAAGCGCAACGAACGAAGACAGCGCGCAGGGCCTGCTGCGGGTTTTCTTCGGTAAGAATGACGAGGAGGATGACAATGTTACCGAACTCCTTGACCCAACGTTTGAATGAAACAGGTGTGGAGTTTGCCCAGAGAACGCTGATGAGCAGGTACCCGTAGAAAAGAAAAACGGGCCAATTCTGCGAGATAACGAGGGACCAGTTCAGGCCGCGCCGGGAGAGGACCACGAAGGCGGCGATGATGAGAACGAAGTAAAACAGCGCGTCGAGAGGGCTTCCTTCCATCGTGCTCGAGCCGCCACCGAACCCCGCCCACATGGAAAGCGGGCGCGAGGAAACGATCATGACCCAGAGCGTGGGGATCCAGAGCGTAGGCGAGATCCCGTCGCGCATGGAGTTGTCCCGTTTGACGAGCTTCCAAAAGCCGAAGAGCGAAAGCAACAGTACCAGGCGGTAGATCATTCTCTAAGGAAGGCAGATCTCGGAGTTCAGATTTCAGAAGGCAGACACTGCGACGGGTTTGGGTTCATCGGCACGCAGCCTCTCAGACCCGGACGTGGCGCCATCAGCACCCACAGGGCAGGCGAGACGCCTGCCCTACGTTTTCACCGAATCCTGCGAACGTCGGGGACGATTAGGATTAAGAACAGGATTACGATTACGAGTGAAAGAAACCGTCACATGGGGCGTTCGTGGACGGGATTCAGGCCCAGCACAGCGAGTAATCGGCCAAAGTGGTCGGCCATCTTCACACTGTATTTCATGAAATGGTGCTGGCCGGCGAGGAGCAGAAACGGAAGCGCGAGCGCGTAGAGCGGCACGGCGATGACGGCTTTCACCAGATTCCTGGCACGACCACGGCGTTGGCGCAGTGAATTTTTTCCGCGAAGCAACGCGCGGCTCAGCATGAAGCGGCGGCTCCAGCGCGCGGGCGGCACGACTTCAAAGGCGACGGCTTCATCACACCAGATGAACTTGTGTCCGGCCTGGATCATTCGGCGAAAGAAATCCTGATCCTCGCCGCCCGTCCCGAACTCGCGGCGAAAGGGTGGCTCACCCGCGGGCAGAATGTTTCGGCGGAAAAGAACATTACCGGTGCGGCATTCATGCCAAGGCATCACAAACCCGGTGGGATGCGAAGGGCGATCGTAGAAGCGGCCTTTGGTGACCCAGCGCGGCGGGGGCTCGTCAAAGTGTGGCTTCACGGGGCCTAACACACCGGCGACCTGATGAGCCTCGCAGGTGCGGTAAAGATGCAACAACCAGCCCTCGACAGGGAACTCATCGTCGTCGATACAGACGACGAAATCGCCGGTGGCCTGCGCCAAAGCGGTGTTCCGGGCCAACGCGATGTTTCTTTCCGACTGCACGGCGTAGGAAATCTGAAGAGAACATTCCCGTGCGCATTTCTCGACCACCGAACGCGCGGACTTTCCAGCGTCATTATCAGCAATTGCCACCGAGAACGTGAAATCACCTCCCGTGTCCTGCTTCTCGATGTCCCGAAGCAATCGCTCCAGCATCGCGGGCCGGCCGCAGGTGCAGATGCAAATGGTGATGTGGGAGAGCATCGGGGAGAAGACAGAAATCAGCATGCAGATGGCGGATGGCAGAGCCAAAGCGTGATGAGAAAGGGCCCGCGCGAAAGGGGTGAACCAAATGATTAGTGAACCAGTGTGTCAGTACTCGCGACTGTTGCCACTGAACGGGCGCTGATTCTCAGATTCATTTCAGGCGCGCATAGCAAGGTGCGGTGGATCAATTCGAGGGAAAGAAGTTTGTGCAACTCGATGGTGCGGTTCCCGTCCGCGCGCAGATGTGTGCCGACCGCATTCTCGATAGCGCTCGGGGCGAGATAAGATCGGCTTCGCGCACGAGCATCGAACAAGACCTCTCTCACGCAATCCGCGAGAGGACCCCGATACCACGAACGAAAATGGCAAAATTTCTGCCGTCCCAAAAATAATTTCTCCAGATGCAGGCGAGAAACCGAGCGATCCATGCGCGCGAGCCAATCAGGCATGCCGTAGTCGTAAGCGTATTCCGCCTTCGCCACGTAATCATGGAACGCGCGGCGCAACCGATTGACGGTCCGTCCCGGCGGTGGCCAGGTGACGCCGCGATCCGTGGGAATGCGGGCCAATTGAGGATCCCCCTTGGCGATGAGCCGGAGCGACGGTTCGAGGCTCGTGGCGGATTCAGGCGGCGCCTGGAAACTGAGCGCAACCAGATCGTGATCGAGGAACGGCGAACGGACCTTTATCTGAGATCGTTCCACGGCGAAGCGAGCGAAATGGTGCCAGGGGACTTGCTTGAAAGCGATGAAGGAGAGCGCGTGCCCACGAGCCTCTTCAGCGTAAGTCGTGGCAGCGGCTCGAGCATGTTCTTCAATCTCCGGGGCAAACAACCCGGCGGCGAGCCGGCGCGGTTTGAAGGCAACGTGACGGCGAATCATTTCGGAGCCGTAATTTCCGGTGAGCCGAACCGGAGCGAACTCGCGGGCGAGACGATTAGCGTAAAGCTCCGCCGCGCCGGTGACATCCATCGCACCATCACTAATGAAAACAGACTGTTCGGCCAACTGAGAGAACTCCGCCAGAAATTCATCGCCGACCGGAATGTCCTGATGACTTTGGCCGCAGATTTTAGCGATGCGCCGCGCGATCCGTGCATCCGCACAGTCGCGATGAGGCCCGTTGAAAGTATAGCAAGGGAGCGCGCCGGGTCTCGATCGATCCCACGCCATGATCATTCGGCCATCCAGCCCGCCGGTGAGAGACATGGCAATCGGATCAGAGCCGCGCAAGGACCGTCGAAGTGCCTGCGGGAAGATTTCCGCAAAGCGTTGCTCGTACGCATCGGGGGAAAGAGGTGACTGGGATTCCCAAGTGGCAGGATCAAAATAGCGGCGGCGTGCGACGCCATCGGGCGAAAATATCCAGGCTGATCCCGGCGGCAGAAGAGAGATTCCCGAAAATAAAGTGCGATTCTGCAAGACACATCCGCAACTCAACCACTCCGAGAGACCCTGCGGGTCGAGCCGGCGAGATTGCGGCAGCACCGCGAGCAGGGACTTGGCTTCGGATGAGAACAGGGTCTGCCCCCCAGATTGGTGCAGGTACAAATGTCCCAGGCCAAAGCGATCGTTGAAGAGAACGAGGCGACGCTGCCGGAGATCGAGCAGCACGCCGTGAAACCAGCCTTGCAACAGGAGCAACGATTCCAGACCTCGTTCTTCGTACCGCTGCACGAAAGTGGGCGCGACTGCTTCCGAAGTGTCATCGAAAAATGGATCGCCTGAAATCAGACAGCCGATGTCACGGCTCGCATTCCAAGTGAGAACGGATCCATGTTGTTCCTTTCCCGTGCAGCCAACGAATGCGCGCAAGGAAGCATCGGTATGAGTGAGCGAAGAACCACTCCGCCGGTGCTCCATCCGTTGCAGCAGGTGTTGCAACAAGTTTTCGGTTTCTTGGGGAGAACCCGCTCCAATTATGCCAGCGATGCCAGACAAGAGATTAAAAAAACAGGACGGTTGACGGAAGAAAACTGGAGCCGGCGGGAGGAATTGAACACTCCATCTGCTGAATACAAGTCAGCTGCTCTAGCGTTAAGCTACACCGGCGAAAAGCTGCGGAAGATTTCAAAAGAGACACGCGTGTGTCAATGTTCGCTCTGCGAAGCAGGTGAAGAAAGGCCAGCAACGATTGGCTGGCCGATGACCGGGACCGTGTTTTGCCGCGTAAAGCGGCGGCGGTAAATCGCGGCTCGCGTGGCGAGGAACATGTCCACGATTTTCTCCGGCATCATGGAAGCCAACCCACGGTGCAATCCGCAGCGAAGGGCCAGGGCGCCCATACCAGTGACGGGAACGTAATAGCGCGGAAAGTTCAATCGCTCAAAGCCGTTGCGGCGCTTGAACTCCGTGACGGGGCTGTTCTCCTTGGTGCCGTAAACGAACTTCCCGTAGATCAGGTGAGTCGCTTTGTTCTCGCAGCAAATCTCCACGGCTTTGGCGAGCAATGCGTTGGTCGGCCGCTTATCGAAGTGGGCTTCGAGCGAAACGATTTGCATGATGCGGGAGAGGCCATTCACTCGCACGAGCTTGATGAAACCGATCAGTTCGCCGTGGAAAAAAGCGCCGATAAATTCGCTTCGATCCCGGTAAGTGGCGTTTTCGGCTTTCACCCGGTCGAGGCTCTTGCCGTAGTGCCAAAACTTGCGGCCCTGGCGAATGGGCGTCTCGTTGTAAATGTTGCTGATGCCGCGCACCGACTTGTCGTCGAATGTGAGGCGCTCGACGGCGACGCCGCGACGTCCGGCTCGCCGAACATTCTTGCGTGTTTCCTGGGGCAACGATTCCCACCACGGATTGTAGCCCGCTGAAAGTTCGGCCACCGCGACATTGTCCCACTCGATATGAAACGGATGGGAAGGCTCGCGATGAGGCAACGGACGAACAAACGTAAAGAGGTGCGGAACCTGTTTCTCCTGCCGCAATTGCTGGACGAATACTTCCGGATTCGGAACCGGCTCTCCTTCAATCCACTCCTCGTCGTGAACAGCGACAACGCGCACGGGGCGGCGCATGACCACGCGCCACTGCGGTGCAGAATTCGCGGAATCGCCGTTCGTTATTGCTTCTTTGCTCATCAAGAAAGGTTGGCTGCCGCAGGTTTGGGATGAAGCGATTGGCTCCGTTGGAAAACTTTTCGGAAACGCGTCATCTGTTCGCCGCGATGGAACTTGATCAATTCGTCGGAAACAGGTCGTGGGATACGGCACACGGCGGCCCACACATAACCGGCGATGAAGAATGCGCCGCCGAAGATCAGTGGCTTTCGGCGCATGGCGAAAATACCGCGCGAGATTTCCCAGAGTGGATGGCCGCCGACGTAGTAAGCCTTGCGACCATAATGGAAGCGCATGCGCAGCGCCCCGTTCACGCCCGTGCCGGTGCCGAGCTTGCGATGGTGAAAGCAAACCTTGTCCGTGAAGGTGCGGGTTTCCCAGCCTTTCATGCGCGCGGTGGTGACGGCGATCCAATCGATCGCGCCACCTTTCACCGGGATGTAGCCGCCCACTTGTTCGAAGCACGCGCGCCGGAAAAACTGCACGGCGCCGGAGACGTGATTGATGTTGGCGTTCTCGTGATCGTAGGTGTGAGCATCCGGCCGATCGAAATCCTCCACGAACGGAGTGCCGACGACACCGAGGCGCGGACGCTCAGCGAAGCGGGCGAGGAGGAATGCGTAGTAATCGGGATCGAAAGTAATGTCCGCGTCCAGATTGCCAATCAGATCAAACGACGGATGACGAATGACGGATGACGAAGTCGGAAGAGTTTCCCATTCCTTGAGGCGAGCGTAGCCGGCGTTAAAAGCATGGGCTTTGGCGGCGAATTGCCGGTCGCGGCGCTCGGGCATGCGGAGCAATTCAATCCACGGATGCTCGGCGGCGTAACGCTTCACGATGTCGTCCGTGCCGTCCGTCGATCCATCGCTCACGATGATCCAACGCAGCGGGCGGACGGTCTGCGCGATGACGGAGCGAATGGTCGCTTCGATCAGATCCGCTTCGTTACGAGCGGGAGTGATGAGAACGTACGAAAGCATCCTGAATTTACCGCAGAGACGCAGGGGCGCAGAGGGCAGCGGAATCTTCAACAACGAGGCTGGACTTCAAACGCAAATGGGCCAGGGCCTTGAACATGGTGGCCTGGCCCCAGTGGAAATAAGGCGTCTTCGAAGTGAGCATGGGGTACTTCCGATAGTGAAAGTAGCCGGTGAGGTCCTGCATGTTTTCAATAGTCCAGCGCGCCACTTTTTCCGCGAGCACCAGATCTTCGGGATGTTCCTCGGAGAAAAAGCAAAGCGTGTCGATGGCCTGCGCGGCGCACTGGATGTCGATGGGATAGGTCTTGTTGTCGTAGTAGCGCGGGCAACCGGATTCCTCGAAAAAGGTCCGCACGAAATACTCATGCCCTCGATCGAGCTGTTCCTGGAATCGTGTTTCGCCAGTGCTCTGAAGGTAGCGCTTGAGGCAGTCGAGGTTGTAAGCGGTGTGGAAATTATCGATCCAACGATACTTGGGATGTTCGCCATACCACCAGGAGCCGTCGTTCATCTGGCGCGAACAACTGTAGAGCATGGCGGCCTGGGCGGCGGCGAGGTATTCCGGCTTGCCAACATGTTTCCAGGTTCGGGCCAGCATGGCCGCGCCGAGCATGTTGGAATTGTGAATGGAGAACTGCGCGAACGGAACGTAGCTGATGCAATAGCCGGCGGCCGTCTCTTCGCGCGGCAACTGAAGTATCCAATCGCAAATGCTGCACGCGACTTCGAGGAAGCGCGGCTCCTGAGTTTGCTCGTAGGCTTCGAGGAACGCCTGGCCGATGAGGCCCGACCACACGATCGTCGGTTGGTGCGCGGGAATGCGGCCGCTGCGGCTGGAAAAATCGAAGTGATTGCCCCAGCAGTAAAACGGCGAGGCGGAAGTCTTGTGCGCGCGCAGCCAGTCGAGACACGCAAACGCTTTGTCGCGCCAAATCGGTTCGCCCATCACCTTGAACAAATGGAGATAACCCCAGGCCATGAAGCCGCGGCCTTTGGTGGAGTCGAGCGGCTTGACGCCGACAAGTGGGCGGACATTCCAGGGAGATTTCCAAATGGCCTGTTGAAGAATCCGTTCCGCGAAAATGCTGCCAAAGGTGAGCGGACGCAGAAACGAAGTAAGGCCATCGCCGGGATCGTATCCTTTGTAATCGCGGTCCTCGACCCACTTCTGCACGGCGGCGAGACTCTGCTCGATCACATCGGGCGCCGGCTTCGGGTGCGCGTCTTTCACCAGGATCGAGGTCATGGGGTGAGCGCGACGTCCGCGGCTTCTTCCTTGATCACGGCGGGACGCGACGCCGGCAATGAGATGTGTCCGTTACGCTCAGTGGAGGCGGACAGTGAATCGACGAGTTGCAGGTAGTCCTGCTTTTTGGTCTGCCAGTTGTTGCGTACGACGTACTCGCGGGCGTTTCGAACCAGTGAGTCCCGCAAGCCGGAGTCCCGCGCGACGGCAAGGATCTTTTGCGCGAGATCTTCGGCATCGCCCGATCGAAAGAAACTCACAATGTCGTCGTTGAAATAAAACGTATCGATCTTCGTGCGCGAGGCGATGACCGGAATTCCTTGCGACATGAATTCCAGAATCTTGGTGCTGTAGGCTTCGTTGCCAAAAGAATCAGCGCGCTTGGGAACCACGCCGATGTCGGCATTCGCGATCACTTCGGCAATCTCCGTGAGCGGAACGTTCTCGAAAAAGCGGACCTTTTGTTCCAGCCCGAAGGAAGCGACCAAAGCGATGAGTTCGTTCCGGGCACTGCCTTGTCCGTAGATATGGAATTCAGCCTTGGGCAGTTGGTTGCTGACCTGAGCGAAGGCGCGAATGGCGATATCAACGCCCTGATGCCAGTGAAGGCCGCCGGGAAAAATGATGATGAGCTTGCCGTCATTCCTCGTGCGGCGATGCGGAACGAAGACTTGAAGATCGACGTGGTTGAGGAAGACCGAGCTTTTGCTGGTCGAGACGGAGCGCGTCACCAGTTTTTGATGCCAGAGGTGATTAGAAACAATCACATGATGCGCGAAGGAGGCGGAACAACGTTCAACCGTGCGCAACGATTTGAACAAAAGGCCATTTTCCACCGCGTTGAACTTGCTCGCATAAAATTCAGGAACGATGTCGTGGACGTCGAGAATCACCTTGGCCCCGGTCAGCTTGGGCAGCCACGCGGCGAAGACGAGAAAGTCCGGGATGTTGTGGACGTGGATCAGATCGTAAGGCTGGACGAAGTGACGTCCGCTCAGGCGAAGCGAGGCGACGAAGCAAAATTTCAGCAGGCGGAAGAGGTAGGAGATTTTTCCTTTTTCATTTTTTCCGATGCGCTTTTGGATTCGCGATAAATGGACGCCGGCGAGTTCTTCGCTGCGCGGCTGTTCCGGTTTAGCCTGAAGAGCGAGCACATCCACCGTGTCGCCCCGCGCCGCGAGCGCTTCGGCGTAACGCATGACTCGGTTGTCCGATTCATACGCGGAGTAGGACAACATGCAGATACGCTTCCGGGAAACGCGCTTTAGCGAAGAGTGCTGCTTGCAGTACGCCGCGACTTCGCGAGGCAACGCCGGCCAAAATGAGCCGCGGTAGTGCGCGTTGAGATATTCGAGGAACTCCCGGTAGTGGGCGACGGGATATTCACGGCTGCTCCGGCCCGAGCCGTCGAACGCCATGTAATCGGGATGCGTATTCAACAGCACCATGCCACCGTGACGCGCGATCCAATCGAGTTTTTGCTTCCAAATCTGCGGCGTTCGTTCCTGCAAATAGATGAACAGCGTGGAATCCTGGGCCAGCGTGTAAGGCAGTTCTACATAGCTGCCGCCATTGGCATTCGCCACGCAAAATGGGAACACAGTTCCAACACCCTCGGGCTGCGGTTCAAAGGGATCTGTGTCGAACGTGGAAGTGTCGTACTCGATGTCGAGATGGTGAATCCAATCGAGGTTTCGCAGCATGAAACCGGAACGGAACCCGACGGCTTTCCATTCACGCAAATAATGATTGATGCGCGAAGCTTGAGGTTTGAAGGCGGCGCGGGAACGGAAGAGTTTGCCGTCATGCCGCAGGTCGTGAACACCGACCTCGAAGCCGTTTGCCGCGAGATCGTACCGGAGAGTTTTCAGCACCGAGTATTCGGCTTCGGGAATGAAATTGAAGGAGGACCGAAAACCGAGGTCCATTTCGAACTGCATCAGCTTGCGGCAGCGTTCGAGTCCGGTGGGTCCTTCCACATCATGGGTCAGCACCACGGAAAACTTTTTGCCTTCGGGCCAGCCGGGCCAGCCTTCGGGAGGAGCGCCTGCCGTTTCATTGATGGGCCAGGTGTCCGCGAAACGCGCGCGCTGCCGTGCGGCCAACGCACGACGAGAGGCCAGTCGGATGCGCCACGGAAGAAACGGCTTGAGCTGATAGTAGAGAGGATTGAAGAGCATCGAAACGTGCGGACAGACTTCGTCCCCGTCAATTCGCAGGTCCGCGATTGATGAGCGCAAATCTCATTTTGTTGTTTTGAATCGCGCGAAGATCTCGCGGCGATCCCCCTCCTCCGCGTGCGACACGCAACCTCTTGTCATCCTTGTCAACCGGCGGACGACGAACCTTCATCGACTGACTCAGTTGGTTTTTGAAACCATGCGATGGAAGGTTTTACCGGATCGAAATCTTCTCGTCGAACAAGAACATGCGCAGGCGGTTACACACCTTTGTGCAACCAGTGCGGCACGGGGTTTTGGACCTTGTTCAACACCGCACTAACCTTGGCCTGCGAACGCGCCAACAGCCGAGCCGCCTGCTTCACCGTGTCCTGGCTGTCCTTCCCGGACTCGACTACCAGGATGACCAAATCCATCATGCCCGCGAGCCGCGCCGTCATGGTAGTGGGCGTGGTTGGGGGCAAATCGAACACAATGTAATCGTAGTCGCTCACGCGCAGTTGCGGCACCACGCGAGCCAATTGCTTCGAAAGATTGGCGGTCGCAGGATCACTCGGATTACCCGCTGTAGCGACGTAAAGGTTCTGCAAGACCATACCGTTCTGTCGTTTGTCTGAAGTGAGGGCGTCGGTGAGATTGCAGGCCAGTTCACCGCGGTAAAAAGGATGAACGGCCTGCGCTTCCAGATTGAGATTCAGGAGAAGCACGTTGCCATCACCGGTTTCCGAGAGCGCGCCGGCCAGTCCAGCGGCGAGGGACGTCACGCCGACGCCGTCACTACAACTCGTGACGCCAATGAGTTTCGGTTTGTGGGGATCAGGCCCGAAAAAAGTAAGCGTGGAATCGCGCAAGCCATCGATGTAGCGCCGCAACGGATGATCTTCCGCCCAGGTATTGTGCAAATCCGCTTCGGCCGGTTCGCCATTCGCCGTGAGCAACGCGCGCGCGGGAAAAGGAAGCAGCTTCGCATGGCCATTAAAGCCCAGCTTCGGAATGGAAAGGAACAACGGGAGCTTGAGCTTCGTCTCGATATCGACCGGGCGGCGGACGCTGTGATCGAGGAATATCTCAATGAGGAACGCGATGCCGAGGCCAGCGATCAGAAAGCCGAAGAAAGCGCCACCGACGAGTTTGAATCGCTTGGCCACGTTCAGCGAAGGTGGCGAAGGCGTTTGCACCGCCTGAATGTTCGAGTTTTTTACTGCGCTCAAGGCATCGTCAAACCTTTGCGATTCGAGACGGGACGCCACATTCATGTAGTTGTTCTGATCAATTGTGAGCTTGCGCTGAACCTCGAGAATGGAGCCTTCCAGATTGTCCAGAAGAGCGACGTCCTCGCGGACCTCCGCCAATTGATTGGTAATGGCTTCGATACGGGACTCCAAGCCCGTAAGTCGGGCGGGATCGAACCGATTGTCACCAGCAGACGGTGGGGAATAGAGCGCGGGCAACTTGGGGAATTCCGTTTCGAATTCCTTGCGCTTCTGTTCGCTGCTGACGATCTGTTCCCGAAGCCGCTTCACTTGCGGATTGTCTTCGGTGTAGCTCGCCAGCATGTCGAACTCGCGGTTGCGCAACGTATCAAGGCGAGCGCGCAGCCAGGTATATTCGGCAATCTTCTCCCGGGATGGCGCTGGCCCGGCATTCTCCTTCTCCTTGTCTACTTTATCGGGTTTTCGATGCTCGCGTCCTAAAATCGTTTTGAATTCAGCGAGTTGCGCTTCCGCGTTGAACAGTTCCTTGCGCAAGCTGGACAACTGATCGCTCAATCCCTTTTTGGCATCGTCGATGGAAATCACGCCCGCCTCCGCCTTGAGCTTGCGCAGCGTTTTCTCATTCTCACGAACCCTGACGAGGAGCTGCGCCGCCTCATCGGAAAGGACGCGCTCGAATTCCGGCGGGTCGCGATGAAGTGTCTTGTGACGCGAAAAATACGAATCCATGACTTGCCGCAAGACCGCCTGGCATACGGTGGGGTCAGAGTGGGAAAACTGCACACGAATGATACTGCTGCCGGGAGGATTATCCGGGGTGATGCCGTTGCGAATCGTCATGGCGGCGGCCATGACATTACTGCCGCCATCCTTGCCCAGGATTCGTTCCGGGCCAACTGCGACGGCAACCTCTTCGCACAAGTCCAAGCTGGTCAGAATCTCGAATTCAGACTTGATGATGCTTTCGCTGCCCACCGGACGTGTTTGCGCGCCCACGCCCGCCTCGGCCGCCTTGGTATCCACGACGTAGCGCACCAACAACTTTGCCTCCGAAGAATAGCGTGGCTTTTCCGAGGCGTACACGATGATGGCAGCGATCAGACCTGCCACAAAGAAACCCAGGACCAGCCACTTGTGCCGAAAGACGATGTAATAAATATCCGTCACCTTGAGGCCCGCTGGCGGCGCCTCGTGGGCAGCATTCTTAGCGATTGGTCTTACTTCAGTCACAAATTCAATTCAGGTGCGGATACACGGCGCGGCCAATCCATTTCGAAACAATAACCGGAAGCACAGCAAAGGCCCGCGCCTGTGCCCCGCTGGCCAAATCATCCACTTTCACGAAGCTCCGCCGTGCAAAGGAATAGCGCGCGTAATGGATGGGATACTCTTCCGTACCCCAACCTTGCTTGAAGCGGCGCAAGCCCTCGTTAGACATGGAAGTCTTGCCGAAGTTCAATTCCGCGGCCCCAGCATCGGCGAGCTTACAGATTGCTTTCCAAATCACAACATTGGCACCGCGATGTTCTTGAGAGCGTTCATCCGAGGCGCTGAACTTGTAGATGGCCCGGCGGGCAAACTGCAAAAACACCGCGCCAGCGATGGGCTTCTCGTTGTAAATGGCCAGCGCGACGAATCCGTGGCCAGCCTCCAAGACCCGCTGGCACAAGCTCTGGAAAAAGCGAAACGGCTGGGGCGGAGCGCCATGCCGGGTGCGAGTGCGGCAGTGCAGGCGATAGTAAGCGCGCACGGATTGGAGATCGGTCCCAAACCGGACTGTGACGCCAGCGCGCTCGGCTTTGCGGACAGCACGGCGAACAGCGCTTTCGAACTTTTCAAAAATTTCACTTGAAGACGAAATGAGGGCCAGACGGTGGCCAAGGAACGGAGTGCCTGGGCCAGCGTTCACGGCACAATCATATCCGCCACGGAGTTCCAAATATTTCCAGCCGCGCAAATTTCCTTCGCGCACGGCAAATTCGAAAAGCGACTCGGCGCTCACATCCGGCGACACAAGAGGCGGACACTCGTCTGTGAACGGCAAGGACACCCCGCGCGCACGCTGCAACCAACTGCGCGCTTCCATGATCGGGAGCAGACCGCGCAACTCGCCGTTCTTCATGGCGACGATGTAGCGGCAGGGAAATCCGTAGGTCTCTTTCAACGTCGCGGCCCAGGAGGCACTGTGAAAAAATGTGGCGTCCGGATGTTTGGAAACCGTTGTATCCCAGTCCGCATCGGCCAGAGGATCCACAATTCTGAATTCCACCCCGGCCGCAGCGTGAGCCGCGATTTCAGGTGAGGTAAGAGTTGTGGAGGAGTTCATCATACCGCGACGAGTGATTCCTCAACCCAGGTTCGAACTGCAAGAGCCACCGTTTCGATTTGCTGATGAGTCAGTTCAGGATACATCGGCAGCGAGACGAACGCTTCGGCACAACGCTCGGCCACGGGGAATGAACCGCTTTTCAATCCCAACGATGCGTAGGCCTCTTGCAGATGCACCGGGATCGGGTAATGGATGCCGCAGGAAATTCCTTTTTGCGCGAGGGCGCGAATCATGTCATCGCGGCGTGCCACGCGGATGGCGTAGATGTGAAAGACGTGCGTTCGATCAGCGGCTTCCTTCGGCAAAATGATTTCGTCCAAACCTGAGAGCAATTTGCCGTAATGGCGCGCGTGCTCGCGTCGCTTCTCATTCCCGCCCGCCAAATGCGTGAGCTTGATGGAGAGAACGGCGCCTTGAATCCCGTCCATGCGCCCATTCCAACCGACGACAGTGTGATGGTATTTTTTCGTCTGCCCGTGATCGCGCAGGACATCCATCTTCTTCTTCAACTCCGCATTGTTGGTGACAGCGGCGCCCGCTTCACCTAACGCGCCGAGATTCTTGCCGGGATAAAAACTGAAACAACCGACGTCACCGACGGAGCCGGCCGGGCGCGACTTGTATTCCGCGCCGTGCGCCTGACAGGCGTCTTCCACGACGGGCAAGCCGTGTTTGCGGGCGACAGCAATAATCGCATTCATGTCGGCCATCTGGCCGAAGAGATGGACTGGAATAATCGCCTTGGTGCGGGGAGTTATCGCACGCTCCAATTGCGACGCATCCATCGTGTAAGTCTCTTCGTCGATATCAACGAACACCGGCCGCGCGCCGCAGTAAGTAATGGCCTCGGCGGTCGCCATGAATGTGCTTGGAACGGTGATGACTTCATCGCCAGGCCCAACCCCCAACGCGAGCAGCGCGAACCAGAGCGCATCCGTCCCGTTGCCAACACCGCATGCATGCTTCGCGCCGCAGAATTGCGCGAACTCACGCTCGAATTGTTCGACAAAACTTCCACCGGCGAACGCGCTGGAGTCGATCACCTGTTCGATCGCGGCGCGCAACTCAGCACGAATCGGTTCGTGATGCAGACGGAGATTCAAGAAGGGAACTTGCATTTTAAGTCTTTGCCAGAGTTGGCACAGGGCGCGCCGGGTTGCCGGCCACGATCGCGCCAGCGGGAACGTCTTTCGTCACGACACTGCCCGCGCCAATGAGAGCGCCTTCGCCAATGGTTATGCCGCACATGACAGTAACGCCGGAGCCAATCGACGCGCGGCGTTTAACCAGCGTGGTTTCACACGTCCATTCGGCGTCGCTCTTCGGAACTCCTTCATCATTCGTCGCGCGAGGCAGACGGTCGTTGATGAACGTGACGTTGTGGCCGACGAAAACTTCGTCCTCCAAGGTCACGCCTTCGCAGATGAATGTGTGACTGGAGATTTTGCAGCCGTTGCCGATGACCGCGCCTTTCTGAATTTCCACAAAGGTCCCAATGCGAACATCATCGCCGATGGTGCAGCCATACAGATTTACGAAGGCGCGCATCCTGACGTTGCGGCCCAGCTTCACGTCCGGCGAGATGAGGCAGAGATGTGCTTCCTGAAAACTCATGCTGCAATACGTCCGGGTTTGGCGGCGGGCGTGATGGCAGCGGGCATCGTGGAAGATTCGACTGCGACCAAGCCGCCGTTTTGTTTCAATGATTGGCTGGCGGCATCAAGGATGCGGACCACTTCGGCTCCGTGAGCGCCATCCGTCAATGGGCGCTGGCCGGAACGAATGCAATCCAGAAAATGCTGGCACTCCACCTTGAGCGGCTCTTCCTGTTTGATGAATGGGATATGGCTGTCGCCGTAATGGTAGGAGAAATGAAACTCGGCAAACGTGTCGTAGTGCGATGGTGTCTCCACGCGCACATCATAAATGCGGATTTTTTCCAGCGGCTGCACGTCATCGTAAACGATCATTCGCTTGGAACCGACGATCGTCATTTCACGCACTTTTCGAGGATCCAGCCAACTGTTGTGAATCGTGGCGAAGACTCCTTTATTGAAAGTCATGCAAAGGTTCGTCACGTCTTCGACGCCTTTGGTCACGTGTGAGTTGCCCTGACAATTCACGGTCTGCGGGACCATCCCGGTCACGTAAAGAATGATCGAAATATCGTGCGGCGCCAGGTCCCAGGTGACGTTGATGTTCCGTTGGAACAAACCAAGGTTCAGCCGACGGGCGCTGATATAACGGAGTTCGCCGATTTCCCCGGAATCGATGATCTCCTTGATGCGGCGAACGGGCGCGGAATACAAAAAGGTGTGGCCGACCATCAGGGTCAATTCACGCGCCGCGGCGAGACGAATGAGTTCGTCGCACTCCGCCGCGGACGTTGCCATCGGCTTTTCAATGAAAGTGTGCTTTCCGGCAGAGAGGCTTTGTTTGGCCATCGCGTAGTGCGACTTCGCCGATGTGGCGATGACCAGCGCGTCCAAGTCGGGGCGTGCCACTATTTCTTCGAAGTCAGTGCAGAGTTCGATGCCGGGATAAAGGCCCTGGAGATGGTTGAGCCTTTTGATGTCGAGATCGCAAATGACTTTGGCTTCACAATCTGCGAGTCCGCGAAGGTTGCGCAAAAGGTTTGGACCCCAGTAGCCGCAACCGACAATGCCGACGCCGATTCGCTCTTTCATAATCAGGCGGAAATTACACCGGCGTCAAAGTCGGCGGTGCGGAGCGCGAGTTTCTTTGCAAGGCGCGTTTGCGGTCGTTTTTTCGTTTCATCGCCTCCGCTGTTTGTTGGAGCAGCACAGGAAAGGTTCGGAAAATAATCTCCACGTCTTTGGATAACGACAATTCGCGGCCATACTTTATATCCAGATCGATCATTTCCTGAAAAGTCGTGTTGTTTTTGCCGCTGACCTGCCAAAGGCCAGTGAGTCCCGGAACCGCGTTGAACCGTTCCCGATGGTGAGGTTTGAATTTGTCGCACTCGTAGCCAATGCAGGGCCTGGGGCCGACCAAGCTCATTTCGCCCCGCAGAATGTTGAAGACCTGCGGCAACTCGTCCAAGCCCGCGGCGCGCAAAAGAACACCCACGCGCTCCACCCTGGCGTCGCCGTCCGCATCCATTTTCTTCATGGGGGTGGAGGACGTGATGAGTTTCTCCAAATAGTCTTTGTGGGACTGAACTCCAGCGGCTGTCTTCATGGTCCGGAACTTGAAACAGACAAAGATCCGGCCATAAAGCCCCACCCGTTCCTGGCAGAAAAGAATCGGTCCTTTGGAAGAGAGCCGAATGGCCAGGGCGATCGCGGACATCAGGAACAAGAGAGCTGGCGCTGCGGCGATGAGGCAACAAATGTCCAGTATTCGCTTCCAGAGCGGAAGCGGGTTCCTTGGCAGTCCTCCTGATTGTGCGTTGATCATGCGTCCGTCGCTTCGGCAGGTGACTGTTTTTCCGACGACAGCGGCCAGTAGAGAGGCCAAGCGTCCGAAATTGCTGCCCGGGTAAAACAGCCACTGCTGAGCATCAGGTTGCTCGGAGGACCCGCCATGCGTCAACCCATCGGCGAGGCGGCATCCACGGTACAGGGGTTCCGAAGATCCCGTACCCGCTCCGCTCCGCTTCCCTTGGCCCGCGTGTCCGTCCAGTGTCCAACCTGAGTCGAGCGACTGTCCGATACAAGAACAAACTTTGTCCTAGGGGACGGCCTTTGCAGCACGTTTCGTGAGTTGGGCGTGTCTCGGCACAAACTTTGCAAAGGCGTTTCTCAGTGGAAACAATAACAAGGAACCTCTGGCCGCTACGGCGTGTTACCCTGCAATTGATATCCGCGGTTTTTCTCTCTGTTTCAGCGTTTGCTGACACTATTTGGCTGGAATGGGATCGGAACAGCGACACCAACGTGGCCGGGTACCGCGTTTACTACGGCCAGAGCAGCCGGGCTTATGATTCCGTGATCGAAGCGAGCAATGAAACCGCCGTCGTCCTTCCGGTGCTGGCTTCGGGAAAGACTTACTATTTCGCCGTCACGGCCTACAGCATCGACGCCTTGGAAAGCGACTTTTCCGAGGAAGTTTCCTACTCGCAACCACGAACCAACGGGCCACCGATCGCCGTGGCCGATGCTTACGAAACGCTTCTGGATACTCCTCTCAACGTTTCGATCCTCGACGGCGTTTTAGACAATGACTTTGATGCGGAGGAGGATCCGCTGACCGCGACGCTGGTTAGTGCGACGGCCCACGGAACGCTAACTTTGAACGCCAGCGGAGCGTTCACCTACTCACCTGCCGCCGGGTTCACCGGCACGGACTCATTCACTTATCGTTGCAGCGATGATAAAGGACTCTTCGCCGATGTCGCAGTGACGATCAACGTTCTCGCATCGCTTCCACCAAACAATGTGCCGGTCGCGCAAGCGAACACTTATCAAGTCGCTGCAAACACCACCTTGAACGTGACAACCACGGCTGGGCTTTTGAACAATGATTTCGACGCCGATGGCGACACACTGAGCGCATTACTCATGAGCGGCCCATCTCATGGCACACTCAACCTGGCGAACAATGGATCTTTCGTCTATTCACCGGCGGGCGGCTACACGGGGAACGACACGTTCACTTACAGTTGTGCCGATGGAGAGGCCACCTCGACGACCGCGACAGTGACGATCACCATCACCGGTGGAGTGACTCCTCCTCCCAACGTTCCGCCTGTAGCGCAGCCGGACAGCTTCGAAACCAGTCAAGACACATTGCTCACCGCATCGGGTGTCTTGCAGAACGATTCCGATGTGGACGGCGATCCGCTCACTGTCCTGCTGTCTGGCACAACCGCCCATGGTGTGCTGAATCTGAACGTCAATGGCAGCTTCACTTATTTACCGACGTCTGAATTCGCCGGAACTGATTTCTTCACCTACGCCGTGACGGATGGGAAAGCAACTTCGGCGGTTGCAACGGTCACCATTATCGTCAGCGACGGGACCAACGCACCCGCATGCCTGGAATGTCTGGTGCAATTGGAACAGATCATCACGGCGCGTGGCAGTTCCTATAGCAGCCTCTTGCAGAAAGTGAAAGTGCCCGAAAATTCGACATGTCTCGAAACAGCACTGATCCAATTTTACACACTCGCGCGAACCCTGGGGAACCTGAATGACAGCGAAATGAATGTAGCCCTCGAAGCCGCGAGCGGTTGCCTCGCCGCCAATCTGGAAACGGAATTGGCGAAACGACAGACAAAGATCAACGGCTTGCTCCCGTCCAAATGGGTGGGCCTGGCCCGCACTCGCGCACTCTCCATCTCGAACCAATTGTATCAGGCCTCGAGCATCGAGAGCGTCGCGAGCAGAACGAAAAAGCTCATGTCGGCCGCAGCGTCACTGCGCCGCGTTGACGCCTATATTTCTTCCGGGCGAATCGCTCCCGCAACACTTTCGAATCAAGTTCTTTGGTGCAGATTTTCGATCTCCGGCCGCACTGTTCAACGACTGCTCAACGTCACGGCCAATGGTCTGGTGATTGTTCAAGACATCGACGGAACCACACTCCGCAGCGACGCGTATGTGTACGAGCGGACCGCGTTCGATTCGGCGCAGTTCTCTTTCTTTCTGGATGGCCCCGAAGATTTCAAAACGCTCACGCTTAAGTTCGCGCCGAAGCGCGGAAAAATTTCCGGCGACCTCCGCGGATATTTCACGCTTCACTGAACAAAAAATTTCGCCTCGCGAATTGCAGAACGGGGCAACGTGTTTCGGCATAGTTCCTGCCACGCGCCTGCATGACCCAAAACTCTCGGGCTCTACGCTCGATCATTTTCATGTCAGCGATCCTCGGATCGGTATTTCATCTTACAGCGACAACTCCAATCCTCGAGTGGGATGCCAATGAGGATCCTTACGTGGCGGGATACAAAGTTTATCGCGGAGGAAAAAGCGGCGCTTACGATCACGTTGTTGATGTGGGAACAGAAACTTCGATCGCGCTGACCGATCTCGATCCCGGCCTCACTTACTATTTCGCCATCACCGCTTACGCGAGCGATCTCGCGGAAAGTGATTATTCCGAAGAAATTTTCTACACCACGCCGATCGACGGAATCACCACGATTGGAAAGCCTTGCCGCCTGAACACGGGCGCGGGAATTCCCACAGTCTCCTTTTATGGCAATGCGGGGGAGAGGTATTGGATCCAGGCCTCATCTGATTTCAACACGTGGGAGCGCGTGAACTCGGGACAAGTCGCGGTGGATGGACTTCTCGAGATCGCCGATGAACCGGTGGTGTCCCGGCCGATGAGGTTTTATCGCGTGGTGACGTCACTGCACTAAGGGCATCAAGGGGGGGTGATTGTACCGCCGCCGGGGCCGAAGGGAGCGCTGAATCCGACTGGTTGCGCATCCGGATTGACCACGCGCACGCCTTCATTAACAGCGGTGGTGCGAACCACCTGGTCCAGAATCTCTTCGGCGATTTGGGCAATCTTTCTGAACGGTGAAAAGGGCACGTAAAGAATATCTCCAGGCTGAAGGCGCACGTCGGGCGCCTTGCCCATGACGATGGACTTGTAATCCACTTCGGCCATGTGCGGTTCGGTGAGTCCGCCGCGAATGATCACGACTTGATTCAGCTGCGCGTATTTCATGGTCCCGCCTGCGGCAATGATGGCGCGTGCCACCGTTAGATCGCGGGTGTGCGGGACCAATGAAGAGCCGGCGACGGCGCCCAGGACGGACACGCTGGGAAGATGGCCGGGACGAAGGTAAACAAAATCGTCGGCTTGCAGATAAATGTTTTCTGAAAGATCGCCCTGTTTGAACAATCGCTCGAAATTGACCGGCACATATCGTCCATCGCGTAAAACAAAACTCTTCTGCAAATCCACCACATCTTCGACCCCAGTGGCCGGAAACCCGCCGACGGCGGAAATCGCCTCGAGTAACGTGGTGGGTGTAGCCAGGGTGTACGCGCCCGCGCCAACGGCGCCCAACAGCCAATATCGTTTGCTGCCGACCACGCGCACGTTCAGCACCATCTCGGGCGTCGCGCGCGTAAACTTGCCGAGTTCCTTTTGCAGGAGTTCTCGAGTTTCGTTGAGCGTCAGACCCCACACGGAAGTCGCCGGCAGCAGGCTGTAATAAATCTTTCCGTCCGGCCCGACGAGCAAAGAGGAGCGCGCCGCGGCCTCGCCCAGGACTTCGATTTCAACAACATCACCGGGGCCGAGGCGGTAAGGCTCCGTCGAAGGTTGGAGCCAGCGTTTGTCGATCCGGTTAGTCATTTCCACGGTTTGAAAACCGTCTTCGGCAAATGATTTTCGCGGATCGAAGACTGGGCCTTTGGTGCGGCAGCCATTGCCGAAAATCAGAGCCAGGCCGAGAAGAAAGTAAAAGCGGTTCATCTTGATCCGATATTTTGCCCCGCCCAGGTAATGGCGACAGCGCGCACGAAGTCCGAGGCCGCGCCTTCGAGCAACTCCTGAGCTTTCGCCCAGGGTTTGCGTGAGACATAAACGATGTCGCGCGGTTCCAGCAGGAAATCTTGCGACTGCGCGCGCAACGTTTCCTGAAGATCGACAATGAAGGTCTCCGGCTTCTCCAGGCTGCCGCGCACGATGAGAATGCGTTGCCGAAAAGCTCCCTCGGTGAAGCCTCCCTTGCTCGCAATCGCACCCAAGGCGGTAAGATTCTTCACATAGGGCGCGATGCCCACGCCACGCACTTCGCCCAGCACATAGACTTCCTCAAGCCCCAGCGGAGGAAAATAAAGATAGTCATCCGGCGCGAGCAGCTTGTTGTGTTGAAGTTCGCCGCGCTTAAAAAGACCTTCAAAATCTACTGGCTCTCGCGTAAAGCCGCCGTCCGTCTGGCGTCGCATGAGAAAAGAATGCGACAGATCGGCAAGATTGAACGTGCTGCGCTGTGCTCCTCCGGTGACAAACCCGCGCGCCTTGGCCACAGCCTCGAGGACCGTAGTCGGGCGATCCAGCGTGAACACGCCGCGCTGTGCGACGTTGCCGAGGACAAAATACTTTTTGCTGCGAAAGGTCTGAGGGACAATCACCACGCGCGGCGACAAATGAAACTGGCCCAGAACCTCTTCCAGTTTCGCGCGCAGTTCATCTACCGTCAGCCCCGTGGCCACAAAATCGGTCGCCTGCAAATAACTCAACCGCCCATCCGGCGCGATCGAAAGGCCCGCGCGGCCCGAGTCCGGTTGGCCATAAAGACTGATGTCAAAGACATCGCCCGGCCCGAGAGTCAGCTTCTGCTGCCACGGATCGAGCACTGGCGTCTTCGTGCGGGACAGCGCATTCGTGATTGGCGGTGAGATTGCCTCGTTGGTCGACTGCGCCAGCGCGCTGCCAAAGGAAACAACGAGCATGAGCAGGAAAACCATCCAGCGGCGGGTCGATGCGGAACACATATTCAGAGCAGCTCCAATCAAGTTGCAGCCAGTATTTCGCAAACCGGCCACGCAGCGCAATGTCTTGCTGGATTCGGCTACATGGGCCGCGCCGAGCCAAAGGACGTTTGGAACACTGCGCGATTGCAATAAAGCCTCGGCCGTGTTGGCCGGCGGCAACTCCACGAGAACGATCGCGTTCTCTTCCTGCCGCCATTGGACAAACGCGCGCTCCCAGTTTTCGTGGAACTGCGCGTGAGAAACCGCCGCCGTGAGCGAATAGCGAGAGATAGCATCGGGCGCCGCCACGGCGGGAACGAAAAGGCTGGTTGAGTTGCGTTCCAATTTGTCCGCGACTGAAGCCGAGGAATTAGTCTCCGGCAACAACGCCTCTCCGCGGGGTTGCGAAATCACCAGGACGCGCTGTCCGTTGCGCAAGCCCGCCTTGGCCAGCAGATCGATCCAGGTCGAGCGCCCTTCGCCCGAGTTGGCCGAAATAATTCCACACACAAAGCAGCCGCGCCGCTCGTGTGGGACTGCGCCACGTAAGCGTTCCAAAGTTTCCACGGCCCAATACTCGCGTTCGGCCTCATTCATGTTCGCCAGCGGCGGAAGTTCCGCGAGCACGGGCAAGCCCGTCGCTTGCTCGAGACCTCGTGCGTCGCGAATGATGCGAGAGCGCCGTCTTGAAATGGCGAGCACCACTCCCGCCAGGCCCAGCCCGGCGAAGGCGCCCACCAATGTGTAATTCCCCAGGCGCGCTCTATCACTGATCCGCGCCAGCGTGATACGGCCCGACGGCCGCAACAGGTTCACGCCTTTGTTCGCCATCGCGACACGGGCTTGAATCAATCCATCACGGCGGGAAGTCAGCGCGGCAAACTCGCTTTGCGCGCGCGTGAATTCGATCGCATTCGTCGCGAATGTTCGCAGAGCCGCGCTGCTCTTCGATTCGGCGCCTTCCGCCTTTTCCAACTGCGCGCGCAGCGCGTCACGGCGTTCATTGATGTCCGCAAGCGGCTCGCGCACGCGCACGCGAATGCGCACGGCAGAGTCCTTTTCCAGCGCGGCGAATCGAAGCCGCAGTTCCTTCACCTGCGGATGCTGATCGGTGAAACGCGTGAGCGCGCGTTGCAGTTCTTGCTCCAACGCGCGCAAGGCAGGCTGGTCCATCGTGGCAGAGCTGATCAACTTGCGTTCCTCGATTTCCACGGTGCCAAGTTGGGTGCGGAACGCCTCGGCTTTCGCGCTTCGTTCCGACAATTCCTTCTCCAAAGTCTGCTGCAGCGACCGCAAATCACCGGCAGTGAAAGTCGCGTCAAAATCGGCGAAGCGCTTCCGCAACTCGTGCAACCGCCGTTCGACGATCAAAATCCGCGTGTCCAGTTCCGTCGTCCGCTGGCCGATCCACTCCGTCGCGAAACCCGCGGCGTGGGCAGCCAGCGCGTCCGCTCGCTGCTCCGCCAATCGCGCGTCGCGAGCCACCGCGTGAACAGCGAGGCCGGCCCGTCCGGGCAAAAATTCGAGACGGAAGCTTTCCGTCAATTGATCCACCGGGAGAGGCGGCGAAAGCTGCTGGTTCAATCGATCCAGGGATTCGCCCGCATCGGCGGAGGCCGCGAAATCCATCGCTTCAGCGGCATCAGCGAAGGCGTCTCCATGCGGTAATAATTGGGTGGTGGCGGTAAAGGGACGTGTCCACCGCGCACCCAAAAACGCTGCCGCCGCAGCCCCGAGCACCAGCCCGATGAAAAGAAAACCGGACGGAAACAGAGAGCGATGTTGGCGTGAAGGCTGGCTTGGCCATGATGACCGGGAGGCGGCGGGTTCTCCCGCCAATGGAGAAGGAAGCTGCCCTGGGGCGCGAGAGGCATCTGAGTTCCGCGGTTCCATGTCGTGTTTTCTTCGGGATCAGCCAATGGCTACTCTCTGAAATCCGCCGGCGCAGGTCAATCCTCCGCTCCCGTTCTGAGACACTGGAGACAATGACCGAGACACAAATCGCCTCAGCCGAAGACAATCCCGTCGGAAAATGCCGAGGCACGCTCTATGCGAAAGAACCGCCATGGTCGCCATTCTTCTTATCGCCGGTGTAGTCTGGGTCGCGCTCTCGGGCACATTCGTGCTCGCCCTGTGTGTTGCCGCGAAAATCCGGATGCCCGCGCCAGAGGCCGACGCGGTGCTGCTGGAACGCGCCGCGTAATCAAGTCGGCTCGAGCTCGGTCGCCGGCACCTTGACGGCCGCCGCCTGGCCGATGAAATCGAGCCGCAGCAAAACCGTCTCAGGCCCATAGCGTTCTTCCACCCAACCTTCCATTCCAGCCAACGGCCCGTATTTGATTTTCACCCGCGAGCCTTTTCCGATCTCCGGCGCCAGGACGATTTCCAAGCCCGTCTCCAGCGCGCGCAAAATATCTTCTAGCTGCTCCGCGAACCGTTCCTGATCGTGAACGTCCAGCAGGTTCGCCACGTGATCACTTTGATAAATACTGGCGCGTTGCTCCGTCACCGCTTGCAGGAACACGTAGCCCGGAAACAGCGGCTTCTCGAAGGTGACCTTCTTGCCACGATAGCGGCGCACGGATTGATAACACGGCAGCGTCGTTTCGATTCCAAGCCGACCGCAATACTCGACCAGCTTTTTCTCACAACGCGGCCGCGTGTGCGCCACCATCCACACCACGGTGGAAGAAACGGGAACCGGCGCTTCCGGCTGCATTTCACTGTTCATGCCAACAACTCAATGGCCACAGGACTAAAGTTAAGAACAACCCGTCTCACGTCGAGATTCTAAGGCAGCTTGCGCAGGCGGATCTCTTTGAACTGCACGGGCGCGCCTTCCGATTCCAGGCACAGATAACCCCACGCGGGCCGAATGGCCGTGCCTCCGGAAACCTCCTCGCCATTCACCCACAGGCGCACTTCACCATTGATCGCGCGCACGTAATAATGGTTCCACTCGCCCAAGCCTTTGCTGAGATTCTTGCGAGGGAAACTGCGCTCTCCATTCGGCGACACCGGCGGGAACGGCGTCATTTTCGTCGAGCCAGTGGGAAAGACGTCGCCGTCCGTCCGAAACCAATCCGCCTTTTTCTTGTGCTGTTTCTCGTACTGTTCGGTGTAGCCGTGATCGAGCACTTGCACTTCAATGCCCGTCGGCAGCCGGCCTTTGCCTTCCTCCAACGCCTTGATGGATTCGGGCGTGGCCCAGACGAACACGCCGGAGTTGCCGCCTGATTGCAGATGCCGCCATTGCACAACCAGTTCGAAGTTCGTGTGCAACACCGTGGTGCGGATCACGCCAATCGGCCGGCCCGTGCAATGAACGAGGCCATTCGTCCAGTTCCAGGTGTTGGTGTCGCAGTTCACCCGTGTGAAATGTTCTTCACTCAGGGCGCTCCAGCCCAGGCCCGTGCCATCGACAAATGCCTTGGGAATCGCGGTGTCCTGCGCGGGCAAGTGCGTGAGCGGAAAAGCAAACGCACAGATGGCGGCGATGCCCAGGTTGAGGAGACGTTTCATGTTGGGCGAAAGTCGTAGCGGACTGGTCGCGGGAAAACAACTGGCGCGTTCCCGAAGTCCGCGGAAGACTGCGAAAAAAAAGTGCCCGCAGGTTCAACCCTGCGGGCACCATGCGAATTCCCAAGTGGTGCTTACTTCTTTTCCGCTGTGTCGCGTTTGGCTTCCCAATCGATGGAACGCGGTTCGCCTCCGTCGCGGCCCGGCACTTCCATTTTGCCCTTGATTGCGTCGCCCTCGACTTTGCCCGCGTACTTCGTCACGAAGGCGTTGCCGTTGAATTCCCGTTTCACGCTGAAGGAGATATCGTCTCCCTTGATCTTGCCGTCGGAAATCTCCGTCTCGCGAGGCGCCGCGTCGGCGCCGCGTCCCGGCTGGGATAGCGTGCCGGTGACCTTCTCGCCCTCAGCTTTGAGCTTGAGCGTTGATTTGCGCGGAGTCGCGTTGGCGTTGTTGCCCCGAGGCTGTTGAGTCCAGGACCACGTGCCGGTCACGTCGGCCTTTTTATCCGCGGCCTGGGCTACGGACCCGAGCGCGAGAACCGCGCAGGTGATGATGGATGCTAAGACTGTTTGCGTACGCATAATGTTTTACTTTGTTTTTTAATCGACCCAAGACGCACTCCCATCGGGAGCCTTGGGAATAATCGTTTCTCAAGACGCCTCCCGCCAGGAGCACGTTACAATTTCAAATGGAGCACGGTTCCGCGGTCCGCGCCACTCCAAGCCTTTTCCAACCTATCCGTCAACACGCCGTCGTAATCGCTTGTCTTGACTCACTGCACGCGGACTCGGCTAATGACCCAAACACGTGGGTAATCTCAAAACAGTCTTCAACTTCGGCTGGAAATACATGCGTCCCTATTGGACGCGTCTCGTCATTGGCATCGTGCTCGGTTGTTTGTGCGGACTGACGGCAAGCAGTTTCATCTGGGCGACCGGAACGTTGGTCGAGCGATTGGAACCGCCCGAATCCACCAACACTTGCGCTCTCTGCGGTAAACAATTCGTCGGGCCTAAAGAGTCGAAGAAAAACAAGTTGAAGGCCACGTCCTTTCCGAAGATGGAGGCCCGCTTTCAACATTGGCAGCACTCGGTGAATGACACGATCGATCCGTGGCTGCCGCGCGTGGATGTAAAATTCGATTGGCGGCGCGTGCTCGGCGGACTGCTCTTCCTCCCGCTGCTCGCCATCGTGCGCGGCACCACGGATTACTTCAGCAACTACTGCATGGGGTGGGTGAGCGAACGCGTCATCAATGATCTCCGCTGCGACGTGCTCGCCAAGCTCACTTCGCTCTCGCTCGATTACTTCAATCGCTCCACCACCGGCGACATGCTGACGCGCGTGAACGTGGACACAGTGAATCTCCATCGCGCGCTGCGCCAGGGCACGGGCGATTTGTTCAAGGAGACGTTCACGATGATCAGCGTCCTCGTTGCTCTGATGATCGTGGACTGGAAACTCACGCTCATCGTGCTGATCTTTGTCCCCGTCATTGTTTTGCCCCTTTTCGTGCTCGGCAAAAAAGCGCGCCGCGCCGGACGCGAGGGCCGCCGCGCCAACGTGGGACAAAACTCATTGCTTATCGAAGCGCTGGCCGGCATCCGCGTGCTGAAGGCGTTCAACCTCGAAGCCCACCACACCGAGCGCTTCCGCGAATTTTCCAAGAAGCTCATTCACCACGGCATGAAAGGCGTGCAGGCCAAGGAAATGGCCAACCCGATCATCGAGATCATCGGCGCCCTCGGCGTCAGCGCGTTGCTCGTTTATCTTTTCTGGAGCGCGCGCTCCTTGCCTGACCTCGTGAAATTCGTCACCGGCCTCGCGTTCTTTTTCGTGCCCATAAAAAAGATCGCCGCCGTGCATATCCTCTTTGAGCAGGCCAGCGCCGGCGTGGAACGGCTCATGGAATTGCTACGGGAAAAGGCCAGCGTCGTTGAACCCCTGCGTCCCAAGCCGCTCAAGGGTTTCACGAAGGAAATTGTTTTCGAGAACGTTGGTTTTTCCTACGGGCACAATCCGGTGCTCAAGAACGTCGACCTATGTTTGTCGCGCGGGGCCAAGCTCGGCATCGTGGGCGAAAGCGGCTCGGGCAAAAGCACGCTCGTCAATTTGATCTTCCGCTTTTACGACGCGACCGGCGGCGCGGTAAAGATCGACGGCATCGATGTGCGGGAACTTTCCTTCGCCGATCTCCGCGATCAGATGGCGCTCGTGAGCCAGGATGTTTTCGTGTTCCGCACCAGCGTTGCTGACAACATCGCCGCCGGAAAACAGAACGCGACCCGCACGGAGATCGAGGCCGCGGCGCGCGCCGCCAACGCGCACGACTTCATCATGCAGTTGCCGGAAGGCTACGACACCGTCATCGGCGAACGCGGCATGACGCTTTCCGGCGGCCAGCGCCAACGCCTTGCCATTGCGCGCGCATTCGTGCGTAACGCTCCCATCCTCGCGCTCGACGAAGCCACGGCATCACTCGATTCCCAGACTGAGTTGGAAGTGCAGAAGGAAATTGATTGCCTGGAAGAGAACCGCACCGTGATTTCGGTCGCGCACCGCCTGAGCACGCTGGCCAACATGGATCAGATCATCGTGCTCGCGAAAGGTGAGATCGTAGAACGCGGCACCTTCGATGATTTGCTGCGCGCCAAAGGACTCTTCGCCAGCATGGCGGCCAGGCAGGGGATTTTCGCGACCTAACGTGCCCCCGGCATCTTGCCGGGTCCTCTATTGAAAATCCGGCGAGATGCCGGGGGGGGACGCTATTCCATCCCCACGACTGCTGGATCCGCATAAAGCGTGAACGATCCCGTGCGCATCACCTGCACGTCCATCAATTGCCCGCGATGGCGCTCGTTGCCGTCGAACACCACGATCTTGTTGCAGCGCGTGCGGCCCATCATGCGCTCGGGACGCTTGCTCGGGCCTTCGACGAGAATCTGCGTGCGCTCACCCACCAGCGCGCCGTAGCGCCGCTCGCCGAGTTCGTTGGTCAGCGCGAGCAGGCGTTGATTGCGCTCCTCCTTCACCTCTTCCGGCAATTGATCCGGCATGTCGGCAGCGGGTGTGTCCTTGCGCTTCGAGTAACGAAAGATGAAGGCGTTATCAAAATCAGCCTCACGATAGAGCGAAAATGTCTGCTCGAAGTCTTCCTCCGTCTCGCCGGGAAAGCCCACAATGATGTCCGTGGTAATTCCCATGCGCGGATTCACGCCCCGCAGCTTTTGAATGATGGAGAGAAACCGCTCACGCGTGTAGCCGCGGTGCATCGCCTTCAATATCCGATCGCTGCCGCTCTGCACTGGGATATGGGCGCTCTCGACGAGCTTGGGCAGTCGCGCATAAGCCTCCACGAGATCGTCACCATAGCCTTTCGGATGCGGCGAGGTGAAGCGAATGCGCTCCAGTCCTTCAATCTCGTGAACCGCTTCGAGCAGTTGCATGAACGCGCTCTTGCCGTCTTTGACTGGATAATCGCGTTTACCAAAGCTCGTCACGATTTGCCCGAGCAACGTGATCTCCTTCGCGCCACGCGCTACCAGCTCACGGCACTCGGCCACGATGTCGGGAATGGTCCGGCTGCGTTCCTCGCCGCGCGTGTAAGGCACGATGCAGAAGGTGCAGTATTGATTGCACCCTTGCATGATGCTCACGAACGCCGTCACGGACTTCGTGCTCGCGCCGTTCAGCAAATGCTCGCGAATCGTCGCTTCGCTTCCCTTCTCGGCTTCGACATCCACGATCTTGTCGCGGCGGCCCGCGAGCAAATCGCTCACGTAATCCGCCGCGCGATGAAACTTCTGCGTCCCCAGCACGAGATCGACATCCGGCAACTGATCGATCAATTGCTGCCCGCGGCTCTGCGCCATGCAGCCCATAAAGCCGAGCACGACGTCAGGACGATTCTTGCGCACCTGGGAGGCGAGATTCGCCATTTTGCCGACAGCCTTGCGCTCGGCCATATCGCGCACCGAGCAGGTGTTGAGCAGGATGACATCCGCCGCGTGTTCCGACGGTGCGAGCGAATAGCCCTTGGCGACGAGTTGCGCGGCCACGGCCTCGCTATCACGCTCGTTCATCTGGCAACCGTAAGTCTTGATGTAAACGCTGGGCATCGGCGCTGAAATCGGGGCGAGAAACTAAGTCAGTAGAGGGGGAATGCAACTGTATCTACTCAATTGAACTTGGTCCGGCGACGCACGCCATCGAATACAGTGCTGTCCGGATCGCCAAGATGGCCGTGAACACTGCAACGGATGAAGACAGCGTTGGTGGCATCTTCATGCACACCCGGATTAACGATGACGTAGCTGCAATTCGCGTCCGTGTAAGTTTCCCAGCCTTTGCAGCGCTTGTGTGCTCCGTCTGACGGACACGCCAATGCCTTGCACGAAACCAATTCGTTACTCATGGACGTAAAGTTCGTTGGAAAATGACTATTGTAATCCGCAGCGTAAAGACGGCCGCTAAAACAAATCACCACTATCTGGTTGGCACAGCCAATCGATTGCGCATGCCGCTTAGCAGCGGAAAGACGATTGAGTGACACACCGAGCGCCGCGACGCCAATGACAGCGATGGCGAGAATGACGTGTCGTTTATTCATAGCAGATGACTCGGTATCGCAGATGAGTTCACTACGTCGTCCCGGCTTTGGCAACAATTCGCGCTCCAGCGTTTCGACGCGCCCATGACTTTCCGGCGCACTGATGCCACAGTTCAGCCAATCAGAATTATTGGGTATGAAGCTGTGCCTCGTTGCATCATTCGTTTTCGTCGCAGCCGGTCTGAACCTCGCCGCGCTGACCAACAAGGTCCTCATCATCGGCATCGACGGCACCATGCCGAGCGCGATGGCCGTCGCGAGCACGCCGAACATCAACACGCTGAAATCCAACGGCTGCTACTCGACACGCGTGGTGACACATCCGGTCACGCACAGCGCGTCCTGCTGGTCCAGCATGTTCACCGGCGTGTGGGGCGACAAACACGCGGTCAACGATCCCGGCAACAGTTTCGCGGGGAACCAGTTCGCGACGTATCCGAGCTTCTTCAAAAGGATTGAGGCCGCGAACAGCAATCTCAACACGCTCGCCTTCGCGCGCTGGGCTCCCATGCTCACGGCCGTCCCGGATGCGGACGTGAAGTTATCTTTCGGCAGCGACGCCGCGGTCACAGATGAAACCTGCCGGCGGCTGACCAATTCCAATCCCGATGTTTTCTGGATGTTGCTCCTCGACGTTGACGGCGCCGGGCATTCGTCCGGTTGGGGACCGACAGTGACCAACTACGTTCGCGCGATCGAAACCGCCGATACCCGCGTCGGCCAAATCATCGGCGCGCTGGCCAATCGCGTCAGCTACTCGAACGAGAATTGGCTCGTGATCGTGCAGACCGATCACGGCGAACACGATCATCCCGACCTCGAACGCTCCCAGGTCGTCTTCACGATCATCAGCGGACAAGCTGCGGGGCGTGGTGTGATGTGGCCGGCACCGAGCATCGTGGATGTATGCACCACGGTCCTCACGCATATGGGAGTGCCCATCGATCCCGCATGGAAGCTGGATGCGCGCGTCGAAGGTTTTCCGCTGGGCACGACGCCTTACGGGACGAATCTGATTTTCAATGGCGATGCGGAATCCAATTCCGGCACCAACAACTACACGCCCAATCGCGGCGTGGCATGGTGGTTCGATCTTTCCAGCACGACCCTCGGTGCCTACGGAGGGCACACGAACTTCCCGTCCCTCGCCAACCCCGGCCCGACGAATCGCGGCTCCAATTTTTTCCTCGGCGGCGCGACCAACGGTTACTTGCTGCAACGCATCGACCTTTCCAGCATCGCGGCGGATGTCGCCGATCCCGGTGTGGATTACGTGCTCTCTGGTTGGTTTGGAGGAGCCGGGTCGCAAGGCGATTTGTCTGCGCTCACCGCCCGGTTTCTCAATTCCACCTCGGCTGTTGTTGGATCGAACATCATCGGCAATGTCTCCGCTGCCGACCGGACAAACATCACTGGCCTGCTGGCCCGCAGCACCAATGGAACTCTGCCCAGCGGCACGCGCTTCGTTGAATTCATGCTGACCAATCGCGTGGTCACCGGCGCCAACGACGCGAGCGCGGACAATCTCTCCTTCGTGCTCACGCGAAAGAGCGAACCAACGTTTTCCGTGCTGGCGTACGGAACGGTTTCCAATGGCTGGCGCGTAGAATTCGGTACCGTGACGAATCGCCTCTACGTCTTAGAGCGGTCGGAATTTTTCGATTCGTGGACTGAAGTGACGCCCGTCATATCAGGTTCAGGCGCTGTGATGTCTCTGACCGATACTAACACGTCTTCGGACCAGGCGTTTTACCGAGTCGCACGGCGGCGACCTTGAGGGATTCACTTCTTGAGTGCGGCTAGCCGGATTTTTTTGGGGAGCCGATGCCTTGTCCAAAAGCGACATCGCGAGAATAGCCCAGCGTCAACCCAGCGTTGAAACGCTGGGCTATTGTCGGATGTCCCTCCGGGACAGCGATCACTCCAGCTAGGCGAAGCCCACGGCACGAAGCAACTCCGGCAACACCATTCCCGAAGCGCCGCGCAGCGAAAACGTCGCGTTGCGTGTGAGCGGTGTTTCGTCCGAATTGATCTCCACCACGGTGGCGCCGCTGCGCAACGCAACCTCGGACAGCCTGGCGGCGGGATACACGACAGACGACGTGCCGATGGACAGAAAAACGTCGCACGCGCCACTCGCGCGCGTGGCTTCGTTTATCGCTTCATCGGGCAACTCTTCACCGAACCACACTACGTCCGGTCGCAAGTGTCCTCGGCATTGCGGACAACGTGGCGGCACCTCGCCGGTCTCGGTCCATTCCGGGACGACAATGTTTTCATCAAAACATTTTGTGCGCGTGATGTTGCCATGCAATTCGATCACGCGTTTGCTTCCGGCGCGCTGGTGCAAGCCATCCACGTTCTGCGTAATGAGCGTGAACTCGGGATAACGACGGGCCAGGGCAACAAGCGCTTTGTGGCCAGGATTAGGTTCAACCGTATGCAGCTTCTCGCGCCGCCATGCGTACCATTCCCACACCAGCTTTGGGTCTTGTCGAAACGCTCCGGGTGTCGCGAGCTGTTCGGGTTTGAAGTTTGCCCACAGGCCCGTCTGCGCGTCACGAAACGTTGGCACGCCGCTCTCGGCGGATACGCCGGCCCCAGTCAACACCGTCACGCGCTGGGCACGACGCAACGCTGCCACGACCCCGGCATCCATCGAACCGGAATGCATTTCTTCATGATTCGCCCGAGCATTCATTTTGGAGACGCCGATTTGTCGGCGAAGAACGCCAGGTTGCGCAACTCTTCAATGCTCTTTTTCAACGACTCGCTTCCAAACCTGCGCTCTCGCTTTCCGCATTGATTGCCCGCCCATTGTTCGCGCAATCTGCCGCAGGAATTCGGCGAACCACTTTATGGCTGCGACCAAACGCGCGCGCGAAGAACAAATCCAGCAAGACGTGGACGATCTGAGACGTCTCGGCTACGCGCAGCAACTGTTCCGCGAGATGGGTGGGTTCTCCAATTTCGCGATTTCGTTTTCCATTATTTCCGTTCTCACCGGCGCGGTGCTGCTTTTCGGCTACGGATTAAAGTTCGCCGGGCCGATCATCAACTCCGTCGGCTGGCCGGTCGTAAGTCTCTTCACGCTTTGCGTCGCGGCGAGCATGGCCGAACTCGCGTCAGCGTATCCGACCTCGGGCGGACTTTACTTCTGGGCCTTCCGGCTTGGTGGACGCGGATGGGCGTGGGTAACGGCGTGGATGAACATGATTGGCCAGGTCACGATCACCGCGGGCATCAACATCGCCGCGGCGATCTATCTCGTCGGCGCCGCCACGCGCATCTTTGATTTGCCGGCGGACTTCCATGTGCCGATCTTCGGCTCGCTCACCAATTGGTATTTCCAATTGACGATCATGGTGCTGCTGATGATTCCGCAGGTGCTCCTGAACATCTTCGGCATTCGCGTCATCGCACGGCTGAACGCTATCAGCGTCTGGTGGCACATTGGCGGCGTGCTCTTGATCGCCGCGCTGCTCACGGCGTGGGGACAACACCACAATCCGCTCCAGTTCCTGTTTTCGAGCGTCCCCGTGATCAATCCACTGGAAGCATCTTCCGCCGAAATCAACGGCCGCGTGGTCCCAGCGCTTGTGTTCGGCGACTTCAAACTCTCGTCGCCGCTGTTCACCATGTTTCCAGGCCTCACGGATTTTTATCGCGCGGCTCCCTTCGCACTCGTGTTCATGCTCGGTCTCTTGCAGGCGCAATGGACCTACACCGGCTATGACGCCTCGGCCCACGTCGCGGAAGAAACCGTCATGGCGCGCAAGAACTCCGCGTGGGGCGTGTTCCTCTCCGTCGCTGTCTCTGCCGTCGTCGGTTACGTGCTGCTGATGATTCTCACCTGGTGCATTCCGAAGGGCGACGTGGCCGCGACCGCAAATGATGCCTATCCCGTCCTGCAAATCGTTTACGGTAATCTCGGAAAATTCGCCGCGAACGTCATCGCCGTGATCATCGGTGCGATGTGGCTGTGCGGTTGTTCCTCCATCACGTCGATGGCGCGCATGTGGTATGCGTTCGCGCGCGATGACGGCATGCCCGGCTCACGCCTCATCAAGCAAGTGAACGGACGGTACCGCACGCCCGTGTGGTCGATTTTCATCACCAGTGCGCTGGCGATTGTCATCTGCCTTTACGCCGCGGCGTTTTACGTCGTGACCTCCATCAGCACCATCACACTCTACCTCGCCTACGTCATTCCCATTTATCTCAACTGGCGCAACAAACGCCGTCGCCAGGGCGAATTTACGACACCGCAAACCGCACCGTGGAACCTGGGCCGCTGGGGCACACCCATCAACGTCATCGCTATTGCATGGACCGCGTTCATCACGATCGTTTTCAGCCTGCCGCCGAATGAACTCGTGCTCTGGACCATGCTGCTCGTCGGGGTGCTGCTGTTGATTTACTGGAAGGCTTACGCGGCAAATCATTTTCACGGTCCGACGCGTGTGGATTGAGGCGTCAGCCTCGATAAACCACCATCACGCCGTAATCCGTCACCCATGCGCGGGTTGCCAGATCCATGTGCGTGTAGGCGATGGGCGTGATGCTGATGATGTTGGTTTCGCCAATTTTTTGCAGAGCCTGGGAAACGTGTTCGTCGAACAGATCCTTGCCGACCTCGACGTGATCGGAGTGGCGCATGGTGCGCACCTTGATCTCTTTGTCGGTGTGGCGCGCGGCGACTTCGAGCGGGGCCAGCGGTTTTTCGATCGCGGCGGGCGGCGGTGCCTTGTCGTAAGTGGGCACTTTGAAATGCGGCTGCTCGCCGCGCGCGGCGGCGGAACTGGCCATGGGATTGAGCGCTCCCACCGGCGGCGGTGGTAACGGCGCGGGCACCGTCAGGCGCGTGCCGCACGAAGGGCATTCGATCTCCGCGCCCGCGCCAGATTCTTCCACGGAAAGTTCCTGATCGCACTGCGTGCATTTGAAAATGATGTCCATAGTGGTGTGGAGTGCAGGATAGTTTTGCGCACGGGAGAGGCGAGCAAAATTCTCGGCAAGAATCTTCCATGGACAAGGGCGGCGCTAAAGGATGCATCCGTAAACAAACGCGTTTCCCTTCCGGTGCGAGCTGTTTAGTCTCGCCGCGATGCGCTGCATCATCACTGCTGGACCGACCTTTGAGCCGCTCGATCAAGTGCGGCGGCTCACGAACCATTCCACGGGCCGCCTCGGGTCCGAGCTGACGAATTATCTCACCGAGTGCGGGCATGAAGCGACCTTGCTCATTGGCCAACAAGCGACGTGGCGCGGCGAACGCAACGCCGCACGCGTCGAAACGTTTACCACCACAGACAATTTGCGCCTGCGGTTGCGCGCGCTGGCGGATGAAAGTTGGGACGCCGTGTGCCATGCCGCCGCAGTAAGTGATTTCACTTTTGGCAAGACCTTCAGCCGCGATCCGAAAGGCGCGCTTCACCCGGTGCAGTCGGGAAAACTTTCCACGCTCGGCGAACCGCTGCTCGTCGAATTGATGCCGACGGCGAAGATCATTTCCGAACTGCGCGGCTGGTTCCCGCGCGCCACGATTGTCGGCTGGAAATACGAGGTGGATGGCTTGCGCGACGAGGTCATCGAAAAGGCCTCACGGCAAATTTTTGAAAATCAAACGGACGCGTGCGTCGCGAACGGGCCTGCCTATGGCGAAGGTTTCGGTCTGGTGACACCGGATGGCTGCCATCCGATCGGAGATGCGCCGGCGCTGTATTACGAACTGAACCAATTCATCAGCGCGTGAGCAGACGAAATTCGATGGAACAGACCGTGTGGCTCACGCTGCGCCGAGCTTCTTAGATTTCTCGGCCGCTGCGCGCACGGCATTGATGAGCGTGGCCGTGAGCGCGCCTTTCTCCAATTCGTGCAGTCCCTCGATCGTTGTGCCGCCAGGGCTGGTGACCATGTCCTTGAGCGCGCCGGGGTGCAGCCCAGTTTCCAAAACCATCTTCGCCGAGCCAAGCAGCGTTTGCGCGGCGAGATGCGTCGCCACGTCGCGCGGCAGTCCAGCGGCCACACCGCCATCGCTCAGCGCTTCGATGATTTGAAAAACGTACGCGGGACCACTGCCGCTCAAGCCCGTGACGGCATCGAGCAAAGATTCTTTCACGGCAAAGGCCACGCCGACGGCGCTTAGAAGTTGTTGCGTGATCTCGCCGTCTTCTGATGTTGCGTGCGATCCAAGCGCGTAGCCCGCCGCTCCCGCGCCGACGAGGGCCGGCGTGTTTGGCATCACGCGAATCACGCGCGCGCTCATCGGCAGAGCGGCCTCGAGCTTGGTCAACGTGATGCCCGCGGCGATGGAGATGAGCAGGTGCTTCTCCGTGCAGAGTGGTTTGATTTCATTGAGCACGCCGCTCACTTGGTCCGGTTTCACCGCCAGCACGAGCACGTTGGCAAAGCGCAGGACGTCCGCATTGGAATCCGTAACGCTGGCGCCGACATCTTTCGCGAAAGCGGCGCGCGCGGGTTCCATCACATCGCTGGCGATGATCTGTTTGGGTGAAACGATCTTCGAGGCAACGAATCCCTTGGCGAGCGCCGAAGCCATTTTGCCCGAGCCCAGGAAACCGATTTTCAACGTGGCAGCCATTTCGCGAAACTAGACGCGGGCGCGTGGCTTGGTCGAGCGCGGAAAGTTTTAGTGGCGGATGGCCGGTTCGTTTTTCTTGTGTGCTACAAATGCGCAACCCATGTTACCCGCGTTTCCTTTGAAACTGTGGAACTGAATTCGATGAGCGAGCCAGCAATTACTCCTGAACTTGTCCAGAAGCACAACCTCACCCCGGAGGAGTTTGCGAAGATCAAAGAAATTCTCGGGCGCGATCCGAGCTACACCGAACTGGGAATTTTTTCAGTGATGTGGAGCGAGCATTGTTCGTACAAAAACACGCGGCCGCTGCTGAAAACATTTCCGACCAAGTCGCCGAAAATTCTCGTGGGCGCAGGCGAGGAGAATGCAGGCATCATCGACATTGGCGACGGCATCGCCATCGCGTTCAAGATCGAGTCCCACAATCATCCGAGCGCTGTCGAACCGTTTCAGGGCGCGGCCACTGGCGTCGGTGGCATTGTCCGCGACATCTTCACCATGGGCGCGCGTCCGGTGTGCGCGATCAATTCGTTGCGGTTTGGTCCCATCATCGACGAACCCGGAACTCAAAACCCGAAACCCGAAACGGCAAACAACCGCCGCCTGTTCAGCGGTGTCGTCAGCGGTATCGCACATTACGGAAACTGCTTCGGCATTCCGACCATCGGCGGCGAGGTCTATTTCGATAAAAGCTACGAAGGCAATCCGCTCGTGAATGCGTTTTGTCTCGGCGTGTTGCGCCACGAGCAAATCGCGCGCGGTGCGGCGAAAGGCATCGGCAATCCTGTCTTCTACGTCGGCCCCGCCACGGGTCGCGATGGTCTCGCGGGTGCGGCCTTTGCATCGCAGGATTTGACGGATGAGTCCGCGCAACAGCAACGCGGCGCGGTGCAGGTCGGTGATCCGTTTATGGAAAAGCTCGTGTGCGAAGCTTGCCTCGAACTGCTCGCGACCGGCGTGGTGGCCGGCATTCAAGACATGGGCGCGGCGGGTCTCACTTGTTCCACTTGCGAAACCGCGGCGCGCGCCGGCACTGGCATCGAGATCGAATTGGACAAAGTTCCTCAGCGCGTGCCAGGCATGACGAGCTACGAAATCATGTTGAGCGAATCGCAGGAGCGGATGCTCATCATCGTGAATAAGGGCCACGAAGCCGAAGTGCAGCGCATTTTCGACAAATGGGATTTGCCTTGGGCGGAAGTCGGTTACGTGACGGACACGGGCCGCATGGTCGTGAAGCACGGAGGCAAAGTGATTGCCGACATCCCCGCGAAAAAGATCGCGGATGAATCTCCGATTTATCAGCGCGAATCCCATGAGCCGAAGTACCTGGCTGAGGTGCGCGCGTTCACGCTCGATGGAATTCCCGACACGACCGATGCCGTCGGCAACTTGAAGTCGTTGCTCGCGTGGCCCACTATCGCTTCGAAAAATTGGATCTATCGCCAATACGATCACATGGTACGCGACAACACGGTGGTGCCGCCAGGCAGTGACGCCGCCGTGTTGCGCATAAAGAGTGATTCCGTGCCTGAAGGCGATGGCAACGGCAAGCCGGTGCCGGAAAAATTCATCGCCATCTCCGTGGATTGCAACGGCGGCTACGTTTATCTCGATCCTTACGAAGGCGGAAAGATTGCAGTCGCGGAAGCGTGCCGCAATCTCGCTTGCTCCGGTGCTGTCCCGCTGGGCGCCACGGACAATTTGAATTTCGCCAACCCGCACAACCCGGAGCTGTTCTATCAACTCAAGGAATCCGTGCGCGGCTTGGCGGAAGCGTGCAAACATTTCAATGCCCCGGTCACCGGCGGCAATTGCTCGCTCTACAATCAAAGCCCCAACGGGCCGATCGATCCGACACCGACGGTTGCAGTCGTGGGTCTCATCGAAAAGCCAGAGCACATCACCACGCAATGGTTCAAGGACGAGGGCGACGCGATTCTGTTGCTCGGCGATGCCGTGGACACCGGAGACAAGCTGCAAGGTCTCGGCGGCTCTGCTTATTTGAAACTGATTCACGGAAAGAAAACCGGGACGCCCCCGCGGATGGATCTGGAAACCGAGAAATCGTTGCACGACGCGCTGCGCGGTTGGATCGCGCAGGACCTCGTGAAGAGCGCGCACGATTGCAGCGAAGGCGGACTCGCCGGCGCGCTGGCCGAGAGTTGCATCAGCCAGCAAATCGCCCGTGAGACTCCAAGGTTGATGGGAGCGAGCATTGATTTGTCCAGTGCCACGGCCCGGCCAGATGCCGGGGGCACGTTACGCCTCGACGCGCTGTTGTTCGGTGAAACGCAAAGCCGCATCGTCATCTCCACCACTGCATACAACGCTACCAAGGTGCTCGGTCAGGCCAAGGCGCTCGGCATACCCGCCGCACAGATCGGCAAAGTGGGCGGGAGCGATCTGAAGATTAAAACCGCCAGCAGCGAATTCGTCTGGCCGCTCGCTGAACTTCATGACCTCTGGTGGAATTCAATCGCGCGCGCGATGAAGTAATCGCAGGGTAACGGCCATGAATACCCCTGCCACGCTGCCGGCCCCGCGTACGCCGTGGTATCGTATTCTCTACGTGCAGGTGTTGATCGCGGTCGTGGCTGGCGTCGTCGTGGGACACTACGCGCCGGAGTTCGCCAAAAAACTCAAGCCGCTGGGCGACGCCTTCATCAAGCTGATCAAGCTGCTCATTGCGCCGATTATTTTCTGCACCGTGGTCCACGGTGTCGCTTCCATGCGTGATCTGAAAAAACTGGGCCGAATCGGCGGCAAAACGCTTTTCTATTTCGAAATCGTTTCCACGCTCGCTCTCGTCATCGGCCTCGTCGTCGTGAACGTGTTGCGGCCCGGCGACGGCTTCAACGTGGACCCGAAGACGCTCGATCCGAGATTAAGCCAGGCTTATGTGCAAGGCGCGCAGCACGCCACGACAACCGAATTCCTGTTGAACATCATTCCGAATACTTTTGTCGGTGCTTTCGTGTCCGGGGATTTGCTACAAGTGCTGTTTGTTTCGCTGCTCACGGCCTTCGCGATCTCTGCCTTGGGTGAACGCGGCACTCCGGCGCTGCATGTGATCGACCGTGCTTCTGAAGTGTTTTTTGGAATCATGCGCATCGTGGTGAAGGCCGCGCCGATCGGAGCGTTCGGAGCGATGGCGTTCACGATCGGCAGTTACGGAATTAACTCGCTCGGCAAACTCGCCGCGCTGATGGGCAGTTTTTATCTCACCGCCGCGCTATTCGTGGCCATCGTGTTGGGCGGCATAGCGGCGTGGAGCGGCTTTTCCATTTTCCGTTTTCTTATCTTCATCAAGGAAGAATTATTCCTCGTGCTCGGCACCAGTTCTTCTGAAACCGCGTTGCCGGGAATGATCCAGAAGATGCGCCGGCTCGGCTGCGCGCCCGCGACGGTGGGCCTCGTCATCCCAACCGGCTACAGCTTCAACCTCGACGGCACCAACATATACATGGCGATGGCAGCGGTCTTCCTCGCGCAAGCCACCAACACGCCGCTCGATTTGCCTCACCAGATTGGCCTGCTGCTGGTCGCGATGATCACGTCGAAAGGCGCCAGCGCCGTCACTGGCGCTGGCTTTGTCGCGCTGGCGGCAACGCTCGTGGCCGTGCCTGGGATACCGGTCGAATCACTCGCGCTTCTGATCGGCATCGACCGTTTCATGAGTGAGTGCCGTGCGATCACGAACTTGATCGGCAATGGCGTGGCCACCGTCGCCATCAGCCGTTGGGAAGGTGAATTGAGCAAAGAGACGTTGCGCGAACGGCTGCGGAAAACGGCTGACTTCCAATCTTCTTAAATACTCAAGGTCGCGCGACGCGGTAGAACGCGGAACCGGGCCACGGCGCAGGATCGATAAATTCAAACTGGCCACTGGGCGGCGCATTCGTCGTCCCGAACGGTATCCACGAAATCGGCGGCGTCAAACTCGTCGCACGTTGCAGCAAGTAAAGTGTTCCAGGGCTGCCGCTCACGCTCAGTGTTGGTTTGCCTCCAGCCATTTGCAGCGAAGCGATGGCAGCGTTAGTCCCCACAGGTCCGGCGGCAGGCGCGCGCCACAGAAAAACATCGCTTGCGTCATTATCATCACTGGCCAGAAGAGTCGAAGCTTGGCTTTCAAACGCCACGGCACTGCCGTCCGCGCTGAGGATCGCGCTCCCGCTGTAGCCATCGCCACCCCCAGTCAGGCCGTGATTGAAACTAATCAACAGCGTGCTTCCAGTCAGCAAGTCGCGGCGAAAAACGTTCTGCTCGTCGGGCACGAAATCCCCTGCGGTGACATCCGTGGCGTAACTTTCGAACGCCACAAAGCGGCCGTCAGCACTGATCCTCGGCCAGTAGGATTCGCCATTCCCGCTGCCATCACCGGAACAGTTTACGCTGACCAGCATCGTCGTGCCCGCCGTTCGATCCCGCACAAACACGTCGCGGGTCTCTCCATTGTGGTCGTTGACCACGAGGTCACTCGCATCACTGTGAAAGGCAACGTAGCGCCCGTCGGCGCTGACGACACCGTGCCAGGAATCATTATTGCCGCTGCCAGTCCCCGCGAGATTCACGCTCACGAGTTGCACCTGGCCGCTCGCGATATCGTAAACGAATAGATCTGTGCCGTCGTTGGCATCTCCCGGCGCCAGGTTGCGGGCGTCGCTCGCGAAGATAACCGCACTTCCATTCGCGTTGATGACGGCCCCGTCAGACCAGTCATTGCCGCCGCTTGTATGGTTGGTGGCCACACTGCAAAGGATGTTCGTCCCGAGAACGCGGTCCCGCACATAAACGTGGCGATTACCGTTCGTGCCCAAAGGATGCAGGTTCGTGGCATCGCTTTCGAAAGCAACGTATCGCCCATCATCGCTGACGACCGGATACTCCGAATAGCCGTTGCCGCTGGCGGTGCCGGCGTCGTTCACGCTGACGAGTTCGACTACGTTGTTGCTTACATCGTAGAGAAAAATGTCCAGGGCCAACCCGTTGAAATCGTTGGTCACGAGATTGTTGGCGAAGCTCTCGAACAAGATGAACCGGCCATCGGGAGTGATTCGATGCGGCCACGAATCGGCGTTGCCCGGCCCGGTCCCGGTATTGTTTGCGGTCACGAGGCGCGTCGTGCCCATCACCATGTCGCGTAAAAAGATGTCCGACCGCGAATTGTTATCGCCCGCCACGAGATCGCTGGCATCACTCTCAAACGCAACCCACCGGCCATTCGCGGAAACGCTCGAGCTCCCGGAAAAGCCGCTGCCGGAAGCCCCGTTGGTATTGACGTTGATCAGTTTGGTCGTGTGGTTGGTCGTGTTGCGCAGGAACACGTCCCCCCTGTCGTTGAAGTCGTTGGTGACCAGCGTCTCCGCATAGCTGAAGAATGTCACAAACGTGCCGTCGGCCGTAATGCTTTCAACATAAGAGTCCGAGTCTCCGACGCGCGGCGGCGTATTGGTATCCAGCGAAACTGCTTCGAGCGCACCCGAAAAAGTGGAATCATTGTCCACAATCATCAGCAAGGCGTTCGTTCTTGCTCCCAGAATTGCGCCGCCGGCCGGGTTTGAAAGCAGCAGCAAAAGCGTTTCATTGCACTCGGCCACTGTGTCCTCGCTCACCGTCACCGTGAACACTTTTGATGTTTCGCCCGCGACAAAAAATAGTGTGCCGTTCGCGGCGGCGAAATCGGCGCCAGCCGCCGCGGTCAGATTTGATGAGGCGAAATCCACCGACACTGGGCCGAGCGCGCCGCCCCTCCTGCTGACATAAATCGTCGCTGCACTCTCGTTCTCACGAACTGTGAACATCGCTTCTCTGAACTCAAAAATACCCGGACTTTCGGTCACGGTGACGCTGTCGGAGATGTCATTATTTGCCGGAGCAGGATCGTGCTGGTTGGATTCAGCCTCCGTGTCGTCGTCAAAAATGCCCGGCTCTGTGGTCAGAACTTTGAGGGTGAACGTCGCCGTCGCGCCGACTGGCAGCGTGCCGAAATGGATGAAGTATCCGCCATCCTGGCCCACGCTCCCCTGCGAAACGATGGCTTCGATCGCCGGCAAAATGTCCCACTCATACGAGAAATCCAAAGACACTCCCTCGGCGATCTCGGGACCGGCGTTGCTCACCGTGAGCAAATAGGTGAGCGGCATCCCGGCCGAAACGGAAGGCAGGCGAGATGCTGCGCGTCAGAACGAGATCAGCGATGCCGTTCGTATTAACCTGCACACAGAGTGAGAACTCCGACGTGCTACCGTTGGTGTCCGTGGCGGTCGCGGTGACGAAAGAAGCATTCACGGCCCCGCTAAAATAATTCACGAAGGCCACGTTGCCGCTGCCGTCCGTCATGACGTTGGTTGCGCCCAGCCACGTTTTCCCTTCGCCAAAACCACGCGGGTCACAAACCGTGTTGCCGTAAAAATCCAAACGATAGAGTTTGTTCGAGTGGCTATTCAGCGTGCCGGCAACGACGACATTCGTGAGGGTGCGAAACGCAGCGGTGAGCACCGGGAAATTCTGCAGATCATTTCCATCGTGGTCGCCGTCGCCCGGATCGTTGAAAGTGACGCCCTGGTTGCCAAAAATGTCGATGCCGAGTCCGCCATTGGAGTGAATCGAATTGCCCCGAATTGAAATGCCGCTCGCCGGCCCCACCGCCACGCCGAGGCCGCCATTGAACGCAATGACGTTGCCTTCGCCGGGATTGGCGCCGCCCACTGTGTTTCGTGCCGAGAAAATGCTGAGGCCGTGAGAGGAATTGCCCAATGGGCCGCTCCCCGTGGCGTCTGTGCCGATGAGATTGCCTTGCAGCCGCGTGTCTGTGGAATTGCAGCAAGGAATTTGCACGCCGCCAATGTTGCCGGAGATCTGATTGCCTTCGCCCGCGCCCGCACCACCGATCAGAGTGTCCGCAGCAGCAGCGAGAACCACTCCGTAATAATTTCCAATGGCGTTCATGCCGTCGGCGGAAGTTCCGATGCGGTTTCCTTGCAGAACATTGCCCGAAGCATTAGGGCCGCTCACAAGCATGCCGGAGGATGCATTCCCGCTGAGGAGATTCCCGGAACCAGGCGCGGCACTCCCGATGAAGTTCCCGATGCCGGTCTGAATCATGACGCCATTGGCGTTTCCGATGGCGGCAGTGCCGGCGGCATTCACTCCAATGTAATTCCCAAACACGTAGTTCGAATTACACTGCAACATGGCGATGCCATCGCGGTGGGAAAGCGGAGCACCAGGAGGTGCGTTGCCGTTGCCGGAGATGACGTTCCGCTCCAGAACATTCGTGCCGCCGATAATGTTGAAGTGCGACAAAGTCACCAGGATGCCGCTGCCGCCGTTGCCTCGAGCAAACATTCCTGTGGCATCCGTGCCGATGTAATTGCCCTGGACGCGGTGCCCTTGGCCTTGACTGATCCAAAGACCGTCGTACTTGCTGCCCGAAATGACGTTGCGCGCTTCCGGCGTGTTTCCACCAATGCGGCAAGCGGTCGTCGCGCCGACAATTTGGATTCCGGAACCATTGGTTTGCACTGAACTGCCGTCTGCGTCGATGCCGACGAAACAACCTTCCACGACGCTGCCATTCCCCAAATTCAGCAAGATGCCGTAGGTTTGGAAATTCACGACGACTAATCCTCGGATGACGCTGGGTGCGCGAATAACCAGGCCCACAGAAAAGGCGAACACGGAACCATCCAGTCGAATCCTGAGCAGCGCGTTGTTGCCATTCGTCAGGGTGTTCGCGCTCGCGCCCGGTTGTGTGTAGCCGTCGATAAGGACCGCCGTCGTGATCGCGGGCAAATTACTCAAGGGCGTAATCGTCTGCACCCCCGCGTCGGGAATGTTGAATTGGATCAGGTTGGTGCCACCGACCGTCGCGTTGTTATCCAGAATTGCCTGGCGCAATGAGCCGGCCCCGGTGTCGTTGGTGTTCACCACGTTGAACGTGGCCGAGCGAGCTGCAAGTGAGATGAAAAGAGAGGCGATGACCAGTATCCGTGCAGACATGGCGATGAATTCAGGGTTTCTGAACCAGCGAACAGCAGTCTTCAAGTGGCGGGACACGCCGTTTACCGATGATTGGCTTGGATTTAACTCTTTTTCCTGTGGTGCGGTCAACGGAATGATGCCCGGCGTCGGAAAAAATCGGCGCGGGAAAGCTTATCTAAAGACGGCCCAACGCAGCTTGGCAGATGCGGCACGTGGATTGGCGCGCAGTTCTTCGGCAGAAGCGCGAACCACTTCGTCTGCAATTGCTGAATAAACACCTTCGCGCAGTCCCGCCTGAAACGCTTTCTTCACACGCCGATCTTCGCCGGAGTGAAAGGTGAGCACGGCTATGCGACCGCCCGGATTGAGGCATTGGGGAAGGTTTCGAAGAAAGTTTTCGAGCGCGGAGAATTCATCATTCACCGCGATGCGCAATGCCTGGAAGGTGCGGCGGACGGAGGTTTCCATTTCTTCTTTCGGCGAATGTGGACGCACAACGGCGATCGCTTCGCGAATAACGCGACACAATGCCTGCGTCGTGGCGATGGGTTGTTTCTTCAGCGCGAGGGCAATGACTCGCGCGTGTGGTTCATCTGCATTCTCTTCGAGCAAGCGCGTCAGCTTTGCTTCCGTGATGTGAGCGAGAAATTGCGAGGCCGGTTCTCCTCGCGCCGGATTCATGCGCATGTCGAGCGGGCCAGGTTCCTTGTAAGTGAAGCCGCGCACCGGGTTGTCGAGTTGCATGGATGACACGCCGAGATCGGCGAGAATCATGTCCGCTCCGGCGACTTGTTCCTTCGCGAGCACTTGGAGCAAGCCGGCGAAATTGCTGCGATGCGCGACGAATGTTTCCAGGCCAAAGCCCGCGGCGCGCACACGCTCCTCGGTGCGCGGCAGCTCCAGCGGATCGACGTCGAGGCCGATCAATTTTCCGCCCGGTTGGATGCGTTCGAGAAGCGCGCGCGCGTGCCCGCCGTAGCCCAGGGTGCAATCGATCGCGATTTCTCCGGCGCGGGGCACGAGCACTTCGAGAATCTCCTCGACCATAATTGGGCGATGCATTCCAGCAGGCGTTTTCCCGGTTTCCAGGATCTTCGCCACATCTGCCGCGTAGCGTTCGGGGTTTAGTTCTTTGTATTTCTCATGAAACTTGCGCGGGTTCCGGCCGGAATAGCGCGGCCGGCGCCGATGTGTTTCCTCGATGCTCACGCGAGAAGTCTGTGCGGCCTTGAAGCGCGCGCAAGGGAATTTCCGTCGAACGAAGCGCGAAAGGCCAAAGCAGGATGGCAGGGCGGCCATTTTATTTCCGCTCGCCAATCTCACCACGGTGTGCAAAAGCTCAGCCGAGGTGTCAGCCAGCGAGGTCAATTCCAGCCCACAGAAGCCTGCGGTCATTCTCTTGATCGAAGACGAGAACAATGACGTCATTCTGTTTCGCCGCGCGCTGGAGGACCTGAGCTTTCCCGGCACGTTGCGCGAAGTGGAGTCGGTCAGCAAAGCCAGGGATTATCTGCAAGGCGCGGTCCCGTTCGACGACCGTCATGATTACCCGCTGCCGGATCTGATCGTCTCGGACATGAATCTGCCCGGCGCGACCGGGTATGATTTTCTCGAGTGGCTCCGGGCACAGGAGAAATTCTGTGACATGCCTTTCCTCTTTTTGTCCGGTTCGTTTGCGCCCGTGGAAAAAGGACGCGCCAACGAATTGGGCATCCTCGTTTTTGCCAAGACGTCCAGCAAAGAGGTCATGCGCGAACGCGTCGAAAGCATTCTGAAGCTTCTGCCTCAGGCGGGGTGAGCGTGGAGGCGACTTCGGATCGGATAGCGCAAATTGCGCAATCCATCAGCACCCCCTCTGTCCGCTCGGATTTCCGGCGCGTCTTTGAGTAATTCCCCCGAATGCGGCGCCCTCAGTTTCAGGACACAATAAAACGTGAGCATGATGCCGCATGGAACATACGAGAACAGCGCGAGCGCGAAGACTGACACAGCGCGCGTCATCCTCTACGCGGAGGACGACATCGATGACCGATTTTATTTCGAGCGCGCCTGCCGCACGCTTTTCAAGGATTTCGTTTTTCGTTACGTCAACGATGGAGAAGAAGCGAGGGATTATCTGCTGGCGCGCGGTTACTATCGGGACACGATCGCCTTCCCGCGGCCGGATGCCGTGATCACGGATTTGAGGATGCCACGGCTCAATGGTCTCGAATTTCTGCGGTGGGCACGGACACAGCCAGCCTTCGAACAGTTGCCCATTTTCGTCTTCTCCAGTCTGCACGGGCTGGCGGATGTGCAGGAAATGCAGCGCTACGCGATGACCGGCTTTTTCAAGAAGCCCAGGGACTCGCGTTCGTGGGTCAGCGTCGTGCAACAAATGGTCGCGGTGATTCGGGTTCACCTGGACGACCGAACGCATCAGCGCGCGGCTTGACTGGGGCACTGAGCTGATGGGGGAACCTGGCAAGATGCCAGGGGCACGTTTAGCTCAGCCGCATCGGCATTACCACGTAGAGAAATGGGCCATTGATCTTGAGCACGCCGGGACTGAGTTCGTCGATCAGTTCGATAAACACTTCGTCGTTGCCAAGCGCGTTGAGCGGTTCGATGAGATAGGCTGGGTTGAACGCCACGGCCATTTCCTTGCCCTTGTAATTGATCGACATCGTCTCTCGCGCTTCACCCACGTCCGGCGAGTTGGCGGTGATGGCGAGTTGGTTTTTGCCGAAGGCCATCTTAACGGAGTTCTGCTTGTCGCTCGTCATGATTTCCGCGCGGCGCAAGGCGTGCAAAAATTCCTCGCGTGGCAAGGCGATACGTTCCTTCGTCTCGGCGGGAATCACTTGGCGATAGTTCGGATAATTGCCTTCGATCAACTTGCTGATGATGAGCACGCCCGGACCCTTTTCGCTCTTGAGCGTGAAGGAGGCCTGGTTTTCCGAGAAGTTCACATCCACGTCACCTTTGTCCTGGAGCAGGCGGCTAAGTTCATTGACGGCTTTGGACGGAATGATGAATTCGCCCTGGCTTTTGTCGGCCAGCTCGACCTCCTCATCCACTAGCGCCAGGCGGCGGCCATCGGTGGCGACCATCGTGATCTTGTGGTCCTTGAGGCTCAGGAAAATCCCGTTGAGCACGTAACGCGATTCGTCGGTGGAAATGGCAAAGGACGTTTTCTTGAGCATCCCGCGGAATTTTTCCTGCGGCAACGTTACTCGTTTGTCTTCCTTAAACTTGGGTAAGGGCGGGAATTCCTCGGCCGCGAGCCCGCGAATCTTGAAGAACGAAGACCCGGCGCGAATCGAGGTCACATTTTTGTCATCGGTTTCGATTTCGATCTCAGGACTCGTGAGTTCGCGAATAATTCCAAAAAGTTTTTTGACCGGGATGGTCGTGGCCCCAGCCTTCGTGACATTCGCTTCGACGGAGCAGGAAACCGTGACATCGAGATCAGTCGCCGTGAACTCGACCCGGCCTTCGCTAGCGCGCACGAGCACGTTCGACAGAATCGGCAACGTGGTGCGTGTGCTGACGACATTCTGCACGGACTGAAGACCGGTCAGGATTTGATCTTTGGCGATGGTCAGGTTCATGGCGGCGATAGTGAATGAGTTTTCTTTCGGAAGATCAACTTAGTATTAAGGGGTGTGGATAATTGGTACAACTCGCGCCCCTCCGTGCAGGACAGGCCGAACCACGACGATCCGCCCCAGGTAAAACTTCCCAACGACTGACGAGAAAAGCCCGGGAGATCGAGTTGTTGGCGGTATGCACAAGTTGTTCGTGGTCCATGCGTGAGTTATTCCGCGGCTTGTCCACGGGCGATGATGTTAGGAAGCACGCTTTCGACGTGCGCGACGTCTTCCGCGGTGGAATCCCGGCCGAGCGAAAAGCGAACGAGTGAATTGGCGGCACTCTGCGGAACACCGAGCGCGACCATGACATGCGACGGTTCCAGCGAACCCGCCGAACACGCTGAGCCGCTCGAGGCGCAAATGCCTTCCAGATCCAGCGCCGCCAGCATGGTCATGCTGTCCACACCTTCGACCGTGAACGAAACTGTGTTCACGAGTCTTTGGGTCCGAGAACCACGGAAGCGTGCTTCTGCCATCCGGGTGCTTTGCGCGAGGGAATCAATCAGTTGAATCAAGCAATCCGCTAACGGCGCCAGTTTCTCCTTTGCGAACACAGGTGTTGCCACGAACCGTTCTGTTGCTGCGGTGAAACCCATAATCATCGCCATGTTTTCTGTTCCTGCCCGCCGTTCGTTCTCATGTCCGCCGCCAAAGAGAATCGGATGAGGGTGCAACGGTGAGCGAATGTAAAGCGCGCCCGCGCCCTTTGGTCCATGGAACTTGTGCGCGCATACGGACACGAGGTCAGCGTTGAACTGCTCCATGCCAGTGAAAGGCTCCTTGCCGAACCATTGCGCCGCGTCGGTATGGAACAGCACCCCGCGTTCGCGACAGAGCGCGCCGATTTCCGCTACAGGCTGGAGCGTGCCGATTTCATTGTTCGCCGCCATGATGGAGACGAGCACGGTATCGGGCCGCAGTGCTGAGCGGACAGATTCCACGCTCACGCGCCCTTCAGAATCGACGGGAAGGTAAGTAACATCAAAACCTTCTTTCTTGCGCAGATATTCACATGGATGCAGCACGGCGTGATGTTCAATGCTGGACGTGATGATGTGCCGACCCTGGTCACGCAGCAGCCGCGCGACGCCGAACATGGCCAGATTGTTGGACTCGGTGCCGCCGCTGGTGAAAACAACTTCGCTCGGTT
>Ga0193753_10000289_pt1 | contig 50081 bp, 7 predicted proteins | sample H1c2metaG_FD_144925 | JGI IMG/M metagenome (GOLD analysis project Ga0193753, IMG submission 144925) | Soil microbial communities from a riparian zone of the East river system, Colorado, United States - H1c2 | ecosystem: Environmental > Terrestrial > Soil > Riparian zone | place: USA: East River...
AGACATGCAGTGATGTGGTGCACTATGATGTGAAATTGTATTTATTCAACGAACATGAATTTATATACCTGCAACCATTAACAAGTGTGCCTGTAGGAGAAGACGGAATAGCTGATCTGTGTTTTAATACCAGAAATAATGCAAGTTCTGTGATAAGAAACAATGGAATTCCATACAACAGTCCATTCTGTGGAGACTATCACAAAATATTGTGGAGTGCAGAGGATGGATGTGGAAACTGGAGCCATTGTGAATACCTGCTTCGTCTTGAAGATTGCAAGCAACCATCACCTGTATGTATCAATGGATTGAGCACGGTGGTCATGCCTAACGGAGGCCAGGTAACCCTATGGGCTAAAGATTTCAATGCATCGAGCTTTGATGATTGTACTCCTGAAGCTGATCTTCTGTACAGCTTTAGTGGTGATGCATACCAGCCTAGCTTTACATATACATGTGATAATGTACCTGCATTCGGCGTGGAGCTGAGTCTGAATATCTGGGTAGCAGATGGTGGAACAGATGATAATTGTAATGGACAGATTAGCTGGACTGAGCGCAATAAGGATTATTGTGCGACAACTATTGTAATCACCGACAATGCTAACGTGTGCGATACTACAGGAGGTAAACTGTCAGGACAGATCCTGAATGATCATGGCATTCCGGTAGGACAGGTTACAGTCAACCTTGTCAGTCCGGGACAGAAATTTCCGCCTTTTGTCACTGCTGCAGACGGATTATATCATTTTGATCATTTATTGTCGGGTGTTAACTATACCATTACACCTGAAAGAAATGACAATCATAAAAATGGTGTGAGCACACTTGACCTGGTACGCATCCAGAAACATTTATTAGGGATTCAGGATTTTACGAGTCCTTATCAGTTCATTGCAGCAGATGCTAATCGCAGCAGTTCGGTAAGTGCGATTGATCTGGTTGAATTGCGAAAATTGATCCTGGGCATATACACTGAATTACCTCAAAGTGAGAGCTGGACATTTATAGATAAGAAATTCATATTGGCAAATCCTGCACATCCATGGCCTTATGAAGGATCGATTCACATAGAATCGTTGCAGGGTAGAATTTACGATAATGACTTTATCGGTATCAAAGTCGGTGACGTGAATAATACAGCACAAGCGAATGTCATGCAGCTTCTGCCGCGAAATGGAAGAAGAGTAATGAATATCCTGGTGACTGCTCCTGAAATGATTGAAGCAGGTGAGATGACAGAAATAAAAATGACGCTTCCGCTTGATGTCACAGGATTTCAGTGGACCCTGGAGACTGATGGTCTTGAATATGCGGGCGTATCCAGTGATGACATACAGATAAATGATGACAACATTGGCTTGCTCACTGATGGTATCATCACGATGAGTTGGAATGGAACTCAGGCTGCTCATTCCGGAAATAACAACGGACCTACAATCGTATTGAAGTGGAAAGCAACTGATCATGGAAAAGTCAGCAAGATGATCAGGATGACAAGCCTTGTCACTCCGGCAGAAAGCTATACTGCAGATGATGAAATCCTGGATGTAAAACTTTCATATCCCGGGGAACAGGGTCAAAAGGAATTCGGTCTTTATCAGAACAAACCGAATCCATGGAACGGCCGGACATTGATAGGCTTTGATCTTCCTGCAGATGATCATGCACGGCTTACCATCTTTGATGTATCGGGTAAGACGCTAAAAATCATCGAAGGTGATTTTGAAGCAGGGTATAATTCGATCGAACTAACCGAAAAGGATATCCCTTCTACAGGGGTGCTTTATTACCGGCTTGAATGCGGAGATAATGCTGCAAGTAAGAAAATGGTGATACTGCGTTAAGAAAAATCCAGACATATCTATTGTTCAGAGGGCCTTCCATTGTGAAGGCCTTTTTTATGGGTTTTACCGACTGTTTGGAGTATGAAAATGTCCATGTTAACCTCACAAAAGGAATGGGCTCATTTCGCAGATTTTCAAATGTAATTTTTTAATAATATATTAAGATATTAAACTATTTAATAATATAAATACATAAATCATTGTAAATCAAATATATAGACATAAAGATATTTTTTAAAATGATATACTAATTTCAAATTACTCTTTATCTTTACCGCAAGGTTTCACAGCTTGTTTGCGATTGTTTATTAACTAAAACTTATGAAAACTACACACCCCCCCGTAAGGGCTGGCCTGCTTGGCCATGTCTTCCTGGTATGCCTATGTTGTTACTATACATCGGCATTCTCCCAGATACCCACGATCACAGTCCGATTCGCTAATCCTATCTACAACTGCAGCAATGGTCAATATTGCCTGGATGTTGAATTCAGGGCTGACACAGTCGGGGTAGAGTTGTTTGGCATGAACGTGCGGTTTTTTTATCCTGACACCTTGCTCGAACTTGATAGTTTCGCGCAATTCCAGGGAGGATATTCAGCCGTTGCACCGGATCCACCGGCAGTAATGATGGGACTCGGAGAACTATTAAATTTTCCGGGGGACTCAGCGGATTTTGTAAATGGAGCTGTCCAGCTTACGGATCCGAATATCCCACCTATCATACTGGATACCCTGGTATGGACAAAGATTTTTGCAATATGCTTCACGGTAGAGGATCCGGATCAGGATCTTCTCTGTCCTCCCATTGTCTGGGATTTGAAGGAAAATCCAGCTGATGGTGGTTTCCTGGCAGGAGATGATGGTGTAGTCTTAACTATTGTAGATGCTTCCAACGTCATGGAGTCATTGCCTTCAATTGAAAATGTAGTTCAGTGGAATTGGGTTTACAATATGACTGATCCTAATCATTTCGGAATGCCGGTCAGCATGACCTGTACATCCCTGGATTGCTCGCCTGACCTGTTATGTGCTGTTGACACCACTATTCAATGTAATACATCTATCAATCCATTAAGTACCGGATTTGCAACGGCCACAGATAATTGTGCAGGCGATCCCGTCATCACATTCACGGATTCCATTATTTTAGGTAATTGTCCGAACAATTTCATCATACAGCGTACATGGATCGCTATTAATGCCTGCAACCTTTCTGACACCTGCATACAGTTAATTACAATTGTAGATACTACAGCACCATCTATCATGTGTCCTGCAAATACAACCGTGCAATGTGCTAACCTGATTCCTCCTGCTAATCCCGGCCTTGTGTTGGCTTCAGACAATTGTTCGGGTTCCGCTTCTATTGTTTTTGTAGGAGATCAGATTAGCAATCAGGTATGTGCCAATCGTTTTATTGTAAGCCGTACCTACAGGGCTATCGATGCATGCGGAAACTCAGCAAGCTGCACCCAAACTATAACTGTCTTTGATAGCACACCACCTGCCATCACCTGTCCACAGAATGTAACTGTAATGTGTGCAAGCCAGGTACCCATTCCTAACCCGGCTTTAGTATTGACCACTGACAACTGCGGAGGCGTTGCTTCTGTAAGCTTTGAAAATGATGTCATATCAAATCAAACATGTGCAAACCGCTTCACTATAACACGAACCTACCGGGCTACGGATTTATGCGGAAATACAGCCACATGCTCACATCTTATTCTTGTAAACGATCAGACCGTCCCTGTCATCACTTGTCCACCACCTGTGACAGTTCAGTGTTCAGGAGAAGTGCCTGCGCCCAATACCGCGCTTGTGATAACTTCAGATAATTGCGGGACAATTGCATCCGTATTATTTGTGAATGACGTGACCTCGAACCAGACATGTGCGAACCGCTTTATCATCTCAAGAACCTATCGTGCTATAGATGCTTGTGGAAACTCAAGTACCTGCTCACAAACGATAGTAGTGAATGATCAAACCCCTCCAACGATAACCTGTCCACAGAATTCAACAGTTTCATGTGCCAGCCTGGTTCCTCCGGCAAATACAGGTGCACCTACTGCAACTGATAATTGTGGTGAACCGGTTTCAATAACTTTCGTAAGTGATGTCACATCAAATTTAACGTGCGCAAACCGATTCACAGTTACACGTACATACAGGGCAACTGATGTATGCGGGAATTCAGCAACATGTGCTCAAACCATAACGGTTAATGATCAAATACCTCCATCTATCACCTGTCCGGTGAATACAACTGTTTCATGTGCAAGCCAGATACCTGGCGTAAATATAGGCGCACCTACAGCAACTGATAATTGCGGAGGTGGCGTCATCCCGAGCTTTGTAAGTGATGTGGTCATCAACCAAACATGTGCAAACAGACTAACACTTTTACGAACATACAGAGCTACAGATTTCTGTGGAAATTCGGCTACCTGCACGCAGATCATTACAGTCAATGATCAGGTGCCTCCTTCCATCACGTGTCCACAGAATGTAACTGTAATGTGTGCGAATCTGGTACCACCTGTTAACCCCGCATTAGTCGTCACAAGCGATAATTGCGGTGGAGGAGCTTCGGTCACATTCGTAAATGATGCTATATCAAACCAGACTTGTGCAAACCGGTTTACAATAACCCGGACATACCGCGCAACAGATGTCTGTGGTAATTCAGCAACATGTTCACAGACGATTGTGGTGAATGATCAGACGCCACCAGCTATCCAGTGCCCTGTAAATATCACTGTTGAATGTGCAGGTAGTGTCCCTGCTCCGAATACAGCAACTGTAGTTGCTTCTGATAATTGTGGTGCTATCGCAAGTGTGTTATTTGTATCGGATGTTATTTCTAATCAGTCATGCGTTAATCGCTTTACCATAACCCGAACGTATAGTGCCACTGACATTTGTGGAAATACCGCCACATGTTCTCAAACCATTCTGGTGAATGATCAGATACCACCTACCATTGCTTGTCCGCAAAATATAACGGTCTCATGTACAAGTGAAATTCCTGTAGTAAATACAACGGCACCTACAGCCAGTGACAATTGCGGGGGTACCGTGGCAGTTGGATTTATTAATGACAGGATTGTCAACCAGACATGTGCTAACAGGTATACACTGCTAAGGACATACCAGGCATCCGATCTATGTGGCAATACAGCAACATGTGTCCAAACGATCCTGGTGAATGACATAATCCCGCCATCCATCACATGTCCGACAAATCTATCAGTGTCATGCGCCAGCCTGGTACCTTCTCCAAATAACGGGGCACCCACAGCAAGTGACAATTGTTCGGCAGGTGCTACCGTCGGATTTGTCAATGACCTAGTCATCAACCAGACATGTGCAAACCGATTTACTGTGCTACGTACATACAGGGCAACCGATTTGTGTGGGAATAGCGCTACATGTACACAGACAATCATCGTAAATGATCTGATACCTCCTTCCATAACTTGTCCTCAAAATGTAACGGTGATGTGTGCCAATATGGTACCACCAGTTAATCCCGCTACAGTGACTACGAGCGACAATTGCGGTGGTTCAGCTCCCGTAATATTTGAAAACGATATCATCTCAAATATGTCATGTGCAAACCGGTTTACAATCACAAGAACCTATCGCGCAACTGATCTATGCGGAAACACTGCAACGTGCTCGCAATTGATAGTGGTGAATGATCAAACTCCACCATCTATCCTATGTCCTGCATCCGTAACCGTACAATGTTCGAATGAAGTACTTCCCGCTAATCCTGCGAGCGTAGTAACGTCTGACAATTGTGGAGGTATAGCAACTGTCACATTTGATAATGATGTGATCTCCAATATGACGTGCACAAACCGGTTTACCATAGCGCGTACGTATCATGCTACCGATGCTTGTGGAAATTCTGCATCGTGTACACAAATAATCATGGTCAATGATACTACTCCACCTGATATCACATGTCCGGTTAACATGACCATCAGTGTTGAATCAGACACCTCACCTCAAAGTACAGGTGCTGCAACCGGAACAGATAATTGTCTTAATATTCCTGTCCTTTCATTCGGTGATGTGACCATAGAAGGCTTTTGTGAAGACGCTTATCAGATAATACGTACATGGACAGCCGTAGATGATTGCAATAACTCAGCCACCTGTATACAAACCATAGAAGTGACAGGCAGCTGTACTGTTGACCTGTCTCTGTTGAAAGAGCTTGATGCGGGCCAGGGTGTTGTAAAAGGTGGAGACAATGTCAATTTTACAATCACAGTAACGAATGAAGGCCAGGTTGTAATCAGCCAGGTAACGATTACTGATTATATACCTACAGGATTCGCACTCAATGATCCAGACTGGACTCCCGGAACAGCAGGGAGCTCGGGCCAAAGTGCTTCGATAGTATTGACTGATGGAGCAGGAGTGCTTGGAGCAGATGGGTTAATCCCCGGCGAAAGCGTTAGTGTGGCTATCACCCTGATAGCTAACCCGGGTATCACTAGCGGTGTGTATATAAATCTGGCTGAAATCAGCACTATAATAGATGATAACGGAAATGATGTCAGCACAGCTGATGTAGATAGCGATGCCGACAGCAATGATGTAAATGATCCACCCGGCGAAGATGATCGCGACCCTGCACTGATATGTGTAGTAGATCCTGTGATCGTAGGACCTCCGATCGTTTGCCCGGGAGATACGATCGTATACGGTCTTTTAGATTTCAATGGTAGCAGCATTCTCACCTGGGCTTTGGAAAATGGGGGTGGAGTAATTACTTCAACTACAGATTCTACTGTCACCATTGCATGGCAATCAACTCCTGGTGGACCATTCCTCCTCACCGTAACTGAATTAGTAGATGTCGGATGTTCAGACATTGATACATTCGAAGTTGTCATCCAGGGCGCTGATCCGATCGCATGTATCGATCATATTAACTTATCTATTGATAATGAATGCGGCACCATCGTCACCAGTGGAATGATCCTCGTGGGTGAACAGGCAGGTGATAATAATTACACCGTCATCATCAAAGATCTGAATGGCAATATCATCCCCAATGCAACCTTCACCTATGAACATGTAGGTCAGACTTTTTATGTCATGGTATTAAGCGAATGTAGTGGTAACAGCTGTTGGGCAACAGTGACGGTAGAAGATAAATTTGCACCGATCATTAATTGTGTTTGTCCTGTAGATAGTGGCGATTCAACATGCAATATCACATGCAGGGATATACCGCAATTCCTGGCAGGGAATATTACTCCTGAACTGCGACCAGAAGTCATAGACAATTGCGGGGGAGCAAGTCTTGTCATCGTCAATACGGTTTTGAATTTTGATTATTGTGTGAATGGTACGTTGGAAGTCACATGGCTTGCTACAGATGCAAGTGGAAATTCATCTACGTGTCAGCAGGTGTTTGGAATCGTGCCGTTGACTTTAGCGACTTTGACATTTCCTCCTGAGTATATCGGAGTATGTCATGGTAGTTCGGATCCTTCTGTTACCGGAGTGCCACAGGTAGATGGAATCAATCTTGATCTTGTTGCAGGTGTTTGTAATCTCGTAGTGACATATAAAGATCTGGTCATTCAATTGTGTGGAGGAGGAATTAAAATTCTACGTACATGGACAGTGAGGGATTGGTGTACAGGTGATGTGTCCGTATTCCAACAGGCGATTTGGTTGGCAGATCACGAGGCTCCGGTGCTTACCTGCACAGGTGATATCACGGTGAGTACGAATTTGTGGAATTGTTTTGCCGATGTGATTTTAAAAAGACCTGTTGCCATCGATTCATGTAGCAATGTCACCGGCTTCCAGCTTTTCTCACCTGACGGAACCGTAGTGACTGCAGGAAATAAAATGATCATCAATGGTCTCCTCGAGGGAATACACCCGGTAACCTGGGTTGTGACGGATGAATGTGGCAACACGAGTACATGCGGCTTCAACATTACAGTGGTAGATGAAGTGCCACCGGTGGTAAGCTGCCAGTCACAAACAATAGTAAGCCTGACAAGTGAAAGGTCAAATGGTATCACCCTGGTTCCGGCATCGGCATTCAATGATGGAAGTTTTGATAATTGCGGTCCGGTGTCTTTCAGGGCCAGACGGATGGATAGTTGTATAGATTTTGACTGGACGACAGGAGGCGCTTGTGTGGATGAAATACCGGGAGGCATACCGGCGATCAACGGATTTGACCTGGGTACAGAAAGGACGACTTGTGTGCCTTTTGGATGCTGCGATGTAGGAAGAGGACCGATCATGGTTGAGCTTGAAGTATCTGATGCTTCAGGGAATGTCAACTATTGCATGGTCGAGATAGAAGTACAGGATAAATTGGCACCATCTGTAGATTGTCCACCTGATATCATCATCAGCTGTGAATATTTACTGGATATCCAGGAAGGAATATTCACGGATGCGGGAGGAAATAATAATGGAAGCCTGGATGAAGATCCGTTAAGCGCGATATTCGGTAATGTGTATGATGCATTCAGTCACCAGCTGACGGATAGAAAGAGCATCATCATCAATGATCCGCACAATACGAATTATCCTCAGCCGCACAATTTTGGTGTTGACGGATGGGCATATGATAACTGTGAAGTAGATCTTCAGGTAACTGTTATAGAGTTTGATGATTGTTCAGGTGCATCCTTTCCGGCAAATGCACCGGCGGGAGCAAGAAAATTAATACAACGGAGGTTCCGTGCATACGATGGAGTGACAGCAGGTACATGTTTACAAAGGATCTGGGTAGTTGATTTCGATCCATTCTTCATCACCGATTCCACGTGCCTCAATGCAAACCCGAATGATGGTGTGATCTGGCCATGTGATGTATTGCTTACTACATGTCCGAGTGATCTCACAGGAACCGGAGAACCGGTAATACTGGATGATGCATGCAGCCTGATCGGTATAAGCTCAGAAGACAGACGTTTTGATTTTGCAGATAGTGCATGCTATAAAGTATTGAGAGATTGGCAGGTGATCGACTGGTGCCAGTTCAATACGGCTACAGGAGAAGGGAGATGGACCTATACGCAGGTGATCAAAGTAATGGATGGCATATCGCCGGACTTTGTCAGCTGCCCTGCAGGTGCTGTATCCTTATGTACGGATGATCCGGGAGTAACGATACCAGCAAATAACCAGATATTCCTTGGAGAGAATAATCCGAATGCAACAAGCTGCAGCGTACATGTGGCGATGACACAACATATCCATGAGGATTGCAGTGAAATGATATTTTATGATGTAAAATATTATCCGTTCAACGGAAGCTCATTCATACAGGTTGTACCTGTTACGGCCACAACGCTGAATGCAAATCACGAAGTGGATATCACGTTTAATACATTACAAAGCACTATCCTGTCGATCCAGCAGAATGGATTGCCTTACAACAGTCCGCTGTGCGGAGATTCGCATCGTATCGTGTGGACGGTTGAAGATGGATGTGGAAATGGAAGCTCATGTGATTATTTATTCAGACTTGAAGACTGCAAGGATCCGACACCGGTATTGATCGACGGAATAAGCTCAGTGTTGATGGGAGCAAATGGACAAGTGACACTGACAGCGAGCAGCTTCGATGCATCGAGCAATGATGACTGCACACCGGGAGATGAATTGTTATTCAGCTTCAGCGGTACAAGCTATCAACCTACATTTACCTATACGTGTGATAATGTACCTGAATTCGGTGAAGAATTTGAAGTATCGATTTGGGTAGGAGATGGAGGATCGGATCAAAATTGCAATGGTCAGATCGAATGGAGTGAAAGGAACAAAGCCTTCAGTACTACAACGCTGGTGATCACAGATAATAATAATGTATGTGGTCAATTGCAAAGCGGGCTTGCAGGAGAAATCCTGACGGATCACCAGGAGGCAGTAGAGAACGTGATCGTGAATCTGACAAGTCCTGCGCAGGTATTCCCTGCATACACTACATCAGGTGATGGAAAATTTGTTTTTTCGAATCTTCCAATAGGGTCAGATTATACGATCACGCCGGCACGGAATGATGATTACAAAAACGGGGTGAGCACTATGGACCTGGTAGGGATACAGAAACATTTGTTGGGTATTGAAGGGTTCACCAGTCCATACCAGTATATAGCGGCAGATGCTAACAACAGTCGTAACGTAAGTGCATTAGATCTACTTGAGATCAGGAAGTTAATCCTGGGTATAATACCGGCATTCGCGAATAATGACAGCTGGAGATTCCTGGACAAGAACACCGTGTTCCCGGATCCGGACAACCCATGGCTGTTCAATGAAAATTTATTCATCCAGCATTACACCGGGGAGAGTACACAAAATGATTTTGTGGCTGTGAAGGTAGGTGACATCAATAACTCAGTTAAAGCAAATGCACTGCAGGTTCTGCCAAGAGAAGGAAGAAGAATACTTGAGGTAAATGCGGAGACGAAAGAAACGGCAAAGGCCGGGGAGGTTATAGAAGTGAAGCTGACATTGCCTGAAGTCGTGAGCGGGTTCCAATGGACCCTGGAAACAGACGGATTGGAATATGTGGGTGTGACAAGTGGAGATATCCAGATAGATGATGTGAATGTTGGTATACTCGGTAATGGAGTTAATACCATGAGCTGGAATGGGGATGTGCTTGCATTTGGTGGATACAAGAGCGAGGTGAACATCATCATGAGATGGAAGGTGATGACTGGCGGAAAAATAAAGAACAGGTTCAGGTTAACAAGCCTGGTGACTGCTGCAGAAAGCTATACACCGTCAGGCGAGATCCTGGATGTGAAGATGAGCTTTGGCGATGCCCCGCCGGCAACAGACTTTAACCTGTACCAGAATAAGCCAAACCCATGGAATGGACAGACGACGATTGGATTTGATCTTCCTGAAGATGGACCTGCAAAGCTGACAGTATATGATGTAACAGGCCGGGTGATAGCATCATTCGACAAAGACTTTGCAGCAGGATATAATACGATCATATTGACGGAGAAAGAAATCCATTCCTGGGGAGTCCTGTATTACCGACTTGAAAGCGGTAAGAATTCTGCCAGCAGGAAAATGGTGCTGATCCGGTAAGTACGCCCCTGAATAGGTTGAAAAAAGGCTTCTGTCAGTATGGATAGAAGCCTTTTTTTTTATGGGTAATAGGCAGCAGAATATTGGGTTCAAAGTCCTCTTTAGATCCGGATATTGGCTTGCCGGGGTCATTCATGCCGTTAATCGCGACGAACAGGCCAAAAATCTAATTCAGGCAGCCTTTCGGGATAGCTTTGTATCTGAAAAATGGATTATTTTCGTTTTCTTAATTTTTATAGGCTGAGGTCCCTCTTCTGGATATAAAAATTCCCATTAAAAGACATATATCTTATTACAATGAATTTAACCCTGACTCAGCATCGCTATCCCTTCTATTGTAAATCTGTCGCTGTCTTTATTTTATTCTTATCCATGTTTTTCCCTGCCGGAAAGTTGCAGGCCCAGACTGATTTGTCCCCTGGTCAGATCATGTTTATTGGGTACGCCGCAGATCCCGCTGTTGCTCCTCCTCCTCTGGCAGCTTTTTCGATTGTATTACTTACTGATGTTGTAAGTGGTACTGTGATTTTTATTACCGACAGGGGATGGAGTAATTCGACTGGCTTCAGAAATGATAATAATGGAGAAGGCACAATCAGCTTTACATTCACCGCAAATTTTTTCTGTGGTGACGAAATTATATTCTCGTATTTGAGTGTGGCTAGCGACTGGCAGGCTAAAGATGAATTTGGCAACGTTACCGGCACAATTGCTATCCAGGCAGGCGGTGATGTTGATGGAATGGAGCTTGGATTAAATGGTGATCAGCTCATTATATATCAGTCACCTGAACCTACCGCCGGAAATCAGTTATCATTTGTGAGCATGATCCAGATGGATAATACTAATAATCCCGCGGTCAATACGGATGACCAGTCTCAATTACCAGCCGGGCTAACTGCAGATGATATAGTCAGATTTGTTGCCGCAGGAGAGTATGAAGATGCGAAATACGATTGTACTCCCAATGCAGGCCAACCAGATGGAATGCGCGCAGCTATTTCAAATGATGATGGAGTTGGAGGATTGAAACCGGATGCTACTAACAATTGGGTTGAACAGAATACAGTCCTGTCGCTTACTGCTCCCTGTAGTTTTTGTTGTGGTTCAGGTGCACCTCCGTTGTCAGCGCTTAATGAAGTACTACCACTCCAGGTTTTTACTATCACCATTACAGGCACTTTACCTCCGGGAGCATCCTGGCAATTATATACAGCAGGTTGTGGTGTAGGATCTCCTATTCAAACCACAATGACAAATACATTTACTGTAACCGCACCAGCTTCTGCTGGTAATGTTACATATTACGTAAGACCTTCTTCAGATCCTGCATGCGCAAATTCATGCAGTACTGTAAGCGTTTGCGTGGTATCAAGCCTTACTTCTCTTTGCACAGGTGGTCCAACGTGCTCTGCTAATATGACTACGTGTGGAGATTGTTTCCTTCCCGCACCACTTAAAAATCCTGACCTCGACTCAGGTTGTTATGAAATCAAATTGATTTTCATCCTCGACGAATCCGGTTCGATCGGTGGAAATGCGAACGATGTAAAAAATGGTGTATTAGCATTCCTCAATGCATTGAACGGCCAGAACATATTGGCTGCTATAATTGAGTTTTCTAATCTCGGACGGGTTGTCAATACTTATACTGTGATTGATGATAATTACATCCTGAATATTACAAACTATTTCAACGGAGTTGCTAATTTTTCGGCACCCTATACAGGACAAACATATTCTCCGAATACAGGTACCAATTGGCATGATGCGATGATAAAAGCTGACGCAATGGCTTCAGCAGATCTCATTTTGTTCTTTACTGACGGAGAGCCTACAGAATATACACAGGCAAATGGGAATGTTGCAACAAATTGCGGTGGTGGAACCGATGTACCTGATATTGTAAACCCTGTCAAAATTGCCAATAAGCTTAAAAATGAAGGCACCCATATGTTTATGTTAGGAGTTGGTAATAATGTAATCTCATTAAACCTGCAAAGGATGAGTGGATTTACTCAATATCAGACCGGCCTGAACACCATGGGTACTTCAGATTATTCTATTGGCCAATTTGCCACCATTGCCACTGAACTTCAGAATTTTGTAGCAGAACTTTGTAACACCCATATAGAAGTCACAAAAACTGTGCTAGGTCCGATATGTGATGGTGTTGTTCAATTTCAGTTCATCGTAAAGAACCTCGGGACTGAAAGTGCAACCAGCCCTGTCACGATGATTGATACTTTTCCTTCAACATATACAAACCTTGCTTTCAACGGTGCGCCTTCTACCAAAGTCTGTCCGTTTATTGTCACCTGTACACCTCCGCAACCTCCAAATGCAATTATTTGGTTTACGCAGCCTATCCCTCCATTGGACGCGGATACACTCATCATCAGCGCGACGGTCATTGGTACAGGTCCCTTCAACAGCACCTATAATAACAAAGTATGGGCATGGTCTGATAACGCCGATACAGTAAGTGGATTATTCCTGGGCAATGTACTTACGATTGATCAGGATCCTACGATTGTTTGTCCGGTAAACATTACAATCTCCTGTTCTGCAAGCACATTACCCGCCAATACAGGAACAGCCAGTGGCTTTGATCCCGATGGACCGACACCTGTACTTACGTTTACGGATGTGATAGCAACAGGATCCTGTCCGCAAAACAAAATCATCACACGTACATGGATTGCAACAGATGCATGTGGTAATACGGCTTTTTGTAGTCACGTAATCACATTGACTGATACAGCTCCACCTGTTATAACATGTCCTCCGAATGTCACGGTTGATTGTGCTGCGAGCACATTGCCTGCAAATGTTGGCAATCCAACGGTCACAGATCTTTGTGATCCAAGTCCTACAATCACCCGTACAGATGTCATCCTCTCAGGTTCTTGCCCTGCCGAAATTATTATCCGAAGAACGTGGTCGGCAACAGATCATTGCGGAAATAACAGCACATGCCTGCAAACGATCACCCTGGATGACTCCACACCACCTTCACTCACTTGTGAAATGAGGCAAATATCATGTACAGAAAGCATAGCACCTGAAAACCCTAACCTGGGCTTTCCGACAGTAGTAAATAATTGCAGTGGTACAAGCACTCTTACCTACTCAGATGTATTTGTATTCTCCGCGGAGAATCCGTTTTGCAGCATCAATCGTACATGGACTGCTACAGATAATTGTGGAAACAGCAGCACATGCCTTCAATTTATTGTTGTAAAGGACTTTTCTAATCCGGCTATTTTCTGTCCCGTTAATGTAACGATTGCATGTTCCGCCAGTACGCTTCCTGGTAATACAGGTGTTGCCACTGCTACTGATAATTGTTCTATTGCTCCCGGGATCTCTTATACAGATGTAATCACTGTTTCACCTACGTGTGCACAGAATTATGCAATATCACGTACATGGAAAGCGACAGATGAATGCGGCAACTCCGTAAATTGTATACAAAGCATAACAGTAACAGACATTGTAGTGCCATCAGTAACATGTCCTGTGAATGTTACGATTTCTTGTACAGCAAGCACATTACCAGCTAATACAGGCACAGCTACAGGTGCGGACAATTGTTCAACTGCCGTTATTACATCCACTGATATTGTAGTTGCCGGAGCATGTCCCCAGGAAAGCATTATCACACGTAAGTGGAAAGCAATGGATGCCTGCGGCAATTCAAGCACATGCAACCAGATCATCACTGTGAAAGATTTGGTAGCGCCAACCGTATCATGTCCTGCCAATGTGACGATACAATGTACAGCCAGTACTCTGCCTGCCAATACAGGCACTGCAACCGCTACAGATAACTGTTCGACTCTTGGCATCACTTCTACTGATGTTATTGTGATTGGTAGTTGCCCTCAACGAAAAACTATTACACGTACATGGAAAGCAACAGATGCGTGCGGTAATTTATCTACATGTAATCAAATCATCACAGTGGATGACACATCACCTCCCACAGTGACATGTCCGGCCAATGTGACGATTGATTGCGCGGCAAGTACTTCGCCTGAAAACACAGGAAGTCCATCTGCGACAGACAATTGTTCAACATTTGGCATCACATCTACAGATGTCATTGTAACCGGCATTTGTCCACAGGAAAAAGTCATCACGCGTACATGGAAAGCCACAGATGCTTGTGGGAATTTCAACACCTGCAATCAAATCATTACCATACATGACAGCACAGCACCTGCTATGTCCTGTCCTCCGAATGTAACTATCGAATGTACCGCTAACACGTTACCTGCTAATACAGGTTCATCAACAGCAACTGACAATTGTTCAACATTTGGTATAACTTTTACAGATGTAACCGTTGCCGGTGGTTGTCCGCAGGAAAAGATAATAAACCGTACGTGGAAGGCCACTGATGCGTGTAACAATTTTAATACATGCCTGCAGGTCATCACGATCGACGACAGCACTGCACCTTCGGTTACCTGTCCTGTCAATGTCACCATTCAATGTACTTCAAGCACACTTCCTGCAACAACAGGGTCAGCAACAGCAATTGATAACTGTTCAACGCTGAATATCACGTTTACGGATGTCATACTCCCGGGAGATTGTCCACAGGAGCGCACCATTATACGTAACTGGAAGGCAACAGATGCGTGTGGTAATCTAAGCTCATGCAACCAGACAATCACTGTAGATGACAGCACTTCCCCTCAGACGTCATGTCCTGCGAACATAACTATTGAATGTACCGCAAGCACACTTCCTGCTAATACAGGCAGTGCAACCGCTACTGATAATTGCTCGACATTTTTAATCACATCCACAGATGTGGTTACAGCCGGTGCATGTCCACAAGAGAAAACGATCATCCGTACCTGGAAAACAACAGATGCATGCGGTAATACATCCATCTGTAATCAGATCATTACCGTAGATGACAGCACTCCGCCATTGATCACCTGTCCATCGGATGTGACCGTAGAATGTGTGTCCAGTACATTGCCTGAGCAAACAGGGGCAGCTACGGGTACTGACAATTGTGATGCCGTACCGGTAATAAACTATACTGACATAACTATGAGCGGACCTTCACTACATGGTTATTCAATCAACAGGACATGGAAGGTGATGGATGCTTGTGGCAACAGCAGCACCTGTCTTCAACATGTCACCGTAGACAATCCGCTTGATCCTTCAATAACAGGAGCACCTGTTGATACGATCTGTTCTGGAGATAACGAAATATTCCAGGCACAGAATCAGGGTTTGGGGAATGTTACCTATCAATGGAATTTTGGTTCGGGTGCATCACCACCGACAGCAACCGGTATTGGCCCACATACAGTGACATATACATACAATGGTACAAATGGTACGATCGGTGCATGGGTGATATTGACAGTTAGCTTTCCTGGATGTGCATCTGTGACTGATACGGTGTCTCACATTCATGTCAATCAAACACCGAATTCGTCTATCATGGCGCCTACGGATCCATTATGTTATTTCAGATTGAGAACATTTAAACCTGTTGCAGCTCAGGTACCGGGTTATACGTATCATTGGAATTTTGGTTATCATGCAAGTGTTCCTCCTACGTTTGGATACGGGCCTTTTAATGTAAAATATGATACGATAGGTGTAAAAACTGTGCAGCTTATTGTTTTTGCAAATGATCCTGGCGCATCTTGCGGAGATACTTCCACGATTTCATTTAACGTCATTACATGCCTAGGTGCCGTCACAGGAAAAGTGCTCGATACGCTGAACGCCGGAGTAAATAGTGTGAATATTAAGCTATTCCCGGATGCTAACCTGGATGGACTTCCTGATCTGAATGCACCTTTTGCAAAACAGGGAATTTCAAATTCTAATGGAATTTATTCGTTACCCAATGTTGTCCCCGGACATTATGTGATCGTTGAAACACAACCTCCAAAATATATTTCAAAGAGTGATATGGATATCACGAATGATATGGATACATTGATGAACATCAATACGAACGACAATATCATACCCACCACCGTAGAAGCCGGGGAATTTGATGCAGACAATATATTTATAGAGAAAAAGGTGGATGGAATTGTTTCGGGTTTTGAGTTTGCAGACTTTGATAGTGATCTTATAGTGGATAGCGGAGAAGGATTAGAGGGGGTTACAATAAATCTGTATAATGATGTCAATCACGATGGAATACCGGTAGCAGGAAACATTATAAATACTAAACAAACCTCAGCTATCGGTTATTTTGAATTTGGGAATTTGCCTCTTGGAGATTATATTTTAGTGAAAGTGCAGCCGGCAGGTTATGAAGCATCACAGGATATTGATATTTCAGATGATGCTGACGTGGTTCCCAATTCTGGTATGAATGATAATATTATACCTTTCACCATGACGTTGGGAGAGACTGATATAGATAATTATTTTATTGAAAACCAGGTTTGTGGCCAGATGGTTACGAATGCGAATGATGACGGACCAGGATCACTGCGTTACGTACTGGAGTGTGCAGAGGAAGGGGATACGATTTTCTTTGGCCCTATGCTGCTAAACCAGACTATCCATTTAAATTCATCCAGGATCGAGATTGACAGTAATTTATTTGTCTATTCTGATTTAATACCCAGGATTAAGATACAATCTGATATATCGGGGGCATTCCTGATTGATGCCGGAATTACCGCTGAATTTAATAACATTGATTTCATCAGTGGATTGAGCGGATATCCCGGAGCGCAATTTGAAAATCATGGACACCTGATCCTTTGGGATATCAAGATCACCAGAAATACATTATTAACTCCCAATAATCCTTTAATCTACAATACAGGTTCGGCTACTATCACGATTAAAGGCGGAATCATTATTGACAATTAATAAATGGATGTGTAATTAACGTGGAATGTATAAACAAAAAAAAATGACGGTCGATCGACCGTCATTTTTTTTTAAGTTGAAACAATTTCGTATTCAGAAAATTTTCTCTAGCATGGAAGTAAATTAATATTTGCCTGGAATGAATCCAGGTATGCCTGAAATTCAACTCCCTGACCAGCTGCATTTGCGCATGCTTTGATTCCTTCTGAAGCATTAAGGTAAGCTTGCAGACTAGCTTTATAAGCCAAACAATTTGCAGTGGAACCATCAAGTCCATAGGCTGTTCCTGCATTGTTTACAGCTGTAGCTTCTGCCTGTAATTCAGTTGACCAGTTGCAAGTGGCAGGATCATCTTTCCCACATGAACTAATAAAAGGAATAGACATGATGCATATTCCTGCAATAATTTTTTGAATTGTATTCATGTTGTTTATGTTTTAGTGCTGTAAGATAAGTTTTAAGGCTAAAAAAAGGAGCAGTTTTGGCTGAATAGAACTAAAGTTATAACCTGGTCCCTAAGATCTGGCATGAATGTAAACCATGTTAAAGTCAACTCTATTCTTTAATAACCAGGTTTTTACCGTCCATTTTAGGTGGAATATCCAGTCCCATAGATGCAAGAATGCTGGGAGCTATATCTGCAAGTCTTCCATTTTTCAAAGTCAGGCCTTTTACATCTGTAGAAACAAATATTACCGGAACAGGACTTTTTGAGTGAGCCGTGTTAGGTGACCCGTCCGGATTAACCATAACATCTGAATTCCCATGGTCGGCTATGATAATCAGGAAATACCCGTTTTCTAAACAATAAGGAACTAACTGTTTCAGGCAACCATCCACTGTTTCAGCAGCTTTAACAGCTGCACTAAATACACCGGTATGACCAACCATATCTGTATTGGCATAATTAAGGCAAATAAAATCAGGGTGGTTCGTGCGTATATAATTTATGGTTGCTTCCGTAACTCCCTGCGCACTCATTTCGGGTTGCATATCATAGGTAGCTACTTTGGGCGAAGGAATCAGTATTCTTTCTTCTCCCTGAAAAGGCTCCTCTCTGCCACCGGAGAAAAAATAACTCACATGCGGATACTTTTCCGTTTCTGCTATTCTTAGCTGGGTTTTGTGCAGGGAAGATAAATATTCACCAAGCGTACCTGTGATATCCATTTCGGGAAAAAGGATATCAACATTGACAAATGATTTGTCATAGGATGACATGGTCACCATGTGGATATCAAGCGGATGCATATCGAATCCCGGAATTTCATGTTGGCTAAGTGCAGTTGTTACTTGTCTGGGTCGGTCAGTCCGAAAATTAAAAAAGATGACGGTGTCTCCATTTTGGATCGTGCCTACAGGCTGACCTTGTTCGCCGGTTAAGACAATTGGTTTTATAAATTCATCCGTGATCCCGTTTTCATAAGATGCACGTATGGGTTCAAAGATATCCGTGGTTGGCGAACCGGTTCCATTCACTAAAAGATCGTATGCTAATTTTATTCTTTCCCATCTCTTGTCCCTGTCCATTGCATAATATCGTCCTATTACGCTCACGATCGGAATACGCAGTGGATCCATTTCTGTTTTTAAATGCTGAAGAAAACCTAATCCGCTTTTAGGATCAACATCTCTGCCATCTGTAAAAGCGTGTATGAAGATATCTCCGTTGAATTGACTCCTGGAGACTTTGGCTATTTCAATTAAATGATTGATATGAGAGTGGACTCCTCCATCGGACACCAGGCCTATAAGGTGAAGCCGGCCTTTAATTCCAGCCAGGGATTTCAGCAGGGTTTGGTTTTTAAATAATTCTCCTTCACGTACTGCTTTATTGATCCTTGCCAATTCCTGGTATACAACTCTTCCTGCACCGATATTGAGATGACCCACTTCTGAATTGCCCATTTGTCCTTCCGGAAGACCTACATCCTCACCGAAGGTTACCAACGTTGCATGCGGATAGGTATTCCATAGCGAATCAAAAAATGGAGTATCGGCGGCTTCAATAGCGCTGACAGCCGGATCAGGGTTAATGCCCCAACCATCCAGAATGATTAAAACTGCTTTTTCCATAATCTTATATTGCCCGCAAAGATAACCCTGATTAAGGTCATGAAGAGCATTGCTCTTTTATAGCATTTTACAATAACGATACGTATTCATTTCCATTAAGATTCCGGAGAAGTATTTTTCCATTACAAATGCTTTATAACAACGTAATCAAATATTAATAACAGGATTTTATTTTACAGGACCCATTGAAATACCAATTGAACATCTGTAAAACCGATTTCATAATCACCAGGCTTTATTTTCTTAATCTTCAATAAAATTATTTTAAATCAAATCTGTATTTATATTTATCACCTCCGGGTTGGATGAATAAAGAGCATACATTAGTTTAAAATTTATTTTTAAAAAAAATAAAAATAATTTCAAACCAATTCAAAAAAGGAATATATTTGAAATATTGAGTAACGCCAACTAATGATCTTTCACTAAGTCATAATTTGGATTGCTCAGAATTAGCGTAATTTTTTGAGACACTATTTCGCTATGACAGAGTTAACCGCCGCCGGACGTATGTCCAGGCTTGAAAGGCTTTTTATTGACCATGATCCCTTCCTCAAACGGACAGAGGATAATTCTTTTCTTTGGTTATACAGACCTTTCCATTTCATCCTGAATTCATCTTCATTTTTTTCAATTGCATTCAGCAATACCCGTCATTACTGGCTTCTGAGGCATTTACTTCAGATGCTTTCACTATATCATGTAAAAATTTATTCAATGCAACTAACGCCTTATGGTCCGGATTATCTGCCGGATAAATAAGGAGAAGAAATATTTTAAAAACATAACTGGAATACGCAATGATGAACACCCTATGACATCTGGTATGTCATTAATAATGGCACCGGAACAAATGTGGTCTATAGTTCGGACGGCACATGTATCATTTTTAACAACAGTGATCTGCCTGCCTCTGGTGCTACTACATTCATACGTGTCGGGGCAACAGGAGGAAATAATAGTAACATTATTAATGGAAGCACGTTAATCCATAATTTTTGTATAACGTACACAACCCTGGCTGCATTGAATGGATCTACAATTTCTGCAGGAGCAAGTTTTGGTACGCCACCTATTAGTTCCAACATGAGTGTGAATGTGAATAATGTTCCAACGAATGCTGTAATAGTTCCGGCTGTACTTACTTTTTCTTCGATTACGACTTCCTGTTTTCCGCTTCCTGTCAAGTGGCTATCCTTTGATGCAAGCCGGTCAGGAGATGCAACAGAGCTCAAATGGATGACCACCCAGGAAATTAACTGTGCAGGCTTTGTTGTTGAGCATTCCCTGGACGGACAAAACTTCGAAAAAATCGGTGAGGTACCTGCTTTAAGCGATCAGGGGGATGTGAATACGTATTCATTTCTGGACGATAAGCCATTCAGGGGTAAGAATTATTACCGTATTAAACAGTTTGATTTTGATGGTGGGTTTGATTATTCACAAATACGAACTGTGGTATTTGACAATAGTAAATTCGAAGTAAGAGCCTCGCCTAATCCGGCAAATAATTTTTTGAATGTCCTGGTGCAAAGGGGCGAAAATGCACCTGCACAACTGACACTTTTCAACTCGACAGGGCAGATTGTGTCGCGTCAAATATTAAATTCAACGACAGAAAATATCCATCTGGATTTGGATGGTTTCGGGCCCGGGCTGTATCATCTTTTGGTTGAAATACCTGGAGATACATATGCAGAAAAAATCATCATTGTTCCATAATTATTTTAAATAACCCTTTTTCGTTTAAAAAAAGTGGAGACCGGTAAAAATTCCGGTCTTCCTTTTTTTTGTGTAATCATATAACGCGGGAATATTTACCATGAATTTTTATTTTTGAAAATTAAGGGTATTCCCTGGTGACCATAATCATGTGCTAAGTTGACCATATTGAATTCAAAAGGACTAAATGAATAGATGTCATGATTGTTATACCGGCAGGAATGGCCAGGCCTTAATAAAATCAAGGCCTCCAGCCCTTGCTTGTAACTCCCGGGAAAGATATCCGGCCGGATAAAATTCAAAATTAAATACAATCTATCTACATATGTAACGAACTTAAAATCATTTAAAAATTAAAAATTAATCGGGAACAACAAATAACAATAAAATATATGTTAAACAAATATGTCGTAATATTTTTTTATTGATGTTTTCATTATTACTTTCGTTACTGTTATTGCACCACATCCAAAGAGCTAATGATTTTCTTTAGGCTCTATTAACAGGACTTCAATTTGCGGAAGTCTTCTTGATTCACACCTCTTTATTGCTTTCACCCGAAGGTTTTTTTGGCAAGGTTGTTGCACCTATGCCCTCTGATCTCAACGTCATAGGCATGGTCAACTAAAAGCAATTTTTACATATATCGACAAATGAGAAAAACCACCGTTACTGCGGAATCCCTGCTCCCTATTTCTCTACCCCCTCTGCCTGGATTTCTCAAAGAGCTTTGTCGATCATATGGGGTCACATGGATTGTGGCCTCTATGATCACACTTTTTTTTGCGCAGCAGCCCGTTGCGCAAACTTTTAATTTTTGCACGAACTGTTCAGGCAGCACAGGTAACTGTGCGATGCCCACCATCGCTACTAATCCGGACATGTCAGCGATCTGCCCCAATATTGATATCGTATTTATACTTGATGAGTCAGGTTCTGTTGCCGGATTTGAAGATGATGTTGAGGCGGGTGCAATGGCGTTTGTCAATGCGCTCAATGGAACAGGTGTACGAATTGCGGTAATTGAATTCAGTGCTTTAGCCAGGCGAGTTTCAAATTATGCGACTGTCAATACAGCTTTCGCGAATAACATGCAGGGCTATTTTGATGGAACACCTTTCAATACTCACACCTATGTTCCTGCTGATGGAACAAACTGGCAGGATGCCATGGATGAAGCACTAACGCTTACAGCACCTGACCTGGTTCTTTTCTTTACAGATGGTAATCCAACAGGATGGACGAATGGTGGCGCTGTAGATTATTGCGGCAATGGATCCACTACCCAGCAACCGGAAATCGTCAATCCGATGCTGATTGCCAATTATTTTAAATCCACACTCCAAACGCATATGTTCATGTTGGGTGTCGGTACTGTGGTAGCGCTCAATCTGCAGAGGATGTCAGGTACGGACAACTGGACTGCCGGTGAGTCCATCATCAATACGGATTATGTACTTGAATCAAGCTTTTCAAATCTTGCTGCCGGTCTTAGAGATTTTGCATTGCAGCTTTGCGGTACTACGGTCGCTATCACGAAAACTCCATCACCTGCTACTATTTGTGTGGGTGGTACAACATCATATACCATATCAGTGACCAATACAGGAACTCAAAATCCTGCAACCGGTCTTGTCGTAAGGGATACTTTCCCGGCGACTTTAACCGGCGTCAGTTGTATAACGAATTGCACAGGCGTATGTCTTGCAGGTGCTTGTGCCCCCGCTCAGCCATCTAATGTTTTGGTGTGGAATGTAGGAACATTAGCCATAGGTGCATCAGCTTCTATCGTAGTCAATGCAACTTCGGCAGCAGCAGGAACCCGAATAAACCGTGCCAGAGTATCAGGAATAAATGTTGCGCCCGTCATGGCTACAAGCACGCTAACCGTTGTAGCCGATCCGATAGTAAGCCTTAGCATAGATGATAATTCTATTTGTGATGGAGGTACAAGCATTATCACAGCAACTGTAACCGGTGGAACCGGAACGACAACATATCAGTGGCAACATGATCTGCCCACGGCAGGTACAACATGGATCAATGAAGGTGGAAATGTAAGTGTATTTACAACTCCCGTACTCACTACAGGAACTCACACCTACAGAGTATTAATCACTCAAAGCGCATCAGGTTGTTCTGTAATCAGTACAAATACCACCATTGATGTTTCGGCTGATCCCACAGTAAGTGTTTCAAATACCAACCCCAACATTTGTGGTGGTGGTACTTCATTACTTACTGCGACTCCGAGTGGAGGTATTGGTACCAATAGTTATCAATGGCAACAATTAGTGGGAGCTGTCTGGAGTAATGTCAGCACAAATCAAAGTTATACCACCGATGTGCTTGTTACACCGGGAACGTACACATATCGCGTCATCGTCACCCAAAATAGTGCGGGATGCCAGGTGATCAGCAGCAATACTACGGTAACTGTAGTGGCTGATCCGTCAGTTTCTGTTACAGCCAGTGCACTTACTATTTGCGATGGAGGCACAAGCTTATTTACTGCTACAGTCACAGGTGGTACCGGAACAACTATATATCAGTGGCAGTCCTTTAGCGGCGGCATATGGAGCAATATAGGTACGAATCAAAATACATATACGACCCCTGTCATGACAGTTGGAACGTATACCTATCGTGTAATGATAACACAGGCTGCAGGTTGTGATGCTGTGAGTAGTAACCAGGTCCTGAATGTAGTAGCAGATCCTACGGTCACAGTAAGTATTGCAGAGCCGTCAATATGTTCAGGAGGTACAACTCTATTAACGGCCAATGTAGTTGGTGGAGCTGGTACAACTGTATACCAATGGCAGTTTAATACAACAGGAGTTACCTGGGCCAATGTAGGAACAAATCAAAATACATATACAACACCTGTGCTTTCTACTGCCGGAACGTATAGTTATCGGGTATTGATCACACAGGCGAGTGGATGTTCAGTTCAGAGTGCAAACGCTGATGTCGTAGTTGTAGCTGATCCAACGGTCAGCATTGCATCTACGGGTCTTGCTATTTGTGATGGCGGAACAACCACCTTTACAGCCACAGTTTCAGGCGGCACTGGAACAACGCTGTACCAATGGCAATTCAATTCCACCGGTGTAACATGGGTCAATGTCGGCACTAACAGCAATGTGTACACTACGCCATTTCTTACCGTAGGTTCATATACGTACAGATTGATTGTAACACAGGCTGCAGGCTGTTCGGTGCAAAGCACAAATCAAACGGTAACAGTGTCTGCAGATCCAACGGTTTCTGTGGGTATCAATAATCCTACTCTTTGTATCGGTGGCACAGCACTGCTCACGGCGACTGTATCAGGAGGTTCAGGAACAAATGTATATGCATGGCAGGAAAATATTTCCGGCACATGGACTCCTGTGGGTTCAAATCAAAACACATTTACTACTCCTGCTTTCAGTGCAAACGGTACGTATACATATCGTGTCATAATTACTCAAAGTTCAGGATGTAGTGTCATCAGTACTAATCAGGTAGTCACCGTAGTTTCAGATCCGACTATCACTGTAGAACCGGTAGGATTTACAGAGTGTATCGGACAGGCTTTTCCATTATCTGTCACCATTTCAGGTGGTACAGGCGCAATCACTTATCAATGGCAGGTCGGAACAACTTCAACAGGACCATGGACCACAGTTGGTACAAATAGCAATACCTATACTCCTTCGAGCACAACGTTAGGCACATTTTTTTACAGGGTTAATATCTCAAGTGCTGGTGCAGGTTGTAATCCGTTGACAAGCACTGTCGCAACCGTGGTGATAACAGGACCTGCTGCTGTAAGCATATCAGTCAATAATCCTGTCATTTGTCTTGGTGGTTCTTCAGTAATCACTTCTACAGTAACAAATGGTTCGGGATCATATTCATATTTATGGCAGCGAAGCCCTGCAGGATTAAATACCTGGTCAACTGCATCCTCTCCGAATACTTTAGCGAATTATACAGTTCCTTCAGGAAGTGTTGGTTCATTTGATTACAGGGTATTGGTACAGGATATATTGTGGGATTGCGGTGATCCGGTTTCAAGTGCTGTAAATGTGGTAGTACAGAGTCAGCCTCTTGTAAATGTTACTACAAATGATGGTTACATATGCATAGGAGGGACAGCCTTATTGGTATCAACTCCATCAGGTGGATCCGGAACTTTTACATATCAATGGCAGTCCAGCCCAAATGGAAGCAGTCCATGGACAAATGTATCACCCGGTGGTACGAGTCAAAATCTTAGTGTTCCCGGAAGTACTGTGGGCACAACTTATTACAGAGTACTCGTGACAGATGCAGCGAATAATTGTGCTGATCCAATATCTAATACAGTTTCAGTAACCGTGATTGCGCAACCCACCGTCTCAGTAAGCACACTGACTCCGGTGATTTGTATTGATGGTACATTCCTTATCAGCTCTACCATCAATAACGGATCAGGAATTTATGCTTACCAATGGCAATCATCAAACAGCTCTTCAGGGCCATGGGTCAATATTACTATCAATGGTGACCTGGCTGATTATACCAGCACACTTGCAACATCAGGTGTACGATATTATCGTGTCATTGTAGATGACCTGGCCAGTGGTTGCGGAGTCATGACTTCAACTGCTATTTCTATTACTGTCAATTCAAATCCTACCGTCAATGTCACACCCGCAGGCCAGACTGTTTGTATAAATGGTACAGCAACCCTCACAGCGAACGTGACAAATGGCTCAGGCAATTTTCTTTATCAGTGGGAATTCAGTCCGGATGGTTCATCCTGGCAGAATGTAGCAAGTGGAGGAAATGCAGTGACCTATAATCCTCCGACAAGTGCTATCACTTCTACATATTACCGGGTATTTGTTAATGACATTGGAAGCGGTTGCGCCAATCCATATTCAGCACCGGTATTTGTCAATATACAGGATCAACCTACAGTATCTGTCGCCGCGAATAATCCGGTAATCTGTGTGGGTGGAAGTTCAACAATCAGCTCAACTGTAACAAATGGTTCCGGAACGTATACATATCAGTGGCAACAAAGTAATAATGGTACTTCAGGATGGGCCAATGTTGCAGCTAATGGTACGAATGCAACTTATGTAGTTCCATCCGGATCGCCGGTTTCATTGTTCTACAGATTGATAGTAACTGATCCGGGTAGCGGTTGTGCAGACCCTCTTTCCAATGTGGTAAATGTTACGGTTCAGGCAGCTCCAACAGTTACAGCTGCAGCTACGGGTAACGTAATTTGTATAGGAGGAAGCACAACTATTAATTCAACAGTATTAAACGGATCAGGATTTTATTCTTACCAGTGGCAGACAAGTCCGACTGGAGGGGCAGGCACCTGGTCGAATATCACAGGTACAGGAAATGGAGCAAACTATGTACCTCCCTCCGGAGTTGTCGGAACAAACTTTTATCGAGTGATCGTTACTGATGTAGGTAGTGGTTGCGGCAGTCCCATTTCTAATGCAGTTTCAATACAGGTTGTCAACCAGCCTTCAGTGAGCATTGCAGCAAACAATGAAGTTATTTGTATCGGTGGGACTTCTACGATCACGGCTACAATCACAAATGGTTCTGGTTCGTATGCCTTTCAATGGCAGTCAAGTCCAACAGGAAGTAATCCATGGACTAATACAGGAACCAATAGTTCTGCCCTTAATCTTACAGGTTCTGTGACAGGCACAACATTCTATCGTGTCATGGTAGATGATCTTGCGAATGGTTGTAATAACCCGGTTTCTTCAAATGTATCTATAGTTGTTCAATCGGGATCTTCTGTCAGCGTCAATGCAGATCAGGATAGCGTGTGCGTATTCGGTTCAGTGGAAATTACTCCCACAATACTGAATGGCTCCGGAATTTACAATTATCAATGGCAATCAAGTGCTTCAAGCGGAGGACCCTGGACAACTATCGCAGGTGCAAACAATCCAACTTATATACCATCAACGAATACAGCGGGTGTAACCTGGTACAGAGTGATGCTTTCAGATCTTGGAAGCGGTTGTGGTGATCCGGTCTCAGCGGGTGTGCGAATAGCAGTATTTACACAACCGACATTAAGCATCCAGCTTGCTGTGCCGGTAGTATGTGTCGGTGGAGTGGCTAATATTACTTCGAACATTACAAATGGCTCCGGTTTATTCAACTATCAATGGCAGACAAGTCCAAATGGCGCATCCGGATGGACCAATATTGTATCCGGTGGAAATGGTCCTAATTACAGCGTGCCCACTACTGTACCAAATTCAAGTTTCTATCGATTAATACTGACTGACCAGGTTTCAAGTTGTGATGATCCTCAGTCGAATGCCATACAGGTGGATGTTGTTTCTCCTTCGAATGTCACCATCAATGCACCGGATGATACAGTTTGTATTGGTGCGATTACGATTATTACATCAAATGTTACCGGAGGTTCCGGCATCTTTACATATCAATGGCAACAAAGTCTTAATGGAACTACAGGTTGGGCGAATGTACCTGCTAACGGTACGAATCCAACGTACACTGTACCTACGCTTGCAGCTCAAAGATTTTTTTACAGGTTAGTTCTTACTGATGCTGCAAATGGTTGCGCAGATCCTATTTCAGCAGCAACTCCTGTAACTGTACAGAGTGAACCTGTATTAAATGCAAGTGCCAATAACCCGGTGATTTGTATTAACGGATCATCTGTGATTTCAACATCTATCACCGGAGGATCAGGAAATTTTGTTTACCAATGGCAAACCAGTCCGGATGGTTCTAGTGGCTGGAGCAATGTAGCTTCAGGAGGAACAGGTCCAACCTATAATGTTCCTACAAGTACTGTCGGCACATTTTACTACCGGATCATTCTTACTGATACAGCTAATGGTTGTGATGACCCGGCTCCTGTAGTTGTTTCAGTGCAGGTCAATTCACAACCTGCTGTAACCATCAGTGCAACAAATACAAATCTATGTATCGGAGGGGCATCAACGATCAATTCAACGGTTACAAATGGCACCACATTCCTAACCTATCAATGGCAATCAAGCCCCAATGGCAGCACATGGTCAAATGTAGCCAGCCAGGGAAATGGTGCTTCTTACGCAGTACCTACCGGATCTGCAAGCACAACATTCTATCGCTTACTGGTAACTGATTCCGGTAATGGATGTAATGATCCGATATCCAATTCAGTTCAAATTGTAATTCAACCCCAACCCACTGTATCCATAGCACTTAACAATCCAACTGTTTGCGTGAATGGTTCTGCATTAATTACATCTACAATTCTTAATGGCACCACAAGTATCGCATACCAGTGGCAATCCAGCCCTAATGGAAGTAGCTCATGGGTGAACATCACCGTGAACGGAACTTCCGCCACATACACCCCACTCACAAATCTTGCAGGCACTACCTATTACCGCGTTATTGTAACTGATTCCGGTAATGGATGTAATGACCCTGTATCAACACCTGTACAACTCATTGTACAACCTCAACCTACTGTAAATATTACTGTAGACAATGCCCTGATATGTATCGGTGGCACTTCCACTGTTTCGTCTGTCGTCAGTAATGGTTCAGGTATATTTAATTATCAATGGCAGTCCGGTACATCCGGAACAGGTCCATGGACAAACATCACATTGAATGGAACGAATCCTACATACGATGTTCCTTCCACAACAAACGGTAGCTTCTTCTACAGGTTGATTGTAACAGACCTTGCTAGTGGATGTAATGATCCTGTTTCGAATGTGATCAACGTTGTTATTTCACCGGATCTCTCAGTTACAATTCAACCAACAAATGTCATCGAGTGTATCGGTGGTACATCTACAATGACAGTGACAGTGACAGGCGGTTCAGGTACACTTAACTATCAGTGGCAGTCAAGCCCAGATGGTAGCAATCCATGGGTTAATGCAGCCGGTACCGGATCAACTACAAATACATTCACACCACCAAGCACTGTAGGTGGTTCAACCTATTACAGAGTTTTGGTAAATGCTTCAAGCAGTGGATGCGGACAGACAATGAGCTCAGTGGCATTCGCTAATATCTTCCCGGATTTATTAGTTACTACACAACCTACCGGAATTTCAGAATGTATCGGAGGTACTGCAACCATGAGCGTAGTCGTATCCGGCGGAACAGGCAGTGTAACCTATCAATGGGAAACAAGTACAAACGGAACTAACTGGAGCAATGCAACCGGACCGGGAGCAACAACTGCGACATATACTCCTCCAAGTACTGTAGCAGGTTCTACTTTTTACCGCGTAGTTATTAACACACCTGGAAGTGGTTGCGGTGCAGCTACAAGTAATGTCGTCACAGCAGTCATATCACAGGATATAACGGTGACTACGCAGCCCTCTAATATAACTGAATGCGTCGGCGGTACATTAACTATGACTGTTGCAATATCAGGAGGCTCAGGTACGATTTCATATCAATGGCAATCCAGTGCAAATGGAACTTCAGGCTGGGCAAATGCAACAGGTACAGGAGCAACTACTGCGACATATACTCCTTCCAGTGTTTCGGCAGGTACATTATTTTATCGCGTATTAGTGAATGCTATCAACTCAGGTTGCGATCAGGCAATAAGCTCGAATGCAACTGCAACTATAACTCCTGATATCAGCGTAACAACACAGCCCATAGGTTTCAATGAATGTATTGGTGGAACTTCTCAACTCACTGTTGTCGTCACAGGTGGTACAGGAACCATCAGCTATCAATGGCAATCGAGCCCATCTGGTGCCGGTACATGGTCTAATGCAACAGGAACCGGTTCAACTACGTCTATCTACACTCCACCATCACTGGTAGCAGGTAATGTAGATTATCGTGTGCTGATCAATGCAACAGGAAATGATTGCGGACAGGCCGTGAGTCAGATAGCAATCGTATCGATTGACCCTGATGCAACTGTATCCGTCAGTCCTGCATCAAGTGAAGTTTGCGCTGGCGGTAGTGTATTACTTACAGCCACACTAACAGGCGGATCTGATATCGTCAGCATACAATGGCAAATCAATAGCGGCAGTTGGAGTGATATTGCCGGACAAACCAGTCTTACCTATGCACCATCAACAGCTGTTGCCGGTACAACACAATACAGAGTACGTGTGATTGATATTAGTTCAGGTTGTAGCCAGCCTTTTTCAAATATTGTCACCGTAATCGTTCAACCTAATCCAACAGTCAGCATTGTACTCAATAATGCTGAAGTATGTCTTGACGGAAATGCAACATTAACTGCAACTGTGATTGGTGGTTCAAGCACCATTTCATATCAATGGCAGTCAAGTCCTAATGGAAGTAGCGGATGGGCTAATATATCAGGTGCAACTGCATTAACCTATGTAGCACCAACTACTGTCGCTGGTACAACATGGTATAGACTGCAGGTCACAGATACACAACCATTGTGTTCTGATCCGGCGTCAAATGTTGTTTCTGTTTTAGTGCGGCCAGATCCAACTGCATCCATTGTAGCTCAGAATTCAGAAATCTGCGTGGGTGGCAGTTCATTGTTGACAGCAACTATTACAGGTGGTTCAAGTCAGCAAACTTTACAATGGCAATCTAATAATGGATCATGGGTGAACATTGCAGGAGCAACATCCAGTACATTTAATGTTTCCGGAATATCAGCAGGCACAACGCAATACAGGATTTTATTACTTGATCCAAATTCCGGATGTCCGGCTATACTTGCATCAAATAGTTTGTCCATTATTGTTCAACCTGATGCATCAGTTTCGGTAAGTCCTCTTTCCACAGAAGTATGCGTGGGAGGAGTAGCTTTATTGACTGCTACAGTAACGGGCGGATCAACAGGTCTGACGTATCAATGGCAATCCAGTCCTGCCGGTCTTGATATCTGGGCAAATATTGGCGGAGCAACTACATCAACCTATAATGCTCCAACGACAACAGCGGGAAATACAGACTTCAGGGTGATCATAACGGATGGCCTTAGCGGATGTAGTGATCCGGTTTCCAATGCAGTATTAGTGATCGTACGTCCGGATGCAACGGTTAGCGTCGCACCTACTTCATCACAAGTTTGTCTTGGAGGAACAGTGACCATTAATGCCACCATCGTCGGCGGGTCTACCTCCCTGACCATTCAATGGCAAACCAGCACCGATCAATCCGTCTGGAGTAATATTCCGGGAGCAAACTCACAGGGATACAATCCACCAACATCATCAACAGGAACGTTATATTATCGTGTAGAAATCACAGATCTGATCAGCGGATGTAGTGACCCTGTTTCTAATACTTCAACCATTACCGTATCACCAGATCTTACGGTTACAACACAACCGACAAATCTTACCGAATGTCTTGGAGGTATCGGAACAATGACTGTTGTAGTAACCGGTGGATCCGGAACAACAACTTATCAATGGCAATCAAGTCCGAATGGATCTACAGGCTGGGCTACTGCCACAGGTACCGGAGCAAATACAAATACATATACACCAGCAAGCACATCAGTGGGAACTATATGGTACAGAGTGTTGGTCAATGCATCAGGTAGTGGTTGTGATCAGGCAGTAAGTAATGTTGCCACAGCGATCATCACGCCTGATTTGAGCATTACTTCACAACCTTCTGCTATCACTGAATGTGTCGATGGTACAGCAACTCTTACCGTAGCGGTGACAGGTGGTTCAGGCACAATCGGCTATCAATGGCAAACCAGTGCAACAGGAACAACAGGCTGGGCAAATGCTACAGGAACTGGTGTTTTAACAAATACATATACACCACCAAGCACGGTGGTTGGAACCAACTGGTATAGAGTTCTGGTAAATGCTGCTTCCAGCGGTTGTGATGCAATACTTAGTGATACAGCGCGTGTAACGATTATTCCAGATATAAATGTAAGCACTCAACCCACGAATATAACCGAGTGTATCGGCGGTACGTCCACGATGACGGTTGTTGTGAGTGGAGGAGTTGGCACATTATCTTATCAATGGCAATCCAGTGCTAATGGATCAACCGGATGGGCGAATGCAACCGGAACAGGATCAACCACTGCAATCTATACACCACCGAGCGTCTCTACAGGTACAACTTTTTACAGGGTGCTGATCAATGCAACTGGTAATGGTTGCGGGCAATCCATCAGTTCAAATGCAACAGCAACGATTACAGATGATATCAGCATCACAACACAACCAACTGGCATCACGGAATGTGTTGGAGGAACGCTGACAATGACGGTTGCTAATACGGGTGGTTCAGGAACGATTAGCTATCAATGGCAATCAAGTCCTGATGGATCTACGGGTTGGGCAAATGCAACCGGAACAGGAGCAACGACAGCTACATATACTCCGGTAAGTACTGTTGCCGGTACGACCTATTATCGTGTTTTAATTAACGCGACAAACTCAGGTTGTGATCAGGTAATCAGTAATGCAGTGACCGCGGTCATCAATCCTGATCTTACTATAACTACACAACCTGCAAACCTGAACGAATGCCAGGGTGGTACAGCACAATTAACAGTTGTAGTTACTGGTGGATCCGGATCCGTTTCGTATCAGTGGCAAACAAGTACCACTCAAAATGGAACATATACAAATGCATCAGGTACAGGTTCTACTACATCTGCTTATACACCATCATCTGCTTCAGTTGGATCTACATGGTATAGAGTATTGATCAATGCAACTGGCAATGGTTGCGGACAGGCGATGAGCAATTCAGTAGAAGTGACAATAGATCCGGATGCGACCATCAGTATCACACCTCCTGTCTATGATATTTGTACAGGTGCTTTTGTTAACCTGACAGCAACCATCACTAATGGTTCAGATCTCGTACATGTGCAATGGCAGAGATATGATTCAGCTACAACTACATGGATTGATATTTCAGGAGCTGTAAATCTGAATTACCTCGTGCCGGCTAACGTCATCGGTTCTTTGGCATATAGGGCACGGATTGTTGATCCGGGAAGTGGATGTAGTCTTCCATATTCTACAATTTCAACTGTCAATGTTTATCAAGGTGCATCATCAACAGTCAGTATCAATGATGTTGATATTTGCGAAAATGGTCTGGCTATTTTGACAGCAATTATTACGAATGGTTCAGGAGGTGGAACCAGCATCTGGCAGTCAAGTCCGGACAGTCTTACATTTACGAATATTGCAGGTGCCACTTCTACTACTTACACTCCTCCAACAGGAACTCCCGGAACAATATATTACCGATTTTATACAGTGGAGCCAGCACAAAGTTCATGTCCAAGTCCGGTCATTTCTAATGTGGCTAAAGTAGTTGTGCATCCTGACCCGGGAGTCACCGTAACAATTTCAAATAATGAAATTTGCGTTGGTGGAACTGCAACTCTTACTGCAAACATAACAGGTGGGTCACCTTCTCAGATAATCCAATGGCAAAGCAGCATAGCTTTTTCAGGTCAGCCTTGGACAAATGTTTCTGGTGCAAATAGCTCAACATATTTATTTGTAGGGACTGTAGCAGGCACATTTTATTATAGGGTTTTACTATTAGACGATGGTTTAGGATGTACTCCAACATATAATTCCAATCCTGCATCTGTCATAACGGTCAGAAATGATGCTATAGTTACAATAGCCACACCTACACCCCAGGTTTGCGTACCTAATAATGTAACTATTACTGCAACAGTAACGGGAGGTACATCTGGTATTACCAGAACATGGCAATCAAGTCCAGTGGGTCAAAACATTTGGACGACTATTGCTGGTCAAACAGGACTAACCTATATAGTTAGCGGAGGATCTCCATCATCATTGGATTATCGTTGTATCCTCCAGGATCCACTACCTGATTGCGCTGATCCATCTTCCAACACACTTACAGTTACTGTCTATGCGTCACCTACTGCTTCAGTTGCTCCATCAGCAACTCCTGTTTGTCTTGGTGGAATAGCTATTCTCACTTCAACTGTCACCGGTGGATCACCATCTTTAACACGTCAATGGCAACAGAGTCCAACTGGTTTTGCTGGCACATGGACAAATATTTCGGGTCAGACCGGAGTAACATATAGTGCACCAACAGTAGCATTAGGCATTAATTTTTATCGTATTATTTTCAGTGATGTTTTGCCTGGCTGCAATGCGAGTAATTCAAACAATGCAACTGTTACAGTTTCTCCTGACATTTCAATTACAACACAACCTACAAATCTTACCGAATGCGCCGGTGGTACAGGATCACTTTCTGTAGTTACCACAGGGGGTTCCGGAGCTATCAGCTATCAGTGGCAAACAAGTCCTGACGGTACAACAGGTTGGGCGAATGCATCAGGAACAGGTTCAACAACTACAACTTATACACCACCAAGTACGGTGGTAGGAACCCGCTTTTACAGAGTATTAATCAATGCTGTGGATAGCGGTTGTGATCAGGCAGTTAGTTCCGTAGCAACAGTGATTATCACAGCTGATTTAAATATCACTGCACAACCTTCTCCCATCATCGAGTGTATAGGTGGAACAAATCAACTCACAGTTGTAGCGCCAGGTGGTTCTGGTACAATAGTATATGCATGGCAGACCAGTCCAAATGGAACAGGAAGCTGGGCTCTTGCAACCGGACCTGGATCAGCAACTGCAACATATACACCTCCTTCTGTATCGCAGGGAGTTACCTGGTACAGGGTTCTTATCACTGCTTCAGCAAGTGGTTGTGACAGCAGGTTAAGCGATACGGCAAGAGTAACCATCACACCAGATCTTTCTATTACAACACAACCTGCCAATGTACTTGAATGTATAGGCGGTACAAATTCTATGAGTGTAGTTGTCACCGGTGGCTCAGGTGTCATCACTTATCAATGGCAATCGAGCTCAACTTTTTCCGGGACTTACACCAATATAGCCGGAGCAACAAATACATCTTATATTCCTTCAAGTGCTGTAGCAGGAACTACATATTACCGAGTTCTAATCAGCGCATCAGCGGGAGGTTGTGATGCAGCACTCAGCACAGTGGTAACCGCAATCATCGTCAATGATATTGCGATCACTACACAACCTGTAGGAGGAAGCATATGCGTAGGTGGTAATATGACTTTGACAGTAGCGGCTACCGGATCTCCCGGTCTCAATTATGAATGGCAACGCCAGGTAGGTGCAAGCTGGATCACCGTAGGTACGAATGCAACTTCATACAATACAGGATCTTTAACCAATACTACAGTATATCGTGTTATAGTTTATGCCACACAAAGTGGTTGCGACCCTGCGATATCAAATCTTGCAACTGTCACTGTTGCACCGGATATTGAAATAACAAGCCAACCTGTCGGTGGCGCCATTTGTACAGGAGGAAATTTAATATTGAGCGTCACTGCAACAGGATCACCAGGTCTGAATTACCAATGGCAATATTTAGCGGGTGCTGTCTGGACCAATATTGGAACAAACCTATCCACATATAATATAGGAGTACTGACTACTACAACTACTTATCGTGTTTTAGTCTATGCTACTCAAAACGGTTGTGAAACTGCTATTTCAAATGATGCGATCGCCACAGTGACTCCGGATATTTCAATATCCGTTCAACCTGTAGGTGCGTCTATTTGTACGGGTGGTGATCATACGATGAGTGTTACTGCTGCCGGTTCCCCATCCATTTCTTATCAGTGGGAAATGAATACAGGATCAGGCTGGACAACGATAGGAGGAGCAACGTCATCATCATACAATTCAGGACCTCTAAGTGTAACTACGCAGTACAGGGTTTTTGTCTATTCGAATGCAACAGGTTGTGAAGATATTTATTCATCAATTGTATCAGTAACAGTAACTCCTGATATTGCAATCAGCGTTCAACCGCAGGGTGGCCTGATTTGTACAGGAGGAAATCTTAATTTAAGTGTTACCGCCAGTGGTTCTCCTTTAATCCAATACCAATGGGAAATATTTAGTGGAGGTATCTGGCTGCCAATTTCAGGCGCTACATCTTCAACCTATAATACAGGGGCATTATCTGTGACTACACAATACCGCGTGTTCGTTTTTGCAACTCCAAGTGGTTGTGAAGATATTTATTCAACTATTGTTACTGCAACTGTTTCTCCGGATATTTCAATCAGTACACAACCGGTCGGCGGTTCGATATGTACCGGTGGAAACTTTGACCTTAGCGTAACAGCCAGTGGTTCACCTGATATTCATTTCCAATGGGAATCTTTTAACGGCACCATTTGGTCAGTGGTTGGAATCGACTCACCAAATTTCAATACAGGCACACTTACTACTACAACTCAATATCGCGTATTTGTCAATGCAGATGAAAATGGTTGCGAAGATGTCTATTCAACACAGGTATCGGTCATTGTAACACCCGACATTTCCATCTCCGCACAACCTGTTGGAGGTTCTATCTGCACAGGAGGTAATTTTGATTTAAGTGTTACGGCGAGTGGCTCACCAACTATTCAGTATCAATGGGAGACATTCAACGGCACAATCTGGGTATCGATTGGCGGTGCAACAAACCCCAATTATAATACCGGAACACTTACATCAACTACGCAATACCGGGTCTTTGTTTTTGCCACACCAAGCGGTTGTGAAGATTTCTATTCAAGCATTGTCACAGTGACGGTTACTCCGGATATCACTATCAGCACCCAGCCTGTTGGCGGTTCTGTTTGCGTAGGTGGCACATGGGTATTAAATGTAGCTGCGAGTGGTTCACCTTTGGTCAATTACCAATGGCAGGATAGTATCGTAGGCGGCACTTGGCAAAATGTAAGCGAAGTAGGTGGTACAACATCTTCTTTCACAACAGATGTATTATCAGTTACCACCTGGTACCGGGTGTTTGTGTATAACACCCAAAGTGGTTGTGAAGATATTTTCAGCAACACGGTTGCAGTTGTCGTAAGTCCGGACATTGCTATCAATACCCAACCTGTCGGAGGTTCAATTTGTACCGGAGGTAATTTTGATATGTTTGTACTGGCTACCGGCTCACCTTCGATTCAATATCAATGGGAAACATTCAATGGCACTATTTGGGTTGCTATAAGTGGTGCAACATTCCCTGCTTTCAATACAGGAGACCTGACTACAACTACTCAATACCGGGTGTTTGTATTTGCAACACAAAATGGTTGTGAAGATATTTACTCACCGATAGTGACTGTTACTGTATCACCTGATATTTCCATTACGACACAACCTGTAGGTGGATCAATCTGCACGGGAGGAAGTTTTGATTTGAGCGTAGTAGCCGGTGGATCTCCGGCAATTCATTATCAATGGGAATCATTCAATGGCACTATATGGAGCATTGTAGGATCAGACTTACCAACTTATAATACCGGATCATTAACTACCACTACCAGCTATCGTGTTTTTGTCTTTAATACATTAAGCGGTTGTGATGATATATATTCTACCCAGGTCACAGTTACCGTCACGCCTGATATAGTGATCAGTACCCAACCCGTAGGTGGCTCAATATGTACAGGTGGAAATTTTGATCTAAGCGTAACGGCGAGTGGATCACCTTCTATTCAATATCAATGGGAACAATTTAATGGTACTACATGGTCACCGATTGTGGGAGCTACCAGTCCGGGCTACAATACAGGTGTCCTGACAGGTACAACTCAATACCGCGTATTTGTCTTTGCCACACAAAACGGATGCGAAGACTTTTATTCTTCAATTGTCACTGTTACCGTCACACCAGATATAGCGATTAGTGCTCAACCTGTCGGAGGTTCAATTTGTACAGATGGTAATTTCAACCTTAGCGTAACTGCAAACGGTTCACCAAATATTCATTATCAATGGCAGGCATTCAATGGTACTACATGGAGCATAGTAGGAACTGACTTACCAACATTTAATACAGGCACATTAACCACTACCACAAACTATCGCGTATTTGTAAATGCGTCGGAAAGTGGTTGTGAAGATATTTATTCAACAGAGGTCATTGTCATCGTAACACCTGACATTTCAATTAGCGCTCAACCGGCAGGAGGTTCAATCTGCACCGGAGGTAATTTCGATTTGAGCGTAACGGCAAGTGGATCACCCAATATTCACTATCAATGGCAGTCCTTCAATGGAACTACCTGGAGCGTAGTAGGCGCTGATTTACCTACTTATAACACTGGTGCTTTGACAACTACGACAAATTATCGCGTATTTGTCAATGCATCTGAAAATGGTTGTGAAGACATATATTCAACAGAGGTCATTGTCACAGTAACACCCGACATCACGATCAGCACCCAACCTGTGGGTGGCTCAATCTGTACAGGAGGTAATTTTGATTTAAGCGTCACTGCAAGCGGCTCACCTTCCATTCAGTATCAATGGGAGGTATTCAATGGTACTGTATGGGTAGCCATTAGTGGTGCAACATCACCTGCTTACAATACAGGTGTATTAACAGCAACAACACAATACAGAGTTTTTGTTTTTGCTACACAAAGCGGTTGTGAAGATTTTTATTCTACAATAGTCACTGTAACCGTTGCGCCTGATATTTCCATTTCAGCACAACCGGTCGGTGGCCAGGTTTGTACCGGAGGAACATGGACATTAACTACTACTGCCAGCGGATCACCAAATATTCAATACCAATGGCAGGATAGCACAGCAACAGGTTCATGGCAGAATGTAAGTGAAGTTGGAGGAAATACTTCAAGCTTTGTTACAGACCCTCTTACTGTAACTACATGGTATCGCATATTTGTATTTGCAACACAAAGTGGTTGTGAAGACATCTATTCTCAAACTGTAAGCGTAACCGTATTTCCGGATATATCCATCAGCGCACAACCCATTGGTGGTTCAATTTGTACCGGAGGTAATTTTGATCTCAGTGTAACGGCAAGTGGCTCACCCAATATCCACTACCAATGGCAGGCATTTAATGGTACTACATGGAGTGTAGTAGGTGCTGATCTACCAACATATAATACAGGCACATTGACTACCACAACAACTTATCGCGTATTTGTCAACGCAAGTGAAAATGGTTGTGAAGATGTATTTTCTAACTCAGTGATCGTAACCGTTGCTCCTGATATTTCCATTTCTGCACAACCCGTGGGTGGTCAGATTTGTACTGGAGGAACATGGACATTAACTACTACCGCAAGTGGATCACCAACCATTCAATACCAGTGGCAGGATAGCACTGCAACAGGTACATGGCAGAATGTAAGTGAAATTGGAGGAAACACTCCAAGCTTTGTTACTGATCCTCTTACTGTAACAACCTGGTATCGCATCTTCGTATTTGCAACGCAAAGCGGATGTGAAGACATCTATTCTCAAACCGTAAGTGTAATCGTATTCCCTGATATTTCCATCAGCGCTCAACCTGTTGGCGGATCAATATGTACAGGCGGCAATTTTGATTTGAGTGTAACGGCAAGTGGCTCACCCGCCATCCATTACCAATGGCAGTTATTCAATGGCACCACGTGGAGCATAGTAGGTACTGATTCTCCGGCATATAATACAGGAGCATTAAGTGCTACAACTTCCTATAGGGTATTTGTCAGTGCGAGCGAAAACGGTTGTGATGATATTTATTCAACACAGGTAACTGTTACAGTTGCACCAGATATTAGCATTTCAGCTCAGCCAGTTGGCGGATCCATTTGTACAGGTGGTGATTTTAATCTTACCGTCACTGCCAGTGGTTCTCCTGATATACATTATCAGTGGGAAGTTCTCGTGGGTGCTATATGGACACCGGTAGGAACAGATATCCCATCTTTCAATACAGGAATTCTTACACAGACAACTTCTTACAGGGTTTGGGTGAATGCTGATGAAAACGGTTGTGAAGATGTATACTCTGCCATTGTTGTCGTCAACGTAGCTCCTGATATTTCTATCTCAGCACAACCTGTAGGTGGTTCCATTTGCACAGGTGGTAATTTTAATTTGTCAGTTACAGCCAGTGGTTCTCCGAATATCCATTATCAGTGGCAGGTATTTAACGGAACTATCTGGAATAATGTAGGTACAGATATCCCTTCATATAATACCGGTGCTTTAACCAGCACTACCAATTACCGTGTATTTGTTTCTGCTTCTGAAAATGGTTGTGAAGATGTTTACTCAGAGATTGTAATCGTTACAGTTACTCCTGATATTTCAATCAGTGTACAACCTGTAGGAGGTTCTATATGTGAAGGTGGAGATCTCACACTTACAGTTGTTGCAACCGGTTCGCCTGATATTCATTATCAGTGGCAGGCTTTTACAGGAGTTTCCTGGGTTGTAGTTGGATCTGATCTTGCAAGTTATAATACAGGTGCGATTTCAAGCACTACAAACTATCGCGTATTTGTCAATGCAGATGAAAGCGGATGTGAGGATGTTTATTCTGTTGAGGCTACAGTTATTGTTGCTCCTGATATTTCAATCAGTGGACAACCTGTTGGAGGTGCCATTTGTGTAGGAGGAACATGGAATCTGAGCGTTGCAGCCAGCGGTTCTCCCGCTATTCAATATCAATGGCAGGATAGTACGGCCATAGGTTCATGGCAAAATGTAAGTGAAACAGGAGGTACTACTTCAGCTTTCACAACAGATCCGTTATCTGTTACTACATGGTACAGAGTATTTTTGTCAGCATCACAAAACGGATGCGATGATATTTACAGCGCAGTAGCGTTAGTTTCTGTGTCTCCTGATATAACAATCACAGCTCAACCGGTTGGTGGAACAATTTGTTCAGGTGGTAATTTTGATTTAAATGTAGTTGCTTCCGGTTCTCCTAATATTCTTTATCAATGGGAAATATTTAATGGTTCAGTCTGGAATAATATTCCATTGGCTACCCTGGCTCAATATAATACCGGCGCACTCACGCAAACTACACAATACCGTGTATTTGTATATGCCAATGAAAATGGATGCGAAGATATAAACAGCGTAAGCGTTACAGTTACTGTGGTGGATGATATTTCAATCACAACACAACCCACAAATATTGAAGAGTGCATAGGTGGTACAGATCAATTGAGCGTTATCACCACAGGTGGTACCGGAAGCATATCTTACCAATGGCAATCAAGCACATCTAATTTTCCTGCGGGCTTTACAGATATAGTGGGAGCAACTTCAACTACGTTTACTCCTCAAAGTACAGTAGCCGGCACGACTTATTTCAGGGTTATTGCGAGTGCTTCCGGAGTCGGTTGCGATCCTACAGTAAGCCTGGTAGCTACAGTGGTGATCACACCTGATGCAACGATCACTGCTTCTCCTAATACTTCAGAGATTTGTCTCGGTGGTTCAGCTGATCTCACAGCAACTCTTACAGGAGGTTCATCAGCTGTTTCTTATCAGTGGCAATATAGTTCAGACGGTCTTGGTGGATGGTCGAATATTGGATTGCCAAATACAAATATTTATACAGCATCACCAGCCACTACGGGTAATCATTTTTACCGCATCGTAGTAACTGATCTATTATCGGGATGTAGTCAGCCTATTTCGAATATTATTCAAATAACTGTTCGCCCGGATGCAACCATATCCGTGTCTCCGATTCTAACAACAGTTTGTGTTGATGGAGCAGCGACTTTAACTGCCATCGTAACCGGAGGTTCAAGCCAGCTTTCCATTCAATGGGAGACAAGCAACAATCCGGGAGGTCCATGGGTAGACATCAATGGCGAGACTTCACTGACATATAATGCCCCGACCATATTGCAGGGCAGTATTTATTACAGGGTCAGGATCGATGATAATGCATCAGGATGTTTTGAGCCTTATTCAGAAGTAATGACTGTGACTGTAACACCTGATCTCATTGTTTCAGTAGAACCTGCATCCATTAGCGAATGCGTAGGAGGTACTTTAGATATGAGTGTAGTAGTTGGAGGCGGATATGGAAATATTACATATCAATGGCAATCAAGTACAACGGGTATCAGCGCATCATTCACAAATGTTATTGGTGCTACATCATCCTCATTTGTTCCGCCAAGCACAGTGACAGGTACTATTTATTACCGCGTCCTGATCAATGCAGACGGAGTAGGATGTGATGATATCGTGAGTGCAACAGCCAGTGCGGTGATTAACCCTGACATTTCGATTTCTCTTCAACCTGTAGGATTTACAGGTTGTATAGGTGCAACTGATGTATTATCAGTGCAGGGTCAGAATGGCACAGGTGCATTGTCATATCAATGGCAATTGAGCAATAGTAATTCACCTTTCAGCTGGTCGAATATCATTGGTGCGCAATCGACTACATATTCACCAATTACTACTGCAGCTGGTACAACCTGGTATCGCGTGATTGTAAGTGCTCCGGGCAATGGTTGCCAGGAAGCAATAAGTGATATCATACAAGTCATCCTTGTTCCAGATCCAACAGTAACCATAGCTGCCGGACAAACAACGATTTGTGATGGAGGCGTTACTAACTTTACTTCAAACGTTACCGGCGGTACAGGTACAACCTTGTATCAATGGCAACAAGAGGTAGGTAGTGTTTGGTCAGATATCGTTGGGGCGACATCAGCAAGTTATCTCACTCAGGTTCTCACAGAAGGAATTTATACGTATCGACTGATCATTACCCAGGCTACGGGATGTTCTGCAACAAGTAATCCTGTAGTGATCACAGTAGTAAGTGATCCTACGATAACAGTTACTGCACCTGTCATTCAGTTTTGTGATGGAGGTCCGGCAGATCTTCATGCTGAGGTAAGTGGAGGGGCAGGGGCTATTTCCTATCAATGGGAAGAATTTATAAGTGGTACATGGGTTACCATTCCGGGAGCAACATCTCAGGACTATACAACTCCGGGCTTAACTGCAGGAATACACTTTTTCAGAGTTATCGTAACTCAAAACTCGGGTTGTTTAAGTGTTAGTGATCAATTTACTATCACGGTAGATCCGGATCCAATTGTAACCATACTCCCAAATGTAAGTACGATATGTAGTGGCGGTTTCACTCTGATCACAAGTTCAGTTTCTGGTGGAGTAGGAGCAACTTTCTATCAATGGCAGGAATATAATACAGGTACGGCATCTTGGGAAAACATTGCCGGTGCTACAAGTGCAACATATACAACTCCTGTTCTTACCCTGATCGGAACTTATCAATACAGGTTAGAGATTTCACAGGATCAGGGTTGTGCGGCTACGAGCAACGAAGTCACCATAACAATAGTTGGCGATCCGATAGTTACTATCGAAACACAGGACTTATTCTTGTGTGTTGGTGCAAACACGGTAATAAGTTCATTAGTCAGCGGAGGAGCAGGAACCAGCAATTACCAATGGCAGGAACGTGATGCAAATGATCAGTTCGTAGATATTCCGGGAGCTAACTCACCTTTCTATACCACTCAAACATTTACAACACCAGGTATATTCACGTATCGCCTTGTAGTAACTCAGAATTCGGGATGCGAAACTGTAAGTGATCCTATAAAAATTGAAGTTGAAGATGATCCTGTAGTGCTGATCACTGCAGACGAATATATTATTTGTGAAGGCGGTGTAGCTACACTGAATGCCAGTGTTACAGGAGGTTCAGGACCAAGCACATATCAATGGCAAGTGTATGATGCGAACCTAATGACATGGACAGATATTGAAAATGCCAATAGTCAAAGTTATACCTCAGGAACCTTATCTGCAGGTACATATGAATACAGGGTGGATGTCACTCAAAATTCAGGATGTGAAACTGCTGCTGATGGTGTAACTATCACAGTGACACCTGATATTTTGGTAACCACACAACCATCGAACGTCAATGAGTGTATTGGCGGAACAAATACAATGACCGTTGTAGTCAGTGGTGGTTCAGGTACAATCACTTATCAGTGGCAGTCAAGTACAGATGGAACGACAGGTTGGGCAAATGCAACAGGTTTAGGAGCAACCACTGCTACATACACTCCATCAAGTGCAGTAGCAGGAACAACATTCTATAGGGTCCTTATCAATGCAGCTAGCAATGGTTGCGACCAGGCAGTAAGTAATAATGGAGTTGCTGTTATCACTCCGGATATAGTTGTAACCACACAACCATCAAACGTCAATGAATGTATTGGCGGAACAAATACAATGACAATTGTAGTCAGTGGTGGTTCAGGTACAATCACTTATCAGTGGCAGTCAAGTACAGATGGAACGACAGGTTGGGCAAATGCAACAGGTTTAGGATCAACCACAGCTACATATACTCCATCAAGTGCAGTAGCAGGAACCACTTATTATAGAGTATTGATCAATGCAGCCAACAATGGTTGCGATCAGGCAGTAAGTAATAATGGTGTTGCAGTTATCACTCAGGATATAGTTGTAACCACACAACCATCAAACGTAAATGAATGTATTGGCGGAACAAATACAATGACTGTTGTCGTCAGCGGCGGTTCAGGAGCCATCACTTACCAGTGGCAGTCAAGCACGGACGGAACGACCGGCTGGGCTAATGCAACAGGTTTAGGAGCAACCACCGCTACATATACTCCATCAAGTGCAGTAGCCGGAACAACATTCTATAGAGTACTGATCAATGCAGCAAACAATGGTTGCGATCAGTCAGTAAGTAATAATGGTGTTGCAGTTATCACTCCGGATATAATAGTAACCTCACAACCATCAAACGTCAATGAGTGTATTGGCGGAACAAATACAATGACTGTTGTTGTCAGCGGCGGTTCAGGAACAATTTCATACCAGTGGCAGTCAAGTGCAGACGGAACAACCGGCTGGGCGAATGCAACAGGCTTAGGAGCAACCACTGCTACATATACTCCATCAAGTGCAGTAGCAGGAACTACTTATTACAGAGTTCTGATCAATGCAGCCAACAATGGTTGCGACCAGGCAGTAAGTAATAATGGTGTTGCTGTGATCACTCCGGATTTATTAGTAACCACACAACCATCAAACGTCAATGAATGTATTGGCGGAACAAATACAATGATTGTTGTAGTCAGCGGCGGTTCAGGAGCAATCACTTACCAGTGGCAGTCAAGCACAGATGGAACGACCGGCTGGGCTAATGCAACTGGTTTGGGAGCAACCACCGCTACATATACTCCATCAAGTGCAGTAGCAGGAACAACATTCTATAGAGTGCTGATCAATGCCGCTAATAATGGCTGTGATCAGGCAGTAAGTATTAATGGCGTTGCAGTTATCACTCAGGATATAGTAGTAACAACACAACCGTCGAACGTCAATGAGTGTATTGGCGGAACAAATACAATGACAGTTGTAGTCAGCGGCGGTTCAGGTGTAATCAGCTATCAGTGGCAGTCAAGTGCAGACGGAACAACTGGCTGGGCAAATGCAACTGGTTTGGGAGCAACCACCGCTACATATACACCATCAAGTGCAGTAGCAGGAACAACATTCTATAGAGTACTGATCAACGCAGCAAACAATGGCTGTGATCAGGCAGTAAGTAATAATGGCGTAGCTGTTATCACTCAGGATATAGTAGTAACAACACAACCGTCGAACGTCAATGAGTGTATTGGCGGAACAAATACAATGATTGTTGTTGTAAGCGGCGGTTCAGGAGCAATCACTTACCAGTGGCAGTCAAGCACAGATGGAACGACCGGCTGGGCGAATGCAACAGGTTTAGGAGCAACCACCGCTACATATACTCCATCAAGTGCAGTAGCCGGAACAACTTATTACAGAGTGCTGATAAATGCAGCTAATAATGGTTGCGATCAGGCACTAAGTAATAATGGTGTTACAGTTATCACTCCGGATATTTTAGTTACAACACAACCATCCAACGTCAATGAGTGTATTGGCGGAACAAATACAATGACCGTTGTAGTTAGTGGCGGTTCAGGTGCAATCACCTATCAGTGGCAGTCAAGCACAGACGGAACAACCGGCTGGGCGAATGCAACAGGTTTGGGAGCAATCACCGCTACATATACTCCATCAAGTGCAGTAGCAGGAACCACTTATTATAGAGTATTGATCAATGCAGCCAACAATGGTTGCGACCAGGCAGTAAGTAATAATGGTGTCGCTGTTATCACGCCAGACATAGTAGTAACCACACAACCATCGAACGTCAATGAGTGTATTGGCGGAACAAATACAATGACAGTTGTAGTTAGTGGCGGTTCAGGAGCAATTACCTATCAGTGGCAGTCAAGTGCAGATGGAACAACCGGCTGGGCGAATGCAACAGGTTTAGGAGCAACCACCGCTACATATACTCCATCAAGTGCAGTAGCAGGAACAACCTACTATAGAGTTCTGATCAATGCAGCTAATAATGGTTGCGATCAGTCAGTAAGTAATAATGGTATCGCAGTTATTACTCCTGATATAGTTGTTACAACACAACCATCGAACGTCAATGAATGTATTGGCGGAACAAATACAATGACCGTTGTCGTAAGCGGCGGATCAGGAGCCATCACCTATCAGTGGCAATCAAGTGCAGACGGAACGACCGGCTGGGCGAATGCAATAGGTTTGGGAGCGACCACCGCAATATATACTCCATCAAGTGCAGTAGCAGGAACTACATATTACAGAGTACTGATCAATGCAGCTAATAATGGTTGCGATCAGTCAGTAAGTAATAATGGTATTGCTGTCATCACACCAGACATTTTAGTAACGACACAATCATCGAATGTCAATGAATGCATTGGCGGAACAAATACAATGACCGTTGTCGTCAGCGGCGGTTCAGGTGTAATCAGCTATCAGTGGCAATCAAGCACAGACGGAACAACTGGCTGGGCAAATGCAACAGGTTTAGGAGCAACCACAGCTACATATACACCATCGAGTGCATTAGCTGGAACAACCTTCTATAGAGTGCTGATCAATGCAGCTAACAATGGTTGCGATCAGGCAGTAAGTAATAATGGTGTCGCAGTTATCACTCAGGATATAGTAGTAACCACACAACCATCAAACGTCAATGAATGTATTGGCGGAACAAATACAATGACCGTTGTAGTCAGTGGTGGTTCAGGAGCAATCACTTACCAATGGCAGGCAAGCGCTGACGGAACTACTGGCTGGGCAAATGCAACAGGTTTAGGATCAACCACCGCCACATATACTCCATCAAGTGCAGTAGCAGGAACCACTTATTATAGAGTACTTATCAATGCAGCTAATAATGGTTGCGATCAGGCAGTAAGTAATAATGGTGTTACTGTTATCACTCCTGATATAGTAGTAACAACACAACCATCCAACGTCAATGAGTGTATTGGCGGAACAAATACAATGACAGTTGTCGTAAGCGGCGGTTCAGGAGCAATCACCTATCAGTGGCAGTCAAGTGCTGACGGAACGACCGGCTGGACAAATGCAACTGGTTTAGGAGCAACCACCGCTACATATACTCCATCAAGTGCAGTAGCCGGAACAACTTTCTATAGAGTGCTGATCAATGCAGCTAATAATGGTTGCGATCAGTCAGTAAGTAATAATGGTATTGCAGTTATCACTCAGGATATAGTAGTAACCACACAACCATCAAACGTCAATGAGTGTATTGGCGGAACAAATACAATGACCGTTGTCGTAAGCGGCGGTTCAGGAACAATTTCATACCAGTGGCAGTCAAGTGCAGACGGAACAACCGGCTGGGCGAATGCAACAGGTTTAGGAGCAACCACCGCTACATATACTCCATCAAGTGTAACTGCAGGAACAACATATTACAGAGTGCTGATCAATGCAGCTGACAATGGTTGCGATCAATCAGTAAGTAATAATGGTGTTGCAGTTATTACTCCGGATATATTAGTAACCACACAACCATCGAACGTCAATGAATGTATTGGCGGAACAAATACAATGACAGTTGTCGTAAGCGGCGGTTCAGGTGCAATCACATATCAGTGGCAGTCAAGCGCGGACGGAACGACCGGCTGGGCAAATGCAACAGGTTTGGGATCAACCACCGCTACTTATACTCCATCAAGTGCAGTAGCTGGAACCACTTATTATAGAGTATTGATCAATGCAGCTAACAATGGTTGCGATCAGGCAGTAAGTAATAATGGTGTCGCAGTTATCACTCAGGATATAGTTGTTACAACACAACCATCGAATGTCAATGAGTGTATTGGCGGAACAAATACAATGACCGTTGTCGTAAGCGGCGGCTCAGGAGCAATCACTTATCAGTGGCAGTCAAGCACAGACGGAACGACCGGCTGGGCGAATGCAACAGGTTTAGGAGCGACCACAGCTACATATACACCATCAAGTGCAGCAGCAGGAACCACTTATTATAGAGTACTGATCAATGCAGCTAATAATGGTTGCGATCAGTCAGTAAGTAATAATGGTATTGCTGTCATCACACCAGACATTTTAGTAACGACACAACCATCGAATGTCAATGAATGCATTGGCGGAACGAATACAATGACCGTTGTCGTAAGCGGCGGTTCAGGAGCAATTACCTATCAGTGGCAGTCAAGCGCAGACGGAACGACCGGCTGGGCAAATGCAACAGGCTTAGGAGCAACCACAGCTACATATACTCCATCAAGTGCAGTAGCAGGAACAACATTCTATAGAGTACTGATCAATGCAGCAAACAATGGTTGTGATCAGGCAGTAAGTAATAATGGTGTTGCCGTTATCACTGCGGATATAGTAGTAACCACACAACCATCAAACGTCAATGAGTGTATTGGCGGAACAAATACAATGACCGTTGTCGTGAGCGGCGGTTCAGGAGCCATCACCTATCAATGGCAGTCAAGTGCAGACGGAACAACCGGCTGGGCGAATGCAACAGGTTTAGGAGCAACCACCTCTACATATACTCCATCAAGTGCAGTAGCAGGAACAACATTCTATAGAGTGCTGATCAATGCAGCTAATAATGGTTGCGACCAGGCAGTAAGTAATAATGGTGTCGCTGTTATCACGCCAGACATAGTAGTAACCACCCAACCATCCAACGTCAATGAGTGTATTGACGGAACAAATACAATGACAGTTGTCGTAAGCGGCGGTTCAGGAGCCATCACTTATCAGTGGCAGTCAAGTGTAGACGGAACCACCGGCTGGGCAAATGCAACAGGTTTGGGATCAACCACCGCTACATATACTCCATCAAGTGCAGTAGCCGGAACCACTTATTATAGAGTACTGATCAACGCAGCAAACAATGGTTGCGATCAATCAGTAAGTAATAATGGAGTTGCAGTTATCACTCCAGACCTTTTAGTAACAACACAACCATCGAATGTCAATGAGTGTATTGGCGGAACAAATACAATGACGGTTGTCGTAAGCGGCGGTTCAGGTGCAATCACATATCAGTGGCAGTCAAGCGCGGACGGAACGACCGGCTGGGCAAATGCAACAGGTTTGGGATCAACCACCGCTACTTATACTCCATCAAGTGCAG
>Ga0193753_10000290_pt1 | contig 50032 bp, 38 predicted proteins | sample H1c2metaG_FD_144925 | JGI IMG/M metagenome (GOLD analysis project Ga0193753, IMG submission 144925) | Soil microbial communities from a riparian zone of the East river system, Colorado, United States - H1c2 | ecosystem: Environmental > Terrestrial > Soil > Riparian zone | place: USA: East...
GTGAATCCGCGCCGGCAGGCGCTGCTCTCGATCGAGCCGAGGAACCACTCCTCATTCGTCGCCATGTCGAGCCAGTGGGCCTTGGGGCTGAACACTCCGGCCCCGGCCTCGTTGTACGGCGCGGCCTTGGGGCACGTCCGCGTGGAGATGTCGATCGCGCCGGCGGCGAAGACCGCGCCCACGCCCGCATCGAAGTGCGCGAGGACGACATCGGGGTCGAGGATGAGGTGCGTCGTGGTGATCACGTCCTGGCCGATGCCGGTGTGAAACAGCTCGCGCACCGGCCCGCTCGACGGGTTCGGAGCCGGGTACTTGAGCCACTGGAAGCCGACCCTCGTCCCCGAGACGGGATCGACCTGGGAACCTCCGTGGAGCCATGCCTGGTCGTAGAACCACAGCGTGTCGGGTTCCGTGGGCGAGGGCCTGAGGATGAAATGCCCGCCATTTAGTTCGGGATTCGTCGTCGCCGCAGACGCGTTGGTGATCTTGTGGACCTGATCGCTCGCCGCCAGGATCGCGCCGGAGGGCTTGCGGAAGAAGAAGAGCCCATCCCTGCGCGACAGCGAGTTCGAATAGGCGATGGGCAGATCTCCGCCCGGTCCCACCGCGTAGGACATCCGGCCGTAGGTCAGCCACGCGGCCAGCGGCTCCACCATCGCCGTCAGGTCGTATCCGCCCGCCACGATGTTCACGAAGGGCTGCTCGCCGACATGCGTGACCACGGCGTCGATGTGATCGGCAAAGCTCATCTCGTCGAGTGCAGGAGGCACACCGGCATTGGGAACGAGACGGACGATTCCGGGCGACGAGGAGGTTCCCGCCGCCATGCCGGTGAGCGGATCGATCTCGACGATGCCCCAGTTGTCGGCTGCGGCATAGACCGATCCATCCTCGGCCACGGCGATGTCGCGCACGAGACCGGGCTCGGGCTGTCCGGCGTAGGTCACCTGCAACGGCGGCGAGACGCCCAGCAAGGGGGGAACGAAGATCTGTCCCTGGCTCAGGATCGGGGCGCCGCCCGTCGCCAGCGGCGCCAGGTCCACGACCATGACGCCGCCCGTGCCCATGGCGATGTAGACCTTGTCTCCGTAATCAGGCGCGCCGGACGATTCATCGAGGAGCGTGTCGAGGGCATAGCCGAAGGCCCGGGGCTTCGCGCTCGTGAGATCGATGCTCGTGATGAGCGCGGGCGGGTTTCCGCTGCGACGGTAGATCCTCAGCTGGGATCCGCCCTGATCCTGCTGCGCGCTGAAGAGCGCGAGCACGTAGGTGAATGTCGCCGCCGGCGTGTGGACCTGACCGATGCCCACATCCCAGCACCAGCGCTCGTTGGTGTCCTCGGGATTCCCGGCGCCGGGGATCGCCCTGTCGTCCACCCGCGTCACCGCAAAGCACGATCCGGCACCCAGGGCGCAGGGGCTCGTGAAGCACGAGCCGCCGGGGGCGGGCTCGAGGGCGTCCATCATCCTCAGCCCGAAGCTGCCGCCGGCGATGAAGACCTTCCTGTCATCGGTATTCCGATCGTGGCGCACGAGCGCCATCACCGTCGCGTTGATCGGCACCCGGGCGATGAGAGGAGCAGCGAAGGGTGCGGGAACGGCGCCCGGATCGGTGAGGTTCACGATGGCGACCTGGTCGCCCTCCGAGGTGTATCCGCGCGGCTGGGCGCCGGTCAGGTACACGGTGGACGTGAAGGTCTCGCCGCTGGGAAATGCCCCCTTGAAGGCCAGCGGGTCGCTTGCCTGCACGAGCGTCGGCATCAGCACGCACGCGACGAGACAGAGGATGCTCATGAATCGACTCCAAGGATCAACCGGAAATCGCGATCTGCCCGCGCGAACGGTATCACCCCGGAACGCCGCTGCGTTCAAGCGAAGTCCTGGTCTCGTGGAGGCACGGCATGAGCGCGGAGCTGTTCCCCGGTGATTGTCGCGACGTGCCGCTCGCGCCCGGCGCCGTGCTGCTGCACGGCTTCGCGCGCGACGTGGAGCGGCCCGTGCTCGACGCGCTGGCCGGCGTGATCGACGCCGCGCCGCTGCGGCACATGCTCACGCCCGGCGGCTTCCGCATGTCCGTCGCGATGACGAGCTGCGGCGCGCTCGGCTGGGTCACGGACCGCAGCGGCTACCGCTACGACGCCCGCGATCCGGAGAGCGCGCGGCCCTGGCCGCCGATGCCGGCGCCGCTGCGCGATCTCGCGGAGCGCGCCGCGGCGCGGGCCGGGTTTCCGCGCTTCGCGCCGGACGCGTGCCTCGTCAACCGCTACGAGCCGGGCGCGCGCCTCTCCCTGCACCAGGACAAGGACGAGCGCGACCTCTCCGCGCCCGTCGTCTCCGTCTCCTGGGGCCTGCCGGCGACCTTCCAGTTCGGCGGCCTGCGACGCACGGACCCGCTGCGCCGCGTCCCGCTCGAGCACGGCGACGTCGTCGTCTGGGGCGGCCCCGCGCGGCTGCGATATCACGGCGTGCTCGCGCTGGCACCAGGCAGCCATCCGCTGCTGGGCGAGGCCCGCATCAACCTCACCTTCCGCAAGGCCGACTGAGGGACGCGCGTGCCCGCTGCAGCGCCATCACGTCGCGGATGCGGCGGTGAACGGGCTCTCGTCGGCGGTCGGGCCGTAGACCACGGGAAGCGGGACGTCCAGCAGACGCAGGTAGACCATCAGCTCGCCGCGGTGGTGGTACCAGTGGTTCAGCATGATCGAACGCGCCATGTCGAGGCGCGGCATCGCCATCAGCGTCCTGCCCTCGTGCGTCATGCGCCATTCGACCAGCAGGCCCGGCTCGCCCCAGGCAGCGAGCGCGGCGATGACCGTGTCCTCGCTCTCGTCGAGCGCATCGAACACCTCGGCGAGCGACTGCGGCTGGGGGTGCTGGAAGTCCGGCGCCTCGCGCGTGGTCTCGGCGAGGAACGTGGCCACGCCGCCCGGCGTCTTCGCGATGTGCAGCGCGAGCTGCCCAAGGCTCATCGACTTGCTGTGCGGCTTCCACGCCAGCCGGTCCCCGGGCACGCGCTCCAGCACGCGGCGCGTCGTCTCCACCTCCCGCTTGAACTCGGCCAGCAGCCGCTCGGAGAGATTCATCGCGTGGACTCCGGAGAAGGCGGGATTCCTCGAGGCGATCACCCCGAGGGCGATCACCGCTCAATGGCGCTTGAAGTACTGCACCGCGCGCTCGTGCTTCTCGGCGGCGGCGCGCGACGTGAAGGTGCCGAGGTTGCGTCGCCTGCCCGTCTTCGGGTCCAGCTTGCGCGAATACAGCCGGTAGCCGCCGGACTGCAGCTTGCGGATCATCGCCTGGCCTCCGTGTTGCCGGCCGCGGATTGCGTCTTGCCGGCTGCGGCGGCGTTCAGCACGTCGGCGTGACGGTGCACGAGTCTCCAGGCGCCGCCCTCGCGCCGGAAGACCTCCGTCACGCGCAGGCTCATCGGCACTTCCTCGAGCTGGCCCTCGAGGCGGGCCGTCGCGTGCTGCAGCCCCACCCAGTACGCCAGGTCCCCGCTCGCGCCGACGTGCAGGATCTGCAAGTGCGTCTGGCCCGAGAGGAAGCGCGACGAGTCGGCCTCGTAGAGCGAGAGCACGTGCTGCGGCCCCTGCTCGAGCGTGCCGGCCGGCCCGAAGAACGTGGCCGGCGCCTCGTGCGTGACGAGCCGTCCCAGCGGCGCCGCGTCCCCCCGCACGAAGGCGGCCGCCGCCTCCTCGCGCTGCTTCATGAAGCGGTCGAAGTCGTGCCAGGCCTCGTCCATGCTCGAGCTCCTGCGTGCCGGCGGCGTCCGCTCCGCGCCGGCCCGGCACCCGCGCGGGCTGCGTCAGTAGGTGAAGGACTGCAGCGAGGAGAGATCCGGTGCAACAACCACGAAGCCGGTGCGACGACTCGGCCGGAGCGCCATGAGCGCGGGGCTCGCCGGCAGGTGGAAGCCGTTCAGCGACTCCACGAAGTTTCCGTGCTCGTCGAAGACCTGGATGCTGCCGGTGCCGGCGGGCCCGGTGCTGGTGATCGGCTGGCCGGCGAGGAACAGCCCGTGGACCGGGTCGCACTGCACGTCCTTGGCGCTGTGCGCCTGGCTCTGCGCGCCGGGCAGCTTCACGATCGTCCCGGCGTGCGTCGCCAGATCGTAGAACTCCAGCCGGAAGTCGATCTCCGTGCTCGTGCACGCGCGGCCCGTCGAGGAGTCCACCGCGATGCCGTTGACGTAGCCGATGCCGAGGCCCGTGAAGACCTCCGTCGCGCCGGTGGACAGGTCCACGGTCGCGAGCTTCGGCGGCCCGAACGGGTTGCCGCCCAGCGTGCCGAGCACCGCGCGGTGCGTGGCGGCATCCAGCGCGATGACCGGCACGTGGTTCACGTCGAAGTCGGGATCGGTGAGCTCGATGATCGGCCCGAAGGTGTCGGCCTTCACGTCGCTGCCGAACAGGAAGGTCCCGAATTGCGCGCCGTGAAAGGCGAGCACCGGCGTCTCCGCGAAGCCCTGGCTGCGGCCGACGCCGAGGATGAGGTCGCTCGTCGCGAGCGGCGGCGTCCAGCGCCCCGTGAGCGCGCCGCCGGCGAGCGGATCCAGCATGAAGTACTGCCGCTTGTCCACGAAGAGCCCGCTCACGTGCTCGAACTCGACCAGCCCGACGTGGCTGCCGACGACGCCGAGCGCGAGGAAGTCGCTCTTGCTGTCGAGCTGCTGCGCGACGATCTTCACGATCGCGCCGGTGCGCTGGTCGAAGGTCTCGATCGCGACGTCGTGCTGGCCGTTCTCGAGCGTGAACGCCTCGCAGAGCAGCCCCGTGTTGCCGTCCTGGTCGATGTCGTACCCGAGGATGAAGCCGCCGAAGGCGCTGTGCACCACGACGGGTCCGGGTCCGATGACCGCCGGCGCCTGCGACGGCGCGGGCAGCACGAGCGGCTCGGACAGTGCCGCCGACCGGGCCTGCAGGTGCGCCGGAAGCGCGAGACACAGTGCGCCGAGGAGCGCCGCGGAACTCCGGCGCGCACTCGGCACGCGACGGGACAGGGAATCGTTCGGGTGGTTCATGGCAGGTCCTCCGCCTCGTTGACGCGCAACGACGATACGGCGGATCACGACGTTCCGCGCGCGGTCGTGGCGGCGACGCGCTCAGGGCAGGGGCGCGTTCCCGGCCAGGGCCATCGTGGCGGTGTCGGCGCGCTCCCCGCGCAGGATGGCGAGGTTGGTCTGCGCCGCCTCGACGCCCTGCTCCGCGGCGCGCGCGGTCCACTGCGCGGCGAGCTCCTGGTTCGGCATGACGCCGCGTCCGAAGTGATACAGCAGCCCGAGCCGGTACTGCGCGGGCGCGTTGCCCTGCTCGGCGGCGCTGCGGTACCAGCGCGCGGCCTTGCCGTCGTCCTGCGCCACGCCGAGGCCCTGGTCGTACGCGGCGCCCAGCGCGCACTGCGCCGGCGCGTCGCCCTGGCTGGCGGCGAGCCACAGCAGGTTCGCGGCGCGCTCGGGATCCTGCGGCACGACCTCGCCCGCAAGGTGCATGAGTGCGAGGTTGTACTCCGCCCTGGCGAAGCCCTGGGCCGCGGCGCGCGCGACCCAGGTCGCCGCGTCGGCCGGGGAGACATCCACGCCGCGGCCGCTGGCGTAGAGCATCCCGAGGTTGTTCTGGGCCGGGGCGTAGCCCTGCCCGGCCGCCAGGGCGTACCACCGCGCGGCCGCCGCCGGGTCAGCCGGCACGCCGCGCCCCTCGTCGTGCACGAGGCCCACGAGGTACTGCGCATCGGCATCGCCCTGCTCCGCGAGCGGCGTCCACTCGGCGAGGGCCGTCGCCTCGTCGCCGCGCGCGTGCGCGGCCCATCCGAGGCGCGCGTGGCTGACGCAGCCCGGCAGGACGAGGAGCGCGAGAGCCGCGACGGCAAGGAAGGAACGCGGGAGGCATGAGTGCTGCATGCCGATGCGTATCGAAAACCGGCCGCGGCAGATTGATCTTTATTCGAGACGCTTCACGCGCGCGACACGCGGCGCACGCCGAGCGGCAGTGACGCCCCGCGGCCGCGCCGTCTTCATGTGAAGATCCCGTCGCAGCCGCTCGGCCGCGAGACGCCGGGTTCCCGTCCTCAGGCGCGCTGGTGCCGCGCGTACCACATCACTGCTTCGGGGCGCGCGAGGATCCACGTCGCGTAGCCCGCCAGCACGACCTGCGCGCACAGACCGCCGGCTGCCGCGGGAGTCCGTACACCCAGCAGGTAGAGCGCAGCGAAGACGGCGCCCATCCAGTAAAGGCAGATGTAGGTGATCCGCGCCCACGCGAATCCACGAAAGAGCGGCCACAGCACCGCGGCGCCGATCCAGCCCAGGCTCACGGTCACGATCAGCGCCGCGATCACCCGCACGGGAACGCCCTTATCCTGGTTGGTCAGGAGCGCCAGGGCGAGCGCACAGGGGACGAGCGGCACGAGCAGCAGGATGCGCAGGTGAATGGTGAGCGAGCGCGGCCGGGCCAGGTCCTTCGGCGCGATCCCGCTGCCCGGCGACGTTCCCGGCGCCGCCTGGCCGGCCGTCACGCCCGCGAGACAGGCGGAGAGCTGGCTCGCCACCGTGGAGGCGCCGCACTGCGGGCACGCGCGCTGCTCGGAACGCGCGCCGCAGACCCGGCAGATGTTGCTCGTCACGGGATGCCCCCATTCCCGGTGCGTCGATCCGGTCCGCGGCGCGTCCGGCGATGAGCGCGGGATGATATCGCGGAAGGCTGGAATCGGAGCGCAGATCGCCCACCGGCAGCTCGGTGGATCGCGCGCCTCGAGGCATCGCGCACCGGATTTCGCGCCGGCCCGAGGGTCATCGCGCCGCGGCCTCCGGATTCACTCCCCGTCGCGGCCGGGGTCGGCCGCGCGCCATCGCCACCCGGCGCCGCGAGGCGCCCACCAGGAGTGCTTCCATGGTCCGTTTCCTGCCCGCCACCTTGCTCCGGTCGCGCCTCGCGCTCACCACGGCCGGCGGCCTTCTGCTCGCCGGCACGCCGTCCGCGCAGCTCGCCATCTACGCCGTCGACGGGCCGGGCCCGGACCAGGCCTTCGGCAACAGCATCGCGAAGCTGCCGGACGTGAATGCCGACGGCGTGCCCGACCTGCTCGTGGGCGCGTTCACCAAGAACGACTCGCGCGGCGCGGCCTGCGTGCTGTCCGGCAAGACGGGCGTGACGCTCCAGTCCTGGAACGGCACCGAGGAGTTCGAGTACCTCGGCCAGTGCGTCGCGGCCATCGGCGACATCGACAAGGACGGCGTGAACGACGTCGCGATCGGCGCGCCGTACTTCGACGTGGGACCGGCCTCCGTCGCGGGCCGCGTGCTCGTCTGCTCCGCGAAGACCGGCACCCTGCTGCGCACGCACCTCGGGCCGCCGTCGAGCGCCAACTTCGGCGCCGCCATCGCGGGCCTCGGCGACCTCGACAACGACGGCACGAACGACTACGCGATCGGCTCGCCCTTCCTGAACGTCGATGGCGCCTACGACCAGGGGCAGGTCACGCTCTTCTCGGGCAAGACCGGCGCCGCGCTGCTCGCGCTCAACGGCCCGGCCACACAGCACGGCAAGTTCGGCACGCACATCGTGAACGCCGGCGACGTGAACGGCGACGGCAAGGCGGACCTGGCGATCACCTCGCCGGAATGGGTCTCGGCCGGCGGCCTGCACACGGGGCGCGTCGAGGTGCGCTCGGGCGCCAACCTCAACGTGACGCTGTTCGCGGCGGAGGGCCAGCTCGACGGCGAGAAGCTGGGCTTCGCGCTCGCCGCCGCCGGCGACGTGAACCACGACGGCCTGGCCGACATCATCGCGGCGACCTGGTTCGACAACGACGATGCCGGCGTCGCGCGGGTCTTCCTCGGTCCGTCGGGCGCCGCGAGCTGGGTCTTCCACGGCGACGCCGCGTTCGACCACTTCGGCTGCTCGGTGGACGGCGCGGGCGACGTGGACAAGGACGGCTGGGCGGACCTGGTCGTCGGCGCGTACCGCGCGGCCTTCCAGGTCATGAACCAGCCCGGGTACGCGCGGGTGTTCTCGGGCCGCACCGGGCAGGCGCTCGTCACGCTCACCGGCACGCAGGCCACCGACGAGTTCGGCTACGCGGTGTGCGGCGCGGGCGACCTCAACGGCGACGGCTGGGCCGACGTGGCCGTGGGCAGCGTCTCCTGGGACGGCATCAACGGGACCGCCTCCGGCCGCGTGACCACGATCGAGGTGCTCAAGCACGCGACCAACCTCGGCTTCGGCGGCCCCGGCAGCAGCCAGCTCTCCATGTACGGCTCGGCGCTGGATGACTTCGGGCAGATGGACCTCGCGCTGTCCGGCGCGAAGCCCGGCGCGCCCGCATGGTTGATCGCGTCCGCCGGCACGAGCTTCACGGCCTTCAAGGGCGGCGTGATCGTGCCCGACATCGGCATCGGCGCGATCATCGGCCTGACGACGAACGGCAGCGGCAAGGTCACGATCCCCGGCATCCTGGGCGGCTTCGGCCCGGTGAGCATCGCGCTGCAGTACGTGATCAAGGACGCCGCGCAGCCCTTCGGCTACGCGATGTCCAACGCCGTCTCCGCGAACTTCCTGCCGTGAGTCGAGGGATCTGACTCGGAGGTGGATCGCCGCGGCGCGCGCAGGGCTCAGCAGGAGACCTCGCGCGCCGCGGCTTTTTGGGGCCCGCGCGCGATAGCATCCGCGGCGCATGTCCCCCGCCGACGCCTCCCCCGATGCCGAGTCCCCGGGACCGGAGCGGAACGCACCCGCCGACGCAGGCACCGCCCCGCGGCTGCGATCCGGCGCGGCGCCCGTCGAGGAGCGCCGGCGCGGCGGCGCGGCGTGGCTGGCCATCGCGTGCTCGGCGTACCTGATCCTGCGCGGCGTGATTCTGTGGCAGGCCTTCGAGGCGGTCGCGCTCGCGCCGTACGAGGTGCACAACATGGGCAACCTCGCGCGCGTGCTCTCGACCGGCGCGGCGGGGCCGCCGCTGTGGCAGCACTACGACAATGCGGGCGGGCAGCAGCTCGTCGCGCTGCTCGCGGCGCCGCTCTACGCGCTGTTCGGTGACAGCTACCTCGTGCTCAAGCTCGTGCCGGTGCTGCTCGGGCTCGGCGCGCTCGTGCTGCTGTGGCGCCTGATGGATCGCGAGTTCGGGCGCACGGCGGCCCTCGTCGCCGCGGCGCTGTACGTGATCGGACCGCCGACGCTGCTGAAGTACTCGATGATCGCGTCGGGCAATCACTTCGAGCACGTCTTCTTCGCGCTGTGGCTCTACACCGCGTTCGCGGCGCTGCACCGCGGCGGCGGGCGGACGCGACGCGGGTGGCTGCTGCTGAACGCCGGTCTCGCGGCCGGGCTCTCGCTCTGGGTCTACCCGGGCGCGGCGGTGACGGTGCTCCTCTTCGGCGCGCTGCACCTGCTGCTCGCGGGCTGGCGGCGCACGCTGGCCGACCTCCCGGCCGCTGGCGCCGGGCTGCTGGCGGGCCTCGCGCCGCTCATCGCGACGAACGTCGCCAGCGGCGGGCGCACGCTGGGATACACGAGCGACAGCCTGGGCGCCCGCGGCGGCAGCCTGCTCGCGCGTCTCGGCGGCAACCTCGCGACGATGCTCGGCGACATGCTGCCGCGCGCCGGCGCCTTCGAGGACCTCGGGCCGGTGCCGGCGCGCGTGGCCGAGTGGACCTTCCTCGCGGCCTTCGTCGCGGCGTGGATCCTCGCGCTGGTCGCGCTGGTCCGCGGAGGGCGGCGCGGCGACGGCGAACGCCCGGGCTGGGAGCGCTGGCGCACCGCGCCGCTGCTCGCCTACCTGCCCGTGTTCCTGCTCGTCATCGGCGTGGGCCGCTGGGACTTCGACGCGTACGGTCACCCGCTCGAGGTCGGGCAGTTCCGCTACTTCGTGACGCACTTCGTGTTCGCGGCGATGCTCATCGGCGTGGGCGTCGGCCGGCTCGCGGCGGGCCACGCCGACGAGCGCGCCGAGGCCGGTCCGCTCGCCGCGCGCCACGCCGGCCGGCGTTCGGCGCTCAGCGCCGGCCGGCGCGCCGCCGCCGGCCTGCTCGCCGCGGCGGCGCTGCTGCCGATGCTGAACACGCTGCCCGTCGCCGCGCCGTGGCCGGGGACGCAGGGCGCGGGGCTGCGCTACGCGGGGCATCACTTTCCCTACTACGGGCTGATCCTGCTCGCCTACGCGGAGCGCGATCCGCGCACCGGCGGGCTGGTGCCCGACGAGCCGGCGATCGCGCGCTGGCTGGCCGGTCTGCCGCGACGCGACGCGCTCGAGGCGTGGACCGGCGTGGGCTACGACGCGACGTGGTCCTGCGTCGAGCGTCGCGGCGCCGCGGCGCTCGCGGACCCCTCGCTGCTCGACCTGCGCGCGCGGCTCGACGGCCGCGCGCCGGACGTGCAGATCGCCCTCGCGCGCGGCATCGGCTCCGCGCTGCGCGGCCTGGGGCGCGGCCCGCCCGCGCAGCGCGAGATGCTGCGCCGGCTGCTGCTGCGCGTGCAGTCCGACGCGCACCCGCTCGCGCCGGCACTCGCCGAGGGCCTGTGCCTCGACCTCGAGTACGCGCTGTCGCACGACGTGCCCGACCAGCTCGACAAGTCCTTCGCGATCGCCGAGCTCGTGCCGCCCGCGCTGCTCGGCGGCTACCGCCGCGGCCTGGGCATCCAGGTCGGACGTCTCGCGGCGCGCGACATCCCCGCCGACCTCGCCGGCGTGCGCCGCGTGCTCGGCCTGGTGAAGCCGGCGGCGCGAGCGGACGTGGGTTTCGGCTTCGGGTGGGGCTTCGCGGAGCTCGCCTCGCCGGCGGGACTGGCCGGGACGCTCGCGGACCTCGGCCAGTCCGCGTCGCTCGTCGACGCGCTGCACGGAGCGGGCGCGGGCGGGCGGCACCTGCAAGGACCGGACGCGAACGCGCAGGATCGGCAGGAGCGCGACGAAGCGGATGCCGGCAATGAAGGTCGAGCCGCACCCGATGCCGCACTCGATGCCGCAGCGCGCGCCGCGCTCGACGCGGGCCGGGACTGGCCCGGCTACCCGGAGCCGTGGGCGGCGCGCTGACGCCGAGCCGTCAGCCGATCTCGAGTTCCAGGCCCTGCGTGAGCGCGACGCCGTGCGCGGCGGCGGCGTCGCCGATCCCGGCCTGCAGGAAGAGGCTCGCGCCGGTCAGCGAAGGGATCGCGGGCAGCGAGGTGGGCAGGGAGAACGAGCCGGCGCCCACGGCGCCCGGCGCGCCGCCGAGCGGCAGGCCCGCGGACAGCAGCAGCGTGCCCACGTGGAAGGTGCCGCCCTTGAAGGGCAGCGCGACCTTCGCCAGCCCGATGAACAGCATCGCGCTCGCGCCGCCCACGGCGTCCGAGACCGCGAGCGTGATCGGCGCACCGGGCTCCGCGCAGCCGCCGCCGGTGAGCTTCGGCACGATCCCGCCCTTGCCGGCGAGGCCCGTGCCGTAGGCGATCCAGCCGCCCGAGCACGCATCGGGCGGCACCGCGGTCACGTTGACGTAGTAGCCGTTGCCGTTGACCGCGGCGGGGCTGGTGGCGATGACGGTCCCGGGCCCGCCCGTGGCACCCTGCGCGTAGGCGCGCAGCTTGATGTTCCAGTAGTCCGCGACGACGACCTTGTTCAGCGCGGTGGTGTACGCGGCGCCGGTCGTCGTGGACCAGCCCAGGCCGGTGGCCGGCTGCTCCTCCCCGTCGCTGGCCCACACGGAGATGGCCGAGGTCACGGGATCCACGAGCAGCAGCCGCGGCAGGACCTCGTCATCGATGCACAGGATGTTCAGCACGAGCTTTCCGCCCGGCCCGTAGCTCCAGCCGCGCGGCGTCTCCCAGCTGCTCTGGTCCGGCGGATTCGGGCTGATCTCGAAGGTGGCGTTGCCCACCGGGCCGATCACGCGCGACCCGTCCGCGGAGAGCGGCAGCTTGCGCACGTTCACGGCGGCCAGCGGGAAGCCCGGCGCCGGCGTCGTGGAGGCGATGAAGAGCGCGTTGGTGGCCGCGTCGTAGATCATGCCGTTGACCAGGTAGTTCGCGTTGCCGTCGATGGCCATCGGCGTGACGCCGTCGCTGGCGTAGAGCACGCGCAGCTGGTTGCTCGCGTCGAGGAAGCGGAAGGGCTTGGTGGTGTCGTGGGTCGTGCGGCAGTAGATCCGGCCGTCCTTCGCCGGCGCGAGCGCGCTGAACTGGACCGCCGGGAGCGTGTCCTTGGTGAGGTTGACCAGCTGCCCCGAGCCGTCCGCCAGCCAGAGGTACATCACCGGCGAGGGATCCACGCCGGCCAGCGCCGCGCCGAAGACGAGGCGTTGCCGGTAGGGATCGAAGGCCATGGCGCCGACGTCGTCGAGCGTGCTCCAGAGCGGGACGAACACCGAGCTGGCGCCGCTCACGGGATCCACGCGCAGGATGCCCGGGCCGGTGTAGCCGGGCGACGTGAGCCCGCCGGTGTAGACGAAGAGTTCGCCGGCGTGGAAGCCGCCGCCTTGCGCGGAGACGAGCGCGCCCAGGCCGAGCAGCGCGGACAGGCAGAGCGGGACCAGGCGAGCGAGTTTCATCGGCGAGGACTCCGGGAACTGCGGTGCGCGCGCCCGCACGATGCCGAGCGCTCCTGGTGTCCAAGCCGGAAGCGGAGCGCGGCGTTTCCCGGATTGCGGTCCGACGGGATGCCGGCCGGCCAGAGCCACGGCCGGGCACCTGCGCCATTCGTCGCCAGGCTGAAGGACAGCCCCCCGATGGGATCGGGGCGAGCGTGCCGCCCTTGACCGGCGTCGAGAAGCTCGCGAAGGAGCGTCGGGCCGTTCCTCAGCGACGGTGATCCGGGTGGCAAGCCATGTCGATGACCACCGTGCTGGCCAGGATGAGCACCGCGTCCTCGCCGTCCGCGATGTCCACGCCGTAGGAATCGGTCAGCGCGAACCAGCGCTTGGAGACCGTCGCGACCAGTTCGTCGTGACGCCTGAACTCGTATTCGTGATCGGTGAAGCTGCCCTTCGCCACGAGGTCGTCGGGACCGGGCACGTCCACCGAGAAGGTGCAGTGGAAGAGCGTGAAGATCTTCTTGTTCACCACGGCGATGAGTTCCCTGCCGCGGAGCAGCTCGAACGTCGGTCCCCACGCCAGCAGCTTCTGGCGGATGAAGACGAGCTCCGTCCCGTGCATGTCCAGGAAGGACAACTTCCTGCCGATGCTGAAGACTTTGCCATCGACGAAGAAGGCATCGTCGCCATCCTCGGTCTTGATGGTGAAGTCATCGCCCCAGGCGAAGAGCTTCTGGCGCATGCGGTATTTCATGGGGCGGGAGCCACTCGAGTCGGGTCGCAGCTAGACTACCCGCCCACTCGGCCGCCTCGATCGTCCCCGCCGCGAACGCGCCGACTGCGAGTCCATCCATGTCTCCGCCTGCCGACGACGACGACCTCCTCGAGCTCATCGAGGCCTGCCTGGAGCGCATGGAGGCCGAGGGCAACTCCGGCCTGGCGGCGTTCTGCGCCGAGCACCCGGAGCACGCCGCACAGGTCCGCGAGCGCGTCGCGATGCTCGCCGGCGCGGGACTGCTGCACGAAGGCGGACCGGGCTCCGGCGCAGATGCCTCCGGCTCCGGCAACCGCTCCTTCCCCGAGCGCCTCGGCGAGTTCCGCCTGCTCTCGCGGCTCGGCGGCGGCGGCATGGGCGTGGTCTACCTCGCGGAGCAGGAGCGCCTGCAGCGCCAGGTCGCGCTCAAGCTCGTGCGGCCGGAGCACCTCTACTTTCCCGGCGCGCGCGAGCGGTTCCGGCGCGAGGTCGAGGCCGTCGCGCGGCTGCAGCACCCGGGCATCGTCCCGATCTACACGGTCGGCGAGGAGAGCGGCATCCCGTTCTTCGCGATGGAGCGCGTGCCGGGCGCCTCGCTCGCACAGATCATCGCGGCCGTCGCGGACCGCGACCCCGCGACGCTCACCGGCCGCGACCTGCGCGCCGCGGTCGTGCGCCTCAGCGACCCGGCCGCGACGGGCTCCGACGGCCGCGCGCCCGCGGGCAAGCCTCCCGTCGCGCGGACGCCTCCCGGCAGCGACGCGCCTCCGGCCAGCGCCAGGCCTCCTGCCACCGGCGCGCCTCCGGGCACCGGCGCGCCTCCGGGCAGCGACGCGCCTCCTGCCAGCGGCGCACCTCCGGGCAGCGACGCGCCTTCACCGATCACCGCCGCCGCGCGCTCTCCGGGCGGCGTGACATCGCCTGCCAGATCGCGAGACACCTCCACCGGCTCCGGCGTTGGCTCCGGCGTTGGCTCCGGTTCCGGTTCCGGGGAGGCGGCGACGCGCCTCTTCGGCGGGAGCTGGTCCATGGCCTGCCTGCGCGTCGTCCGCGCCGTGGCCGAAGCCCTGGCCCACGCGCACGAGCGCGGCGTGCTGCACCGCGACATCAAGCCCAGCAACATCATGCTCACGCCGGACGGACGCGTGCTGCTGCTCGACTTCGGGCTGGCGCTCGCCGACGGCAGCCAGCGCATGACGCGCAGCGGGAGCCAGGTCGGTTCGCTCGCGTACATGAGCCCGGAGCAGGTGCGCGGCGAGACGCTCGACGCGCGCAGCGACGTCTACTCGCTCGCCGTCACGCTGTACGAGCTGCTCGCGCTGCGCGCGCCGTACGTCGCCGACACGAGCGATGCCACGTCGCGCCTCATCGTGGACGGGCGCCCGGCGCCGCCGCGCGAACTCAACGCCGCCGTGCCGCGCGATGCGGAGACCGTCTGCCTCGCCGCCATGGACCGCGAGGCGGCACGGCGCTACGCGGACCCCGTGCTGCTCGCCGAGGATCTCGGCCGCGTGCTGGAGCTGCGCCCGATCGCCGCGCGGCGCGGCGGCGCGCTGCTCGCCGCCAAGCGCTGGACGCAGCGCCACCCGGCCGGCGCCACCGCGGCGGTGCTCGGCGGCCTGCTGCTCGTCGGGGTCCCCGCCGCGTACATCGTGCAGCAGGACGCGGCCAATGCGCGCATCACCGCGGCGCTGGAGCGCGAGACGGCCGAACGCCGGACCGCGGACGGCGCGCGTCACGCGGCCGACGCGGCGCGCGACGAAGCCGAATCACGGCGCGCCGAGGCGCAGGCGCAGCGCGCCGAAGCCGAGCTCCAGCGCGAGCTGGCAGAGCGCCAGAGCGCTGCGGCGGGCGAGGCCCGCGCGCGCGCCGAGTCCAACCTCCAGAGCGCGCTCGGCGCGGTGGACAGCATGCTGCTGCGCGTCGGCAACGAGACGCTGAAGAACACGCCGGAGATGGAGCAGGTCCGGCTCGCGCTCATGGAGGACGCGATGGCCTTCTACGAGCGCTTCCTCGCCGAGAACGCCGGCCGCCCGGAGCTGGAGAGGCAGGCCTGCCTGGCCGCGCGCCACATCGCCGAGGTCTACGTGCTCATGAACCGCATGCCGGAGGCGCGCGCCGGCTTCGAGCGCGGCCTCGCGCTGGCGCAGGAAGGCCGGCGCCGCGCGCCCGGGGACCCGCAGCTGATCATGGACACGGCGGACGCGCTCCTCGGCCTCGAGAAGGTCGCGCGCATCACGGGGGACGAGCCGGGCGAGCAGCGCGCGGCCGACGCGCTCATCGCTCTGCTGCGCGACGAAGTGCACGCGGACGTGGACATCGCCGCGCATCCCGAGCGCCTCGGCACGAGCCAGCAGCTGTCCGCCGCGCTCTCCGACCAGTCCAGGCGCGCCAGCCGCCACGGCCGGCTCGACGAGGCGCAGGCGCTGCTCGACGAGGCGATCGCCGTCCAGGACCAGGTCATCGCGATCGTGCCCGGCAACGCGCGCTCGCTGCAGGCCGCGGCGCAGCTCCGCAACAACCTCGGCGAGGTGCTGCGCGGGACGAACCGGCTGCCCGAGGCCGAGGCGACGTTCCGCGAGATGCTGGCGCTCTACGCGCAGGCGCTCGCGATCGACCCGCAGAGCGTGGACTACCGCATCCAGCAGGCCGGCGGCCTGTCCAACCTGGGGCGGCTGCTGGCGCAGCTCGGCAACGCCGAAGAGGCGAGCGCGCTCATGCTCGACGGCGCGCAGCGCGCCCGGGCCATCGCCGCGCAGTTCCCGTCGCTGCTGGTCACGCAGCACCTGGCCTCCATGTGCTGCTCCAACTACGCCTGGCTGTGCAGCCAGCAGCAGCGCACGGACGAGGCGCTCGCGATGTACGACGAGTCGGCGGACGCGCTGGCGCGGCTCACCGGCCTCGCGCCCGACGTGCCGCAGTACCGTCAGGACCTCTGCTACTGCCTCAACAACCAGGGCTCCACGCTGCAGCTCGCGGGCCGCAACGACGAGGCGCTGCCGGTGCTGGCGCGCGCGCTGGTGGCGGAGCGCGCGCTGCTCGCGCTGCAGCCGGAGCGCACGGACCACTGGGTGCTCCTGCGCACGAGCCGCCAGCACCTGGCCAACGCGCAGCTCGCGCTGGGCGACCATGCCGCGGCCGCCGCCAACGCGGCGGCGCTGCTCGCCGAGCTGCCGGCCGACCCCGCCGCGCCGGCCGCAGCGCACAAGATCCGGGTCCGCTGCGCCCGCTCCGCGCAGGAGGACATGGCGCTGACCGAGGCCGAGCGCAGCGCCCTGGCCGACGCCTACACCGCGAGCGCCGGTGGCACCGTGAGCCCGTGACCGACGCTGGCGAGGCGATCGCCGGCTGCTCCGGCAGCAACGCGGTGGGCGCGCTCGCGCCGCAGCGCCCTTGCGGGCGATTGGCCGCGACGTCGCGGGGACCGCGCGGGTTGGGGTGGGTGTTCCTTCCTCACCTCGCGAGGCATTCCCCATGATGCGCTGGGCACTGATCTTCCTGGTGGTCGCGATCATCGCTGGCGGGCTCGGCTTCACGGGCGTGGCCGGTGCGGCGATGGGCATGGCCAAGATCCTGTTCTTCGTCGCGCTCGCGCTGTTCGTGATCTTCGTCATCGCGGCCGCGGCCGTCGGCAAGCGCCTGACCCATCATTGATGGTGGCCGTGCGTCAGCGCGCCGAGGTCAGACCTTCGGCGCGCTGAGGCGATCAGCGCGCTGAGGCGATCAGCGCGCTCAGACAACAGCGGGTCGAGAGCCCGCGAGTGTCCGCGTCAGCGCGCCGAAGCGCTGGATGCCGTCGGGGCGTCCGCCTGCAGCGCGGGGCACCGGGCGAGCAGTTCGGACACTGTCTCCGCCATGGCCCAGTCGCGGGGCCGGTCGGTCGGTTCCAGGCTGGTGCGGAAGGGCTCCAGAGTCCGCGCGACGGCGCGCAGCTCACGACGGGCGCTGCCCTCCCAGAGCAGCTCGCCCGACGCGGGATCGGCGAGGCCCAGCGTGAGCGTGCCCTCCTCGACGACCTCGGCGAGCGCCGAGGCGTAGTACGGATCGTTGCTGCGCGTCGTCTCGCCGACGCGGACGTCCAGCGACAGAAGCACGTCGGCCGCGTCGGGCGACACGCGGGTCAGGCCGCGCGCGGCGAGCTGCCCGTCGATCTCCGTGCGCGCCTCGTCCGCGGCCCGGGCGTCGGCGTCCGGCCCGCCCGTGCCACCCGCGCCGAGCGCGGCGCGGATCCCGGACTCCGACCCGTCCGGCGCGAGCGCGGAGGCGGTCGTGCGTGACGACGAGACCCATGCGTAGGTGCGTGGCGACTCGAATGCGGCCGCCCCGTCACCGCTGGTGGTCTTCATGTCAGTGGCCTTCACGTCAGCGGCCGCGCAGCCGAGCACGCCGGACATCGCGAGCAGGAGCATGGCGAGCAGCGCGAGCAGCGGCAGCAGCGTGCCGAGCAGCACGCTCGCCTGGTGCCGGGCCCGCGGCCGCACCTGCAGGCTGGCCAGCCGGATGTCGTCGCACGAAGTCGCCGCGAAGGGAGTCATCGACTCCATGAACCGGCGCACTCACCGCGCGGAGCGGAGCCGCGGCGGATCGTCAGCGCGAGCGGGCGGTCAGCGCGGGCGGCGCGGCACAGGAGCCTCGGGGGTGCCGAGGGCCGGCTCGCGGTCCCAGATGCGGAGCTGCCTGGCCGTTTCCACGAAGGCGACCACGCCGTCGCGGCCCGCGAGCTCCACCAGGCCCTCGTCCTCCACCGCCAGGTCTGCGGCTTCGATGAGCGCGGCCGCCGCCTGCGAGTAGCCGATGACCTTGAGGTGCCTGTGCGCGTCGCGGATCCACTCGCGCAGCACGCCGTCCTCGCGCAGCTCCCCGAGCGCCTGCTCCGACACGAGCAGCGCCACCACGTCGAAGAGCACGGACGGGGCGCCGCGCAGGAAGCCGTCCGCGGGGACGGGCTTGCCGTCGTCGCCGGTCACGCCGCCGATGCGCGGCGCGATGACCTCCACCACCGCACCGGCCTTCTCCGCGGCCTCCGTGAGACGCCCCAGGAGCCTGCGGTCCACGCCCTCGCTGACGAAGATGCCCAGCTTGCGCCCGTCGAGCGTGCCCGGGCCCTTGGCCAGGAGGCTGAGCGCCGGTGACGGTGGCACGTCGCGCGGCGGCACCGCCGGGGCCAGCGTCTGGGCCTCGCCGGTCATGCCGAGCATGCTCGCGACGCCCGCCCCCAGCTCCGCGTCGATGAGCTGGAGGTGCCCGAGCATGCGCCGGCGCACCGGCGGCGCTTCCACCTTGGCGAGCTCGAAGGCGAAGGCCTGCACGATGTGCAGCTGCTCGGGCGCCGTCTGCGAGCGGAAGAAGAGGCGCGCCTGCGAGTAGTGGTCCGCGAAGCTCTCGGCCCGCAGGCGGACCTTGGGCCCGGACTCGGGATCGGGGAAGGACGAGAATCCGGAGGCGCCGTCCTCGCGCGGTCCGGCAGGATCGAGCTGGCTCGGCTCGTAGGCGACCCGCGCCGTCGGCACGGTCATGCGCATCTTTCCGTCGCGCTGGAGATTCTGCGGCGGCACGAGCGGCGCGTTGATCGGGAGCTGGTGGAAGTTGGGCGTCCCGAGGCGGCTGAGCTGCGTGTCCAGGTACGAGAACAGGCGCCCCTGCAGCAGCGGGTCGCTGGAGAACTCGATGCCGGGCACGAGGTGCGAGGGGCAGAAGGCCACCTGCTCCGTCTCCGCGAAGACGTTGGACGGGTTGCGGTCCAGCACCATGCGTCCCAGCATCTGCAGCGGCACGACCTCCTCGGGCAGCACCTTGGTCGCATCGAGCACGTCGAAGTCGAAGCCGTCCGCCTCCTCCTGCGTGAAGGCCTGCACGCCCAGCTCGTACTCCGGGAAGGCGCCCGCCGCGATGGAGGTCCACAGGTCGCGCCGGTGGAAGTCCGGGTCCACGCCCGAGATCTTGACGGCCTCGTCCCACAGCAGCGACGAGCTGCCGATCAGCGGCCGCCAGTGGAATTTCACGAGGCGCTCCTCGCCGCGCGCGTTGACCATGCGGAAGGTGTTCACGCCGAAGCCTTCCATCATGCGGAACGAGCGCGGGATCGCGCGGTCCGACATGACCCACACGAGCATGTGCATGCTCTCCGGCATCATCGACACGAAGTCCCAGAAGGTGTCGTGCGCGGAGGCCGCCTGCGGGAAGCCGCGGTCCGGCTCCGGCTTCACCGCGTGCACGAGGTCCGGGAACTTCATCGCGTCCTGGATGAAGAAGACCGGGATGTTGTTGCCGACGAGGTCGTAGATGCCCTCGGTCGTGTAGAACTTCGTCGCGAAGCCGCGCACGTCGCGCGCCGTGTCCTTGGAGCCGCGGCTGCCGACGACGGTGGAGAAGCGCACGAAGGTGCGCGTCTCCACGTCCGGGTCCTGGAGGAAGGCCGCGCGCGTGAGCTTCGACCACGACCGATACGGCCGGAAGCGGCCGTGCGCGCCGCTGCCGCGCGCGTGCACGACGCGCTCCGGGATGCGCTCGTGGTCGAAGCCGGTGATCTTCTCGCGCAGGATGAAGTCCTCGAGCAGCCCCGGCCCGCGCGGTCCCGCGCGCAGCGAGTTCTGGTTGTCCGAGAGCGCCACGCCCTGGTTGGTGGTGATGACCGCGCCCGAGGAGCTGGGCTGGTGCGTCTCGCCGCCCGGTCCCGCGACCGCCTCCGTGCCCGTGCGGCCGCGGCGCTCGGGGCCCGCGCGCCCGGAGCGCTTCGCGGCCGGTCCCTTGCCCGCGTTGCCAGCGCCCGGTCCCTGCGGACCGCGCCCCGGGCGAGAACCCTGCGACGGCTGCAGCTCCGTGCGCGCACCGCTCCCGGCCGGCTTGCGCGCCGCGGGCGGGTCGGTCCCGTCGCGCGTGTCCTTCGACGTCCCCTTGGCCTTTGCCTTGCCCTTGCCCTTGCCCTTGCCGGACGGTGCCACTGGTGTTCCCTCGCGGTGATGGTGCGGAGCGCGGGCGCCGTGCCGCGGCCGGTGCGCGACGCGCTCGCCGGAGCAAACACGGAACTCGCGCGCGGGAAGCGGGCGCGCGAAACGGCTCGCGCCGTTCGGCTAGAGTCCCGTCTCCCGTCACCGTGAGGAATGGCCATGGCACGCACCGCATCCACGCAGAGACTCGCCGTCGGCGCGCAGGCGCCGGATTTCGCGCTGCCCGACACCTCCGGGCGCACCGTGCGGCTCGCGGACTTCGCGGGCAGGCCGCTGGTCGTCGTGTTCATGTGCAATCACTGCCCGTTCGTGAAGCACGTGAGCGCCGGGCTCGCGGCCTTCGCGCGCGACTTCGCGCCACGCGGGCTGCCGCTCGTCGGCATCAACAGCAACGACGTGGTCGCGCACCCCGACGACAGCCCCGCGGCCATGCGCGTCGAGGCGGCGCGCGCCGGCTGGGACTTCCCCTACCTCTTCGACGAGCCGCAGGACGTCGCGCGCGCCTGGCACGCCGCCTGCACGCCGGACGTCTTCCTGCTCGACCGCGCTCACCGCGTCGCGTACCGCGGCCAGCTCGACGGCAGCCGCCCCGGCAACGGCATCCCGGTGACCGGCGAGGACCTGCGCGCCGCCGCGGAAGCCGTGCTCGCCGGCCGGCCCGTTCCGGGCGAGCAGCACCCCAGCATCGGCTGCAACATCAAGTGGAAGCCCGGCCGCGAGCCGGACGCGATCCACGCGTGACCTCCGCGCGCGACGGCGCGCGCGCCGGTGAGAGTGCCGACGGCCGCCCGGCCTCGCTCCACGACCTCGTCGCGCAGTGCATCGACGCGATGGAGTCGCGCGGCGAGCTGGCCATCGAGGCCGTCGTCGCGGAGCACCCCGAGCACGCGACCGCGCTGCGCGCGCACATCGCGCGCCTGCGTGACGTCGGCCTGCTCGTGCCGGCCGGAGGCGCCGGGCTGCCGGCGCCCGCGCTCCCCGAGCGGCTGGGCGAGTTCCGCCTGCTCGCGCGCCTCGGCGCCGGCGGCATGGGCGTGGTCCATGCGGCCGAGCAGAGCACGCTGGGACGGGTCGTCGCGCTCAAGCTCATCCGGCCGGAGCACCTCTACTTCCCCGGAGCCCGCGAGCGCTTCCGCCGCGAGGTCGAGGCCGTCGCGCGGCTCCAGCACGCGGGCATCGTGCCGGTGCACAGCGTCGGCGAGGAAGGCGGCATCCCGTTCTTCGCGATGGACCTCGTGCGCGGCGCCTCGCTCGACGAGGTCGCGCGCGAGCTGTCCGGCCGCCGCGCCGAGGACCTGACCGGCGCCGACCTGCGCGCGGCCGTGAGCGCCATCACCGCGCGCCGCGACGCGCAGCTCGCCGAAGGCCGACGCGCGGCGGACGCGCGGCGCGGCGGTGCGCAAGGGCAGGGTGCGCACGAGCCCAGTGCGCGCCCGCCCGGTGCGCGCGAGCCGGGTGCGCGCGAGCCGGCGGTCGACCCGCCTCGCGGCGGGGCTCGCGCGCCGGCACGCGCCGTGCCGCACGCGCCCGGTCCCGCGCGGGACGCGACGTCGGAGTCCTCCGGCGGGACGGAGGCCGCGGCGCGGCTGTTCGGCGGGAGCTGGGTCGAGGCGTGCGTCCGCGTGACGCTCGCCGTCGCCGAGGCGCTGGCGCACGCGCACGAGCGCGGCGTGCTGCACCGCGACGTCAAGCCCGGCAACGTCATGCTCACGCCGGGCGGGCACGTGCTGCTGCTGGACTTCGGCCTCGCGAGCGCCGAGGGCAGCGCGCGGCTCACCGCCACCGGCAGCCAGCTCGGCTCGCTCGCCTGGATGTCGCCCGAGCAGGTGCGCGGCGAGCACGCCGCGGTCGACGCGCGCAGCGACGTGTACTCGCTCGGCGCGACGCTCTACGAGCTGCTGACGCTGCACGCCGCCTTCGCCGCGCCCAGCCTGGAGGAGACGCGCCGCGCGATCCTCGCCGCGGCGCCGGTGCCGCCGCGCGCGCTGAACGGCGCCGTGCCGCGCGACGTGCAGACCGCGTGCCTCGCCGCGATGGACCGCGACCCCGCGCGGCGCTACGCGCATGCGGCCGCCTTCGCGGAGGACCTGCGGCGCGTGCTCGAGCACCGGCCCATCGCGGCGCGGCGCGTCTCGCCGCTGCTCGTGGCGCGGCGCTGGACGCAGCGCCACCCGGCCGCAGCCGTGGGGCTGGCCGCGGCGCTGCTGCTCGTCGCCGGCGGGCCGCTCGCCTACGCGCTCCAGGAGCGCGGCAAGCGCCTCGCGGTGGACGAGCAGCGCCGCGTCGCGGACGACCAGCGCCGCCGCGCCGACGAGCAGCGCGACCTGGCGGAGCAGCAGCGCCGGGAGGCCGGCGAGCAGCGCGCCGTCGCCGACGAGCAGCGCGCGCTCGCGGAGGCCAACCTGTCCGCCGCGCTCGACGCCGTGGACCGGATGCTGCTGCGCGTCGGCGACCGCACGCTGGAGAACGTGCCGCAGATGGAGACGGTGCGCCGCGCGCTGCTCGAGGACGCCGTGCGCTTCTACGACGACTTCCTGGGACGCCACGGCGCCAGCGCGGAGCTGGCGCTGCTCGCCGGCCGCGCCCAGCAGCGCGTGGCCCGCCTGCGCGCGCTGCTCGGCGACATCGCCGGTGCCGAGGCCGCCTACCGGCAGTCCATGCGCCTGCTCGATGCGCTGCCCGCTCCGCCGGCAGCAGGTCGCGCGACGACCGGGCGTCAGCCCCCCGGCGTCGCGCCGCCCGACGTGCGCGGCGAGGATGATCCCCGACAGCTGGCCATCGCGGCGCGCGGCGGGCTCGCGGAGCTGCTGCTCGGGCTGCCGGGGCGCGTGCGCGAGGCCGAGCCGCTGCTCGTCGAGGCCCTCGCGCGGCTGGATGAGCTGCGCACCGCGGCGTCGCAGACTGACGACGGCGCCCCCGGGAGCGCCGGAGGTGTCGTCGACGATCTCGCGAGTGCGCGCGCCCGCGATCTCGCGGACGATCTCGCCGGCAGCGCCGCGATCTACCGCCACGACCTCGCGCTCGTCGAGCAGCGCACCGGGCGCAGTGACGCCGCGCGCGCCGACTACGAGGCCGCGGCGGCGGCGCTGCGCGAGCTGATCGCGCGGGTGCCGGCCGGCGCGCCGGCGGCCGCGCGCGCGCAGGACAGCCTCTCGTCCACGCTGCTCGAGTACGGCAACCTGCTCGCGGCCGCGGGCGAGACGGAGCGCGCCGGCGAGGTGCAGCGCGAGGGCGTGGGACTGCTGCGCGCGCTCGTTGCCGACCAGCCGGCCTCCGCGGACCTGCGCGACCGTTTGTCCACCGCGTTGAGCGAGCTGGGCATGCTCGCTTTCGGCGAGGGCGACCATGCCCGCGCGGAGGCGTGCGTGCGCGAGGCGCTGGAGCAGTACGCCACGCTCTCGCGGGACTTTCCCGCGGTGCCGCGCTTCCGCGTGAGCGCGGCCAGCCTGCAGAACGCGCTCGCGGTGATCGCGACCGCGCAGGACAGGCTGCCGGAAGCGGAGCAGGCGTACGCCGAGGCGCTCGCGCTCATCGACGACATCGCGCGGACGCACCCCGAGATCCCGGACCTGCTCGCGCAGCGCGCCGCCGCGCTGCTCAATCTCGCCGACGTGCGCGGGCGGCAGGGACGCTGGGACGCGGTGACCGCGCCGCTGCTGGACTCCATCGCGCTGCGCAACGAGCTGCACCGCGCCAACGCGCAGGACCCGCTCGTGGCAGGCCTGATCGACCTGCAGGTCTACGAGCTGGAGCAGCTCCTGCCGACGTGGACCGACGCCGACGCGCTCGGCGCCCTCGCGCTGGAGATCCCGGAGCAGGCGCCGCGGGACGATCCGCAGTGGTGCCACAAGCCCGCGAAGATGCTCATGCGCTGCGCGCAGCTCTCCGCCGCCGCGGGCGATGCCGACGCGGCCGCGCGCTGGCGGGGCCAGGCGCTCGAGCTGCTGGAGCGCGCCGCCGCGCGCGGCTGGCACGCGGCCGCCGAGCTGCGGGAGCAGGACACCTGGGCCCCGCTGCGCGATGACCCGCGCTTCGCGGCGCTCGTCGAGCGCATGAACTCCGAGTGAGAGCTCGCGCGCCGTGCGCGAGAGCGCGCTCCGGGCGGCAGCTCACGCGCCTTGCGGGGTCAGGGCACGCGCAGGATCACCGGAAACTCCGTGCGGTGGCGCAACCAGCGCGCGAGCCTCCGGCCCGTGTCGTCCGCGGCGATCAGGATGAGGTGCTGATCCTCCTCGCGCGGATACAGCGCGAAGCAGAACTGGCCGTTGCCGTCCGCGCTGAGTCCCGCCAGCCGGCGGCCCCGCGTGTCGAAGACCTGCAGCGCGTCGTGCGGCCTCGTGCGTCCGTCCGCTGACTCGATCCGGCCGCAGGCGATGTCGCAAGCCACGTCGAGCTGCAGGGCCCCCAGGTCGTTGTCGCTGCCGGGCAGGATCGCGACCTCCTTGTGCAGGGTCTGGCGCCCGTTCAGCATGACCTCGCAGCGCACCGTCGCGCCGGGGAGCCCGTCGATGACGAAGGAGCCATCCTGCGCGACATCGGCCTGGAAGGTGAGCTGACGGAACAGCTCCTTCGCGACCTCGAGGGGCACGCGCGCGAGCGCGGCTTCGTCGGCGATGACCTGGATCTGCACGCTCGCGCCGGGCACCGGTTGAACGTGCGCGTCCACGACCGTGCCGCGCACCGACGCACCGCGCACGAGCCGCACGTCGTGCACGTCGTGCTCGCCCGGTCCGGCCTCCACCACGCACAGCCCGATGCCCGTGCCGGACTCCTCGCACACCAGCGCGTGCGGCACGGCGCCGGACAGGCCGCGCAGCTCGAACGCTCCGTCTTCCGCCGAGCTCGCGGCGGCGGTGTCGGGGGATCCCAGGTAGGCCGAAACGACGTATCCCATGGCCCTCACCCGTGCGCCGGCGACCGGCGCGCCCTGGCTGTCCACGACGCGGCCGCGCACGCTGGTCTCCGGCTCCAGCCGCACCTCCAGGAGCGCCGGCGATTCGACCGGCGGCTGGTGCTGGCTGCCCTCCGTGATCGCCAGCTGATTCCACCGGCCGTCCGCGAAACCCTCCAGCGTGACGTGCGCGGTCCCGTAGCCGGCTGCCCGCACCGCGAGGTCCGCGCCGCCCGCGAGCCAGCACGGGTAATCGAAGCGGCCCGCGGCATCCGACACCACCTTCATGCCGATCGATTCGGCGACGTAGCTCCGGATGAGCGCTCCCTGCACGGGCTGACCGGAGACGTCGTCGAGGACGACGCCGGGGATCGCGATGGGGGCGGCCAGCTCGACCTGCACGCGCGCGTCCGCATCCACGCCCGGATGGAACAGGCCCGTGAGCCCGAGGCGGCCGTCGTCCGCGAACGCCGCGACGGAAAGATCGCCGACGGGCGGGAGCAGCCGGACGATGCCGTCCGCATCCGTGTCGCCCCCGGCCACTTCCTGCGATCCGCCGGACCCGTCGGAGGCCCGGATGCGCACGTGTGCGCCGGCCACCGGAACGTGGCTCTGCGCGTCGTGCACCTCGACGAGCAGCGCGCTCGTCGGGACGTCGCCCGCCGCGACCGGGACGCTTTCCAGCGGCACCGGCGCCGCGTCGCGAGCGAGCGCGGGCAGTGCGAGGTGTTCGCGCGGCGGCTCCGGCAGCGGCGGCAGCTCCGGGCCGCCGGGCGCGTGCGATGCGGCCCGCGGTTCGAGGACCCGCACACCGGCCTCAGGATCGCCTGTCCGGAACAGCCCCAGCCAGAGCGCCGCGACGATGCCCACGCACGCAGCGGCGACGAGCACCATGCGTTTCATCACGAGCCCCTCCCTTCCGCGCTGCATGGGGCTTGCTGCCCCATCGTCCTCCCCGCCGAACCACGGCACGGGACGCAGATGGTCGCACGATCGCGGCTTGGACGCGGTGTGCGGTGCGCCGATCGCGGCGCGGCTACAGGCCGGAGTGTCGCGGGTTGTTCGCGGCGCGCCGGGCGATCAGTCCCGCCGACGCGGCCGACAGCAGCGCGTCGGAGAGCGTGCGCCCGCTGCCCTCTCGCGCTCCGCCCGGCGTGTCGATCCACGCGACCACGTGCTGGTCGTAGCGGCGGACGCCGACGCGCAGCGGCGCCCGCTCGGGCAGAAGCGCGTCGAGCGCGTCGAGCGCATGGACCCGCAGCTCGAGCTCCTCGACCCTGCGGACAAGCTCAGCCGTCTCGCGCGCCCAGGCCGCATCGGCCCTGTCACCCTGCCCGGCCGAGAGCTGGAGCAGGCGCGCGCCGAGACCCGGGGCCGCGCTCACGCGACCGCCTTGCCGCACGCCGGAGCGGCGCGGCGCGGCTGCTGCCGCGGGGGAGAGATGCCACGTGCCCGAACCATGGCCCTAACATAAGCCTAACCTTCACGGCGCGTCAACGCGGCTCGTTCTGCACCGATCTGTGCACAGCATCAACAGAGATGCATGCGTCAGCCGCGCTGCCCGCGGCCGACGGGGACGCGTCCGGGCAGCTCACGCGGAGCTGCGATGCGACACGCAGCTGCTGTTCCACGGCCCGCGAAGGGCTCTCTTCTCCGCCTCGCGCCGCGCCGATCTCACGCCGGGCCGATCTCACGCCGGGCCGCCGGCGTTCTTCAGCGCGAGGCTCAGCTGTGCCAGGCCGCGGAACAGCAGGTGCCGCACCGCGGTCTCGGTGCGGCCCATCGCGGCCGCGACTTCCGCGCGCGACATCCCCAGCACGCGCGAGAGCACGACGGCCTCGCGATAGTCGTCGGGCAGCGCGTCGAAGGCGGCCTCGATGTGCGCGAGCGCCTCGCGTCCCATGACGACCTGGCTCGGCGTGCACGCGGTGCGGTAGATGTCGAACATCGCCGCGTCCTCGGCGCCGCCGCTCGCATCATCTCCGCCGGCGCCTCTCCCGCCGGCGGCTCCCGCGCGCCGGCCGCCGCGCTGCATCGGCAGCTCCAGCGCCGCATCGCGCTTGCCGGCCTGCCAGTACTCCGCGCGGTCCGCGATCTTGCGCGCCGCCGCGGTGAACAGCCAGCCCTTGAAGCCCGCCTCGCCCGGATAGACGTAGCGGTCGAGACCGACGAGCAGCTCGCGGCACACGGACTGCACGATGTCGCTGGACGATTCCTTCGCGCGCAGCAGCGGCCCGCAGCGCAGCCGCACGAAGGCGCGCAGCGCGGGCAGGTGCAGGTGCAGCAGGTCCTCCACCGCGACCGGATCGCCCTGGCTCGCGCGCGCGACGAGCACGCGCGAGACTTCGGCCTGCGCGGGGCTCACCGCGCGTCCCCGGGGGATGCGACCCGTCTCGCACGGGCAGGTGCGCAGACGCGCGCCGCCGGCACGCGGACGTGCGCTGCCGATGCGCGCATGTGCGCGGGCGGTGCAAGCGCGAAGGGCAGGCCGTCGCGATGTTTGAGCATGCGGGGCATCGTAGCCGTGCCTGCGCCCGGCGAGGAGGGCCGAGCGATCGGGGGGCCGCCCGCGCGCTCAGTCCCGGACGAGGTAGCCGGCGGCGAGTGCGGTGAACTCCTGCACCTGCGCGGCGGCCCAGTCGGCGTCGCGGGAGAGCTCCGCGGCGAGCAGCTCCGCGACGCGCGGGGCCATCGCGATGGCGGCGCGCGCGTCGAGGAACAGCGCGCGCGTGCGGCGGGCCAGAACGTCCTCCACCGTGCGCGCCATCTCGTGACGCGCGGCCCAGACGACCTGCGCGCCGGTGTACGGCAGGTCCGCGTGCAGCGGTTCGGCCAGCGCCGGATCCTCGCGCTGCAGCTCGCGCAGCGCGGGCGCGTCGGAGCCGTAGACCTGCAGAGGATCCTCGACCGGGTCCGCGCCGTGCTGCGCCGGGATCCAGCCGTGCACGTTCAGCTCCTTCGTGCGGCAGGGGCGCTCGGGCAGGTGGCCCAGCGCCGCGGCGCGGTCCACGACGTCCTCGGCCATGCGCCGGTAGGTGGTCCACTTGCCGCCCGCGATGGTCAGCAGCCCGCTGTCGTCCACGTGGATGACGTGGTCGCGCGGCAGCGCGGCGGTGGCGCGGCGCGCGGCGCGGCTGAAGCGCCCGACGTGACCGGCGCGGCCGGCGTCGCTGGCGCGGCCGGCGTGGCGGGTGTCGCTGGCCTGGTCGGAGTGGCCCGGACGCGCGGCGTGGTCGGCTGCTCCCCGCGACACGGCGCGGACCAGCGGGCGGATGCCTGCGAACACCGAGCGCACGTCGGCGCGCGCCGGCGCGCGGCGCAGGTAGAGCGCCGCCGTGGCCAGGATGAAGTCGATCTCCTGCTCCTGCGCGCGCGGCTCCAGCTCCGGCCCCGGCAGCTCCGTGTCCGTCGTGCCGACGAGCGTGCGGCCGTGCCACGGGATCGCGAAGAGCACGCGCCCGTCGCTCGTGTGCGGCACCATGATCGCGGAGCGGCCCGGCAGGAAGTCGCGGTCGAAGACGAGGTGCACGCCCTGGCTCGGCGCGATGAGCGGCCCCGCGCCGGGCTCCGCGAGCCGGCGGACTTCGTCGGCGAAGGCGCCGGTCGCGTTGACGACCACGCGCGCCTCGGCGCGGATCGCGCGGTCGCTCTCCGCGTCGCGCGCGACGACGCCCAGCACGCGGCCCTCGCCGTCGCGCAGCAGCTCCGTCACCGGCGCGCGATTGAGCAGCAGCGCGCCCTGCTCCGCCGCGGTCTGCGCGAGGCTCACGAGCAGCCGGCTGTCGTCGAACTGGCCATCGTGGTAGACGACGCCGCCGCGCAGGCCTTGAAGCTTCAGCGTCGGGATGCGCGCCAGCGTCTCCTCGCGCGAGAGCAGCGTGCTCGGGCCGAAGCCGTAGCGCCCCGCGAGCAGGTTGTAGAGCTTGAGCCCGAGGCCGTAGAAGGGCGTCTCCCACCAGTCGTAGCTGGGCACGACGAAGGCCAGCTCGTGCACGAGGTGCGGCGCGTGGCGGCGCATGAGGCCGCGCTCCTTCAGCGCCTCCATGACCAGCGCGATGTTGCCCTGCTCGAGGTAGCGCACGCCGCCGTGCGCGAGCTTGGTGCTGCGGCTGGACGTGCCCTTGCCGAAGTCGTGCGCCTCGAGCAGCAGCACGTCGTGCCCGCGCGAGGCCGCGTCCACGGCGACGCCGACGCCCGTCGCCCCGCCGCCGATGACGAGGACGTCCCACGCGCCGAGGTGCGCGGCGACCTTCGCGAGCATGGTCTCGCGGTTCACGCGCGGCCTTCCGCGCTGCGCGCCCCGCGTGTGCGTGACCCGAGCGTGCGTGACCCGAGCGTGCGTGACCCGCGCGTGCGTGACTCGCGCGTGCGTGAACCGAGCCCGCGAACGCGCGTCTCGCACCTCGCTGCGTCTCGTGCCGGCCCGGAGCGGAGCCCGTCACGCGCGTTCACTCGGGGGGCGCCTCGCCGCGCGACCAGTGGCCGGCGCGGGCGACGGCCCGGCGCCAGCGCTCGCGCTGCGCGGCGCGTTCGGCGCGCGGCATGCGCGGCAGGAAGCGCCGGTCGCCGGGCCGCGGCGCGTCGAGCGCCGCCTGCTCCCACGTGCCGGCGGCGAGGCCCGCGAGCCATGCGGCGCCCAGCGCCGTGGTCTCCGTGACCGCGGGGCGCACGACGGGCACGCCGAGCAGGTCGGCCTGGAGCTGCAGGAGCAGGTCGTTGGCCGCGGCGCCGCCGTCCACGCGGAGCTCCGTGAGCGGCGCGCCCGCGTCGGCATCCATCGCGGCGACGAGGTCCGCCACCTGGTGCGCGATGCCCTCGAGCGCCGCGCGCGCCACATGGCCGGCGCTCGTGCCGCGCGTGAGCCCGAGCAGCGCGCCGCGCGCGTCGGGGTCCCACTGCGGCGCGCCGAGGCCCGTGAACGCGGGCACGAGCACGACGCCGCCGCTGTCCGGCACCGACGCCGCCAGCGCCTCCACCTCGCCGGACGTGCGGATGATGCCCAGCCCGTCGCGCAACCACTGCACCACCGCGCCGCCGGTGAACACGCTGCCCTCCAGCGCCCAGGTCGTGCGGCCGGCGATCGTCCATGCGACCGTCGTGAGCAGGCGGTGCTCCGACGCGGCCGGCTCCGCGCCGGTGCAGCGCAGCAGGAAGCAGCCCGTACCGTAGGTGTTCTTGGTGAGGCCCGGAGCCGTGCAGCGCTGGCCGAAGAGCGCGGCCTGCTGGTCGCCCGCGATGCCGAGCACGTGCGCGCCGGCCAGCGCGTGCGGCGCGACGATGCGCCCGAAGTCGCCGCTGCTGGGGCGCACTTCCGGCAGCAGCGCGCGCGGCACGTCCAGCAGCGCGAGCAGCTCGTCGTCCCAGTCCAGCGTGCGCACGCCGAAGAGCAGCGTGCGCGAGGCGTTGGACGGATCCGTCGCGTGCACGGCGCCGCCGGTGAGCTGCCACAGCAGCCAGCTGTCGATGGTGCCGAAGCACAGCTCGCCGGCAGCCGCCCGCTCGCGCGCGCCGGGCACGCGGTGCAGGATCCACGCCAGCTTGGTGCCGGAGAAGTACGGGTCGAGCAGCAGGCCGGTGCGCTCGCGGAAGAGCGGCTCGTGGCCCAGGGCGCGCAGGGCCTCGCACGCCGGCGCCGTGCGGCGGTCCTGCCACACGATCGCGCGGTGGATCGGCCGCCCCGTCGCGCGCTCCCACACGACCGTGGTCTCGCGCTGGTTGGCGATGCCGACGCCGCCGAGCTGCCGCGCCGTCAGCCCCGCCTCGCGCAGCGCCTGCTCCGCGACGGCCGCCTGCGCCTCCCAGATCTCCAGCGCGTCGTGCTCCACGCGCCCGGGCTCGGGGAAGTGCTGCGTGAACTCGCGCTGTGCGGAGGCGAGCACGCTCCCGTCCGCGCCGAAGACGATGGCGCGCGCGCCGGTCGTGCCCTCGTCGAGCGCGAGGATCGGCGCGCCGCGCGCCGGGCGCGGGGTCACCAGCCGCGGTCCTTGCGCAGCTTCGCGATGGCCTCGAGGTGGTGCGGGCCGTGCCACGCGTAGGTGTCGAGCAGGTCCGAGAGCGTGACCTCGCCGCGCTCGGGGTGCAGCGCGCTGCGCGCGAAGGCCGCGGCCGGCTGCGCGGCGAGCAGCTTGGCCATGCGCGCGTGCAGGCCGTCGAGCAGCAGCAGCGAGTCATCCACCGGCGCGACGGCGGCGTCGGCCTGCTGCGCCCAGACGTTCTCGTCGAAGGGCCGCACCGTCGGGTGCTCCTCCGCGAGGATGAACTTCATGCGCGTGAAGGCCACGACGTGGCTGTCCGCGATGTGGTGGATCACCTGCGCGATGGTCCAGCCGCCAGGCCGATACGGCGTGTCGAGCTGCGCGGCCGACAGCCCGTCGATGGCCTGCCGCGCCTGCCGCGGAAACTGCGCGATGGCGGCGATGCGGTCCGCATCGCTCCCGGCGAAGCGCGGCGGCTCCCTCCGGGTCGCGGGCGCCGCCGGGCTGGCCGCGTGCGAGACCGGTCCCGCGGGTGCCGTCGGCGAGCTCGCGTGCGCGGTCGCCTGTGCCACCGGCGTGGTCGCGTGCGGTGCCGGGCTCGCGGCGTGTGGCGCCGCGCCCGTCGGCTGGGTGTGCGGCGTGGGCTGCGGCGAGGCGGCGTGGCTCATGCGGAGGCTCCGGTGGCGCGGCGAAGTCGCCCACTCTAGCCTGCCTTTCTCACGACTTCCGCTGCGGCGCGGACGCCGCGAGCGTCCGCGCGAGCAAGGGCCACGCGCCGCATCAGGCGCGTCTCACGGGGCGTCCGGCGGATCCGGAGCGCACCGGGCGCGCCGGCGCTCATCCGCCTGCAGCATCTCGCCCAGCTGCTCTCGCCAGATCTCGAGGAAGAAGCGGTCCTTCGATCGGTTCGCGGCGGCCTTGGAACGGAGCAGGTCCACGAGCGGAATCGTGTCCACGCTCAGCGTGCCCAGTGTCCGTGCCTCGCGCCGCGGCCACAGCTCGTCGAAGTCGAGCCCCGCGGCGAGCAACACCAGGTCGATCTCGCCGAGTCCGAGTGTGACCTTGATGCAGGCCCGGGCGCGGACGAGGTCCGCGAGCAGCCACTCGTTCGGAATCGGCAGCGACTCGCCCATCCACGTGAAGGTCGCGCCGGCCTGCGCGAGGCTGCGGAAGGCGTGGGCCAGAGGCTCGCTGCGCGCGGGCAGCAGAAGGTCGAGGTCATGGGTCACCACGCCCTTCCCCATTTCGATGGCGTGGAGGTTGATGCCGAAGGCGCCGATGACGAGGAAGGGCACGCCGGCGTCCTTCAACGCCCTGCAGACGATGACGTACGGATCCATGTCCCACTCCGCGGCGTTGACGACCCACTGCGGAACGGAGGACGTGGACATGTCAGTCCCGTTTCGTCCTGAGGTACTCATCGACCATGTCGCGCGTGCGGCGCAATTCGTCGAGTGACGGCCCGCCGTGGATGGCGTGGTTCGCGCGGAACAGTCCCTGGATGCGCCGCATGCCCGCGAGCACCCACGTCTTGTCCGACCCGGGCGCGTTGGCCGGGTGCGCCTCGATGCGGCGCACCATGTCGAGATACTCGTCGTCCAGCTCGCCGCCGACTCGCTCGCGGGGAGCCGCCTCGGCCGTGTCGCCGGTGCCGCTGATGCCACCGGTGCCGCCGGCAGCGGCGCGGACTGTCGCGGCTCTCACGCGCGCCGGCAGGCGGTCACCACCGATTCCGGTGTCGCCGGTGCCGGCAGCGCCCGTCGCGGCCGGCGGATCCGCAGCAGGACTCGACGCGTCTTGCGGTTCGGCCATGCGCCGCATCCTAGCGCGCCGCTGCTGGCCACTCACATCCACGCGCTCACTGGATGTCCAGCACCTCATCCAGCGCCGGGACGCGGGCGCGGTAGTTGTTGTTTGCGGCAAGGCGCGCGTTCCACGGCAGGGCCGACATCTCGCACAGGCGGCCGAGCGCCACGGCGGCGAAGGCGCGCGCGATCGGCGCCTTGTCGGCTGCCAGCGCGAGCGCGTGGAGCGGGTCGATGGCCGTGCCGTCGCCGATGAGCCCGAGGGCGCGCGCCACCGCGGAGCTGACCCCCAGCGTCTCGGCGTCCTGCAGCGCGGTGACGAGCACGGCCACCGCCTCCGTGTCCCCCATGAGCCCCAGCGCCGTGGCCACCTGCAGGCGGTACGACGGCACCTGCGTGCGCTGCGCGCACTGTGCGCGCAGCAGCTCCGCGGCCTCGCGATGCCCGAGGAAGCCCAGCGCGAGGGCGGTGTACCCGCGATGGTCCGCGTCGCCTGACGTGCGGTAGTCCTGCAGCAGCGGTGCGCCCATCGACGCGACGCGCAGCAGGCCCAGCGCGAGCGCGTCCGCACTGCGGAAGGACGGCTCCTTCTCGCGCTCCCACGCCTCGATGAGGCGCGGCTGGAAGGCGGCGCGCGAGGGCTCGTCGGCGCGGCCGAGGATCGCCGCCGCGAGCGCGGCCCACGAGCGGTGGTCGGCGCGCGACGGCCGCGCGATCTCGTCGCAGAACAGCTTGACCAGCGGAGCGAGCCGCTCGCCGGGCGCCGCGCCGTCGGAGCTGCCGTCGCGCGCGGCGATCTGCGCCAGGCTGATGAAGCAGAAGTGCCGGGTCTGCTGGTCGCGCCCCTCGCGGATGCAGGCGACGAGCGCGTCGACGACGGACTGCTGGCCGAGGCCGCCGAGCTGCCCCAGCGCGATGGCCGCCGACTGGCGCACGAGGGCGTCCGTGTCGCGCGCCGTGAACGTGGCCAGCAGCGGCGCCACCGCCTCCGGGTTCCCGAGGCGCCCCAGGGCGATGGGCACGTGGCTCGCGATGAGCGCATCGAGCTTGCGGTCCTGGAGGTGGCCGAGCAGCCAGCGGAAGGCGTCGTCGCGCGGCGTCATGAGGCCCAGCGCCGTGATGGCGGCGACCTTGAGGTCGCGTTCGGTGTCCTTCGTGCTGTCCAGCATCTCGAGCAGGCGCGGCACGGAGCCGGCGTCGTCGAGCAGGCCGAGCGAGAGCGCCGCGAAGGCGCGCACCAGCGACGGCACGGAGCTGCCGCCCATGAGGCGCCGGCCCTCCGCGGAGCCGGCCATGAGCGCCTGCAGCGTCGGCACGGCCTCGGGGCGCCGGCCGATGCCCAGCGCGAGCGTCGCCGCCGACTGCACCGAGAGCTCCTTGTGCGCGAGCAGGCCGATCGCGAGCGGCACCACGTCGCCGCGCGAGGACGGATCGCCCGCCCGCGCCAGCGCGACGATCGCGGAGTCGAGGATGTCGGTCTCGCCGCTGGTCCGGATGAGCGTCTCGAGCATCGGCACCACGCGGCCCTCGATCGTCTCGGCCGTCGGGCGGCGCGTGGCTGCATCGCCGGGCGGACGTCCCTTGCCGGTGATCATCGAGGGACCGCCCGTGCTCGCCGCGCCGACGAGACGGCTCTTGAGATCCAGGAAGGAGTCCTTGTTGGCCTCCCACCAGAATTCCCAGTTCTCGTAGGCATCGGCGTAGACCGGCGCCGAGGTCTGGCTCCCCTGGCCCCGCGGCGAACCCGTGCGCGGGCTGTCCGTGCGCCCGCCGCCGCTCATCGTGCCGGTGCCCGGCGAGCCGGGGCCCGGCGCCGCGCCGCCCAGCGGATTGGTGGGCGGCGCGGAGTTGCCGCCGCCGCTCCCGCTGCCGCCGCCGGCGTCATTGGGTCCCTTGTACTGGCCGCCGTGCGCGTGCAGCGGCGCGAGCAGGCAGGTGACCGACAGCACGACCCTCAGCGCGTGACGCATGGCACATCCTCCGGTGTCGACGGAGCTGCCGCGGAGCGAATCACTCGCCCATTCGCGGCGGCCGTCCCGCTCGGCGGCCCCGCGTCATCGCGCGGGGAAATCCGTCGGCGCGCGGGAAAACGCCGCTCGCTGCAGCGCCGGACGAAGCGCATGTGAATGCGCCGCGCACCAGCCCCCTCTCGACGTGTGAATCACACGCCACGGAACGCGTCATGGCGCGGGACGCTCCGACGCTCCCGGCACGAAGCGCTCCGTCGGCGGCACGAGCCGCCGCTGCTCACGCGGTGCCGGTGCGGGGCGCTCAGCGGGTGCGGATGCGGGCGACGAGGTCCGCGGCCAGCTCGTTCGGGACCGGCAGCGCGAGGTTGTACTGCGCGATGCGCCAGCCGGCCGCGCCGCGCAGCAGCACCCCGCTGCCGCGCACCTCGCCGTACTTGTCGCTGGCCAGGCGCTCGTCGAACCAGGCGACCTGCCCGCCGGGCGCGGCGACCACGTGCCGCTCGGTCGGCACGTAGGTCCAGCCCTGGCCCCGGCTGAAGTACGGCTGCGCGTACGCGCGGAACTCCTCGATGCTCCAGCGTTCCGTCGCGTCCGTGCCGAGGAAGACGGCGTCGGGCGCGAACAGCGCGAAGTAGCTCTCGCCGTCCGCGCGCGATGCTGCCGCGTGCAGCGCGTCCAGCACGGCGGCGGCGTCGCGCTGCACGTCGGCCGCCGTGTCCTCCGGGAGCCGCGCGGTCGAGGCGGCGCAGCCGGCGAGCAGGAGCGCGAGCGCCAGGCCCGCGCCGCTCATCGCTCCTCCGCCAGGCTGCCGAACGCGGCCAGCGCCATCGCGGTGCCGTAGGCGCGGCCGAGCGAGGGCATGTCGGCATACGCGCCCTGCGCGTCGCGGACGTCGAGCAGATCCTGCAGCAGTGCGCGGCGGTACGTCGCCTGGCGGCTGTGCGGCAGCTCGCCGACCGCCTCCGCCGCGAAGGCCCAGTCGAAGAGCAGGTAGTGCGCGCCCTGGCCCTCCGGTCCCGTGTGGCAGGTGTCCTTGCCCCACTCGTGCTTCAGCGCCGCGCGCTGCTCGTCGAAGCGCTTCATCGAGACGGCGAGCGCCTCCACGTCGCCGGCGCCGCCGCGGAGCAGCGCCAGCGCGCACACGGGGCCGCGCCCCGCGGCCTCCGGGTTGTCCTCCGCTTCGGGCGCGTCGCGCATGTAGCGGAAGCCGCCGTCCGCGTGGCGCAGCGACGCGAGGAAGCGCAGCGCGCCGTCCAGCGCCTCCTGCGGCACGGCGGTGCCGGCGGCCCGCACGTCGAGCAGCGCGAGCACCACGCCCGCCGTGAGGAAGCTCGCCGACGGGTCGAAGCCCGTCCCGCCGTCGCCCTGCAGCATGATGTACGGCCAGCCTCCGCCGTCGTGCTGGCCGTCGAGCACGGATTGCAGCAGCTCGTCGAGCGCCGTCTGCAGCCGCGCATCGCCGCCGATGTGCGCCGCGCGGCACTGCGCGAGGAAGCGCAGCGCGTAGACGCGGCCCCAGATCGAGTAGACGCCGGCCAGGTCGCTGCCCGCGTGGAAGCCGCCCGCGGCGTGCACCGCGAGCAGGTACGTCTCCGCGCGGATCACGGCGGCCTTCGCGAGCGTGTCCGTGCCTGCGAAGGGCAGCAGGCTGGCACCGCACAGGCCCGTCACCGCGAAGGTGTAGCCGCTCGGCGTGACGGAGAAGGCGTCCATCGGCGCGACCCACGAGCCGTCGGCGAGCTGGCTGCCGACGAGGTACGCCACCGCGTCGCGCTGCGCGCGCTCGACCTGCCCGACGGACAGCTTGCCGGCGGCTGGCCGCGACACGGCCTCGAAGATGGCGGGCTCGGGCCAGTCGAGGCGCTCGCCGGCGTTCACGAAGCTGCCGATGCCCGACAGGTTGGCCGCGGCCTTCCACGCCCAGCGGCTGTCCGCGTGCTCCGCGACCAGCGCCTGCCAGTGCTCGCTGCCCTGCGGGTAGCCCTTCTGCAGCATGACCACCGCGCCGAGCCAGAAACGCGCCTCGGCCGCGCGCGCGCCGCCGGGCGCGTCGGACAGCGCGCGCTGGAACAGCTCCTGCGCCTCGGCCCACTGCCCGAGGCGCATGTGCACCACGCCCTCCTCGACGGTGAGGTCCTGCAGCAGCGCGGCGGCGGCCGGGTCCTCCGGATCCGCGACGCGGCGCGCGTCGGCGAGCTCGTGCAGCGCCTCGTCGCCGCGCCGTTCCTGGCGCAGCAGCGAGGCGAGCAACGCGTGCCCGCGCGCCGACTCGGAGCGATCGAGCAGCGCGCGCGCGGCCTGCAGGTCGCCGCGCCGCAGCGCCCGCTCCCCGAGATCCAGCCGCTCCGCGCTGTCGTGCGCCAGCGAACTCGCCGGCTTCTCGGTCGTCGCGGTCGTCGCAGACGTCGCGGCCGGCGTCGCGGCCGGCGTCGCGGCCGGCGTCGCGGGTGCTGTCGCGGGTGCTGTCGCGGGTGCTGTCGCGGGTGCTGTCGCGGCGCCTGCGGAGCCCGCTGCGCCGCTCGCCTGGCGTGCGAGCACGCGGCGCGCGGCGTCCGCGACGAGGAAGGTGTTCGGGACGCCCAGCTCCTCGAGCACCTCGCCACGTCCCGACGCGAACAGGATCGAGCCGCCCCACGAGTGGCTGCCCATGCCCCACGCCCACGGCTCGCGGAAGGGCGCGGGGTCCTCGATGCCGAGGCGCAGCATGACGAAGCGCTCCCGCAGCATGGAGACGAGGTCGCCGTCCATCAGCGCCCCCGAGGCGATGGTGTGCGGGATGTCCAGCACGGTGTAGTGCTCGAACACGATGCAGACGGGCTTGCCCTCGGCCTGCGCGCGCGCGGCGGCCGCGGCCCAGTCCGCGCTCCACTCCAGCTCGCTCCCGCAGCGCGCGGCCAGCTCCGCGACCTGCTGCGCACCCGGGTCCTCCTCCGGGAGCTGCGGCGCGAAGACCGCGAAGGACTCGATGAGCGGCGCGAAGAGCGCGTCGGGGCGCTCGCTGCCGGTGGCCCAGTTGCACTGCAGCGCGTACACGAAGGGCGGCGCGGCGAGGTAGAGCAGCTCGGAATCGTAGCCGCGGCCGTCCTGGCTGGTCGCGCGGCAGACCAGCCGCGCGGCCGGCCGGCCCGCGAGCGTCGAGTCGCCCTGCTCGAGGATGATGTCGCCGCGCTTCTCCACCGTGACGACGGCTGCCGCGCGCGCGGCCTCCGACGTCGCTCCGGAATGCTCGGCCGCGTAGATCGTGACGCTGGGGAGGAAGGCCGTGTCGCGCTGGTACAGCGTCAGCGTGTAGGTGTCGCTCTCCGCGCCGGGCGGCGAGGCATAGCTGATCCAGTCCTGCGCGGGCCGCTGCACGCGGAACCCGTAGCGCGCCACGACGACGGTGAGGTCATCCGCCGGCGCCATGACCTCCGCGCCCTCCGCAGCAGCCGCCGGCGCGGACGACGCAGCCTCGAATGCGGTTGGCGGCGTTCCGGGCATCGGTGTCGGCGCAGGTGATTGTGTCGGCGCAGGTGATTGTGTCGGCGCAGGTGATTGTGTCGGCGCAGGTGATTGTGTCGGCGCTGGTGTCGGTGCCGGCGCAGGTGTCGGTGCCGGCGCTTCCTGCGCCGCGGACGCGGGGGTCGCGATGCCGGCGGCGGCGGAGGCGACAGCCGCGGCAACGAGCGCGGCACGCGTCCTCGCCGCGGCGGTGCGCGCGACCCTCGCCGGCCAGTCCCCGCGCAGCGTCATGCCGAGCTCCGTTCCCGGCAGCGCCTGCGAGATCGCACGCGTCGCGCCGGGAACGCGACGCGCGGGCAACGTAGCACGTCCGGCGCGCGCACACCGCACCGGCGCGGCGCGTGCTTCGTCGCACGCAACGTGCGAGCATGCGAGCGGTTCGGGACCGCACCGTCACTCTGGAGCCAGCCCATGTCATCGCCCTTCCGCTTTTCCGTGCTGTGCGCGTGCCTCGCCCTCGCCGCCGGCTGCGGGGACTCTCCCAAGTCCGGATCGGGCATGGACAAGCTGGGAGGCGACCTCAAGAGCGCCGGCAGCAAGATGACGGAGGGCGCGAAGGAGGCCGGATCCGCGATGGGCGACAAGCTCTCGGACGCCGGCAGCGCGCTGGACAAGATGGCCTCGGACGCCTCGGTGGCGATGAGCAAGAAGGGCGACGAGCTCTCCCAGTTCCTCAAGAGCAAGATGCCCGACCTCGAGAAGACCTACGACTCCGTCAAGGGCCAGCTCGCGGCCAAGGGCAGCTCGTTCAAGGACACCGTGGCGGACCTGACCACGCGCAACGAGACGCTCAACAAGGCGCTCGACGAGCTGACCGCCGCCGGCGCAAACGCGGGTGCCGAGGTCAAGAAGGCCGCGGTGGACGCGTTCACCGCGATGAGCGGCGCGCTCCAGTCGGCCATCGCCAAGCTCAAGGCGGGCTGACCGCCGGCATCGACGCCGGCGGCCGGCGTCAGCGCGGGCGGCCGGCGTCCGCGGGCAGCAGGTTGCGGCGCAGGCACCAGCGCCGCGAGCGCGACGCCAGCGCGACCGCGCACAGCACGAGCAGCGCGCCGTTCTGCGCCAGCTTGTCGCACGCATTCACGACGCCCCCGCCGCAGCCGCAGTCGAAGGCGATGTCGCACAGCGGCGCGCCGCCCGCCGCGGCGAGCGCGGCGGCGCGCAGCGCGATCGCGGCCGTGAACGCCGCCATGAGCGCCAGCAAAAAGAGCGAGGCTCCGCGCACCGCGACACCCGCCAGCAGCAGCGCGCCGCACAGCATCTCCGCGACGGGCAGCGCGGCCGCCGTCGCATTCATGAGCCACGGCTGGCCCGGCGGGAACATGTCGTACTCGCGCAGCGCCTTGAGGAAGGCCACGGGATCCGACCACTTGTGCCAGCCCATCACCACGAAGGTGATGCCCACGACCAGCCGCGCCGCGAGCAGCGGCACGCCGCTGCCATCGAGGCGCGCCAGGACGCCGGCCGGCGCACGCACCGCGGTCTCAACCATCGCCGCCGCCCCGCGCGCCCTTCTCCACGGGCAGCTTCGCCTCGCTCCACTCCGTCCAGCCGCCGACGTAGACGTGCAGCAGGCGCGCGTCGATTCCGAACGCGGGCAGGTCCTGCGCGGCGAGCTCCGAGTCCTCGCAGCTCTTGCCGTTGCAGTACACGACGACCGACAGCGCGCCGGCGCACGCGGCCGTGACCGCGGCGATGTGCCGCTCCGGGTGGTAGCGGTCGAACTGCACAGCGCCGGGGATGTGGCCCGAGCGGTAGGCGTCGTCGCCGCGCGCATCGACGAAGACGTAGGCGCCTGCCGCGCAGGCCGGGTCCTGGAACAGCGCCACGGCCTCCGCGTGAGTCAGCACCTGCAGGCCGTGCTCGCGGAGTCGCGCGGCGGCCGCTGCGGTGGCGGGGTCCTCTTCGCGCGCAACGGCGCCCGGCGGCGCTGCCGCTGAAGCCTCGGCGTCCGCTGGAGGCGCGCCGCGCTCGGACGACGAAGCGTTGCCGGACGCAGCGCTGCTGCCAGGCGCGGGAGCGGTGCCGGACGGCGCGGCCTGTCCCGGGGACGGGATGCTCGCGGCCGGCGCACTCGACGGCGGCGCGGCTGCACTCGATGAAGACGCTGTACCTGGCGCAACAGGCGCAACAGGCGCAACGGGCGCGACGGGCGCGACGGGCGTCTGGGGCGGCGCCGTGGGCGCGGCGGTCCCGAGCGGTGCGGAGCCCTGCGGGGAGGCGGTGCGGAAATGGTCGCGCGTCAGCGAGAGGCCGTCGGCGTGCAGGGCATTGGCGCCGAGGCCGGCGCCGAGCGCGACGGCGCCGACCAGCAGGGCCTCGAGGAGCGTGCGGGCGGGTTCTTTCATGGGCGCGGCACGCCTACGCGGCGGCCGGGCCGGATGATAGCCAGAGCTTGCCGCGGACCACGATCCGCCGTGCGGTCTTCGCCCACGCGACCTGCGGATCCCGCGGGCCAGGAGAGGCGCTGCCTCTCCTGGCCCGCGGGGCGCAGGCACCGCGAGTCGCTCAGAGCTTCACTTTCTCGGCGTGCTTGTCGCAGGCGCGCTTGCCGGTGCGGCAGGCGTCGCAGTTGACGTCGAAGCCGGGCAGGCCGCGCTCGATGAGGCTCTCGGCCTCGGCCTTCGCGACGTTCGCCAGCTTCGTGCTGCCGAAGGTCTTGACGATCGCCTTGCAGGCCTTGAACGCGTCGCTGTACTTCTTCGTGCGCTCGAGCTCCAGCGCGGCGACGTACTGCTCGCCCGCCTTCATCTCGGCCTTGTAGTCCGGCAGCGCCTCGAGCTCGCCGAGCAGCCTGGCGCAGTCCGGCGTCGCGGGGAACGGCGGCTTGGCCGCCGCGAAGATCGCCAGCCGCTCGTGCGCGTCGTACACGCGGCCGGCGTCGAAGATCACGTGCGCGTCGGCCAGCGCCTCGGCGGCAGCGCCCTCGAGGTGCGCCTTGAGCTTGTCGCCCGCGGCCTTCTCCTCCGGGTTCAGCTCCTTGCCGGCGTCGAGCACCTTCCTCAGCTCCGCGTAGCTCTTGTCGAGCTGGTCCGCGGTGATGAGGTCGGCGGCCTTGGCGAAGAGCTTGGGCCAGATCGGGCCCTTCTTCGCCTTGGCCATGGCGGCGTTGAGCGCACCGGAGGAGCCGGTGCGGCCGAAGCCGTCGGAGTAGGTGAGCTTGCCTTCGGTGTCGATCACCGCCTGGCACGGGAAGGCGTCGACCTTCAGCGCGGACTCGAACGCGTCTCCCTGCAGGGCGACGATCGGGTAGCCGGGGTGCGCGCGCTTGATCCAGGGATCCACGACGGAGAGCTCTTCATCGGTCACGCCGATGATCGCCAGGCCCTTTGCCGACTCCTTCGCGTAGCGCGCGGTCAGCTCCGGAACCTCGGCGTTGCAGGGGCCTCACCAGGTCCGGAAGACCACGATGAGGACGGCCTTGCCGCGCAGCTGCTCCAGCGTGAGCGGCGCGGACTTGTACCACCTGGCCGGGACGAACTCCGGCGCCGTGCTGCCCACGGACTGCGCCTGCAGCGGCGCCGGGCCCGCAAACAGCGCGCAGGCGCCGAGGGCGAGGGAAAGGAGGGACATGCGCATGCGGGGGAACTCCTCGTGAAACGGAAAGCCGCGGGTCGCGCCACGCACCGCGTGGCGTTCGGGGATCCGCGGGCGCCGCACACCCTACCGCAGCCCGCGCGGAACGGGGGTGACGGCTGGTATCGTGCGCCCCCGCTTCGTCGACAGGGACGGGGCGCGAGCCGCACTCACCACGCGGCGTGAGCACCGCGAGTGAACGTGACCGACCCGCCGCCTTCGAAGATCGGCCTGCCGGGCTTCGCGGCGGCGCTGGCGATCTTCCTGGCGCTCGGCGCCTTCCTGCTGTGGCCGGCGCTGGGTCCGGGCGACCAGGTGCTCAGCCCCGCGGGCTTCTGGACGCGCCTCGGGCCCTTCCCGACGGAGCTGTCCTCCGCGACGCCGCCCGACATCACGGTGATGTCCGACTCCGTGCAGCAGTTCGTGCCGTGGCTGCGCTACGCCGCGGACGGCTGGCTGCGCGACGGCCGCATCCCGCTGTGGAAGGACACCGCGCTCTGCGGCGCGCCCTTCGTCGGCAACGGCCAGTCGGCGGTGTTCTTCCCGCCGGTGCTGCTGTCCATCGTGCTGGGCGCGCCGCTCCGTGCGCACGCGCTGCTGGCGCTGATCAAGCTCGCCGGCGGCGCGCTGTGCGCGTGGATGCTGGCGCGGCACCTGCGGCTGAGCTTCCTTGCCTCGCTGCTGTGCGGCGTGACCTTCGGCTTCGGCGGCTTCCAGGTCGTGTGGCTGCTCTATCCGCACACCAACGTGTCGATGCTGCTGCCGCTGCTGCTGCTCGCCGCGGATCGCGCCGTGCTCGCGCCGTCGCTCCGCAGCGCGGGGCTGCTCGCGCTGGTCGCGGGACTGCAGCACCTCGGCGGGCACCCGGAGACGGCCTTCCACTGCCAGACGCTCGCCGTCGCGTGCGCGGTCGCGCGGACGCTGGCGCTGCGGCGGTGCGCGACGCCGTGGGCGCCGTGGCGCCGGCTGGGCGCGCTGCTGGGCGGACTCGTGCTGGGCGCCTGCGTCGGCGCGGTGCAGACGCTGCCCGTGCTGGAGTACATGTCGCAGAGCCAGGCGCTGCACCAGCGGCGGGAGGTCATGGACTTCCCCGGCGCGCACGAGCCTCTGTGGGGCGCCGCGTTCGCGGCGGCCGTGCTCGTGGCGGTGCTCGCCTTCCGCTGGCTCGCGCGGCCCGGGCGCTGGGCGCCGGTCGCCGCGGTCCTGCTGCTCGGGGCCACCGGGGCCGCGCTGGCGACCGGGCTGCAGGCCGGCGTGTCGCTGGCCTGCATGCAGGTGCTCGCGGCCGACTGGTTCGGCAGCGCGCGCCACTATCTCGGCCCCGTGAATTACATCACCGACAACGGCGGTTTCGCGGGCGCGGCGCTCGCGCTGGCCGTGGTCGGGATGTTCGCGGCGCGGCAGCGCGGCCTGGTGACCTTCCTCGCCGTGCTGCTCGGGCTGGGGCTGCTCATGGGCTACCACGCGCCGTGGACCACCGACCTGCTGCACGTGCTGCCGGTGTTCTCCGTCGCGGCCAACCAGCGCCTCGTGCTCGTGTCGCTGCTCGCCACGGCGCTGCTCGCGGGCTTCGGGCTGGATGCGCTGGGACGCAGCGCACGGGGAGCGGGTGAGCGCGAGCTGGACGCGCTGAAGCAGCACGCGCCGGGGTCGGTCTCGCCGGGGCAGCTCGCGCGCGGGTCGCGCAGCCGTCTGCGTCTCGCGCTGGCGCTGGTCGTGCCGGTGATCGCCGTCGTGGGCGCGCTGGAGCTCTGCGTGGACAACGGCTGGATCGGCGCGCGCAACGTGCCGCCGGGACCCGACGGGTCGGGCGTGCGCGCGACGCTGCTCTCGGCCGGGGCCGGCGCGCAGCTCGAGCAGTACTTCCCGGAGCTGTCGCGCTGCGCGGAGCGCATGCTCCCGCCCGACCAGGGGCGGCTGTTCTGCGGGTTCTTCGCCACGCCGGAGCCGCTGTCCGGCGCGCGGCTGGTCTACGGCCGCAACGCGGCGTCGGCGTACGCCCAGACCGTGCCCATGACCGAGGTCCCGGTCCTGCAGCGCACGCTGCCGGAGCTCAAGACGCGCATCGGCTACGCGTTCCGCGCCATGGTCCCGCGCGACGAGCTGCTGCCCGAGCCGACCTCCGTGCGCCTCTGGGTGCGCCTGCTGAGCGGCCGCGTGGAGCTGACGGAGCTGCTGGCAGTCCCCGCGGAGGGCGAGCCGTCCTGGCTGCCCTACCCCGTGCGCCCCGTGCCCGGACCCGCCGACGTGCAGCTGCTCGCGCTGGGCGGCGCGGCGCTCCTCGCGGTGCTCGCGCTGCACGCGCGAGGGCGGTGGCTCCTCGCCGCGCGGCTGGCGCTGGTCGTGCTCGCGGGCTGCGGCATGGCCCGGTTCACCGCGGGCATGCTGCCGATGCTGCCCGCGCGCCTGTTCTATCCCGTCTCCCTGCCGATCCAGGTGATGCGCAAGCTCGCCCCCGACGCGCGCCAGCTCAACCTGCACCGGCACAAGTTCGGGGCGGAGATTCCCACCTACTACGGCATCCCGGACGTGGACGGCTACGACGCGCTCTCCCCGCTCCACACCGCCACGCTGCTGGACGCCGCCGTCGCGGATTTCGAAGCTCGCTCGACACCGCCGGCTGAAGCGGTGCCGCCAGCGAATGCGGCGCAGCCGGGCGACGCGGCGCCGCCGGCACAACCGGCGCCTTCAGCGGCAACGTCGACCGGGCTGGAGCTGCTCGGCCTCATGTCGGTGAAGGCCCTCACGGACTTCGAGGGCGAGCCGGGGCCGATGGAAGTGCAGCACTACCGCGTGGACAGGGACCCGTGCAACGATCCGTACGCGATCGCGATCAACCCGCGCTTCCTGCCGCGCGCTCGGCTCGTGAGCGGCTCCGTCGTCGAGGGCGACGATGACCGCGCGCTGGAGCTGCTGCGCGATCCGGGCTTCCCGCGCGAGCGCTGCGTCGTGCTGGCCGAGGGCGAGTCGCGCGCGCCGGCCGGCGCGGAGCCCGGCAGCGCCACGATCGCGACCAGCCACCCCGAGCAGGTGCGCGTGGAGATCGCGCCCGCGGCGCCCGGCTGGCTGGTGCTCTCCGACACCTTCTTCCCCGGCTGGAAGGCGCTGGTGGACGGCGAGGAGCGCCCGATCGTGCGCGCCAACGTCGCCTTCCGCGCCGTGGCCGTGCAGCCGGGAGATCGCCTGGTGGAGTTCCGCTACGAGCCCTTCTGGTATCGCGCGGGCGCGGTGCTGTCGCTGGTTGCGGGTTTGGCGGCGCTCGGTGCGTGCTTCGTGCGGCCGGCCGCGAGCCGCTCACGCCTTCTCGGCAGTGCTGGCGGTTGCTGATCCTCCGCAAGCGCGGCCCCGAAGGTCTTCATTCACGCGTCCCGCCAATGACAGGCTTTGACATATCCGGCCATCCACGCGAGCGTCGCTCCCATGAACATCTCCCTCACGCCGGAACTCGCCAAGCTCGTCGAGGACAAGGTCGCTTCCGGCATGTACACCTCCGCGAGCGAGGTCGTCCGGGAGGCGCTGCGCCTGCTCGCGGAGAGCGACAGGCTGAGGGATACGCGCGTGGCGGAGCTGCGGCAGCAGGTGGCCAAAGGGGTCGCCTCCGCCAAGGCGGGACGTCTGAAGAGCGGTGACGAGGTGATCTCCCGCCTGCACGCTCGACTCGCCAGGCTCGAGAAGGATCGCCCGGCACGGTGAGGCGCTCTGCGATTTCCGCTGCGACGACTACGGCACCAGCTTCACCGGCGCGGCGTTGCTGACGCCGATGATCGCGAAGGGCGGGTTGGCCGCGAGTGCGGCGTGGTGCAGCACCAGGCCGGCGAGGGCCGGCGGCAATCCGGGCGGCAGGCCGAAGATCGTCTGCGCGGTGCCCGCGGGGCTCAGCGTGCCGAACGAGTTCATGAGCAGCAGCGAGTTGGGATTCTGCAGCGTCAGCAGCGTGTAGCTGTCGAGGTTCAGCGGGATCGGGTGGCCCTGCAGGGTGAGGCCGGGGTTGAAGCCGGACGCGGAACCCAGCACGGCGAACTTCCTGCCCGCGTACGCGGCGCCGAAGTCGATCGACAACGTCTGCGTCCCGCCCGTCGCGAGGGACACCTGCGCGGGCGTGCCGGCGATCTGGCCGTCGGTGCCGACGAGCGGCGCGATCTCGATCAGCCCCGCGCGCTCCATCGCGTTGACGCCCCCGATGAGGCCGGCATCGAGCACGGTGCCGGCGCCGATCTGCCCGAGGCCGAAGGCGCGCAGCTCGTTGCCCGCGGCGTCGAAGATCACGGCGTCGTGGCGCAGCGAGCTCCACGTGCCCGCCGTGCACCAGCCGGCATTGCTGTACGGGCCGTTTGACGCGTACGTCGTGATGCCGAACAGGTTGGCCGTGACGATCTTCATGCGCGGCGCGACCTCGTCCAGCGAGCCGTTCGGGCCGTTGCCGCGCAGCACGAGCAGGTACGCGCCTTCCGACGTGCGGCTGAAGGAGATGGGCACGCCGCCCTGCGTCCCGAACGGATACCCGCCGTCGATGTCGAAGATCGTGCAGCTCTGCCCGATCGCGCGCGTGCCGTCCGCCGAGAGGCTGATCTGGTAGAGCGCGCCCTTGGTGATGCCCGCGGTGCCGACGCACTCGCCCCCCGCGTGCTGCACCGCGTAGAGCAGCGTGTGCGTCGGCGGGTCGTAGGCGACCGCGGCGGCGGCGACCTGCACGATCCCCGCGAACGGGCTGTACAGAAACCCGTTGGCGTCGAGCAGCGGGTGATACGCGCCGGCCGGGTCGATCCAGCCGAGCACGCCCGAGGGGTTGGACGAGAAGATCGCGAGCGCCGCGTAGACCTTGCCGTCCGTCGCGGGCGCCAGCGAGCGCACGGCGCCGACGGTCGTGGGCACCTTCACGTGGTTGCCCGCGGCGTCCACCGCCCAGAGCGCGCCGAGCTGCCCGTCGAGATTGCCGAAGACGAGGATGCGGTCGCGGCCGGGGTCGTAGCAGAAGGCGCTCGCGCCGTTGTCGCCGACGTTGGAGGAGAGCCACGGCAGCACGAGCTGCGGCGGCCCGCCGTAGGGATCGAGGCGCACGAGCCCGCCGGCGGGCGTGCCCGGCATCGCGAGCGCGTTCATGTAGAGGTCGCCGGCGGAAAAGCCGCCTCCGGTGGGCGCGGCGTGAAGGACCGGACCGGCAAGGATCGGCCCGGCAAGGGCCAGCCAAGCGAGGAAGCGGGCGGCGCGGGTCATGGCGGATCTCCGGGATGGGCGACAGCTCAGCCCAGCCGGAAAGACTGCGCCCCGTTTCCGCGGCGCCGGAGCGCCGCCCTGCGAGCGACCGGCGCGCGCTCTCCGCGATGGCGGCCTGAACGGCGAGTGCGTGACCGCGGGCGCGTCCTCGCGGGGCGGGTCACTGCGGTCGTCGCCCTCGCGCGGACGGCCTCACCCGGCAGCCTGCTGCCACAACTCCTCGACAGGCAGCGCCCACAGCTTGTCCCCGCGCGCAACGGCATGGTCACCCAGGTAGATCACGACTCCCCGCACGAACTTCCTTCCCGCCGCCTGGGCCAGCGCCTCCAGGCCGGCGAAGTCGCTCGAGTCCACCGATGAGGCGGCCTTGACCTCTATGCCGACGACCCGTCCACCGGGAGCCTCCAGGACGATGTCCACCTCGCGACCCGCCGCCGTACGGAAGTGATATGGCGTGGCGGCCTGTCGGCTCCAACCCAGCTGCTTGCGGATCTCCTGCAACACGAACGATTCGAGCAGTGGTCCCACGGCGGGCGACGCCATCAGCTGCTCGGCGTCGGATTCGCCTCGCAGATGCGCGGTCAGGCCCGCATCCAGCAGGTGAATCTTGGGAGCTTTCACGAAGCGCTTGCCGAGGTTCGTGGACCAGGCCGGCAATGGCTGCAGGATGAATGTGGCTTCCAGCAGGGTCAGATAACGCTTCAGCGTCGAATGCGCGATGCCGGCGGCACGCGAGAGTTCCGCCATGTTCATCAGCGTGCTCGACCGCGCCGCCAGCAGACCCAGCAACCTGGGCATGTCGGTGAGGCCATCGATGTTCGCGAGATCGCGAACATCCCGCTGGAGCAGGCTGGACACGTAACTTGCGAACCAGGTCGCGCGCCGGCTGCCCGCCTCGCGCGCGAGCGCTTCCGGGAATCCTCCGCTGACGATGCGCTTGCAGACATCGAGGCGCTTGAGCGTGCTCCGGCGTGTTCCCCACGGCGCCGTCGTGAACAGGGCATCAGGCAGGCTCGCCGTGCGCCCGACGAGCTCGTCCTGCGAGAGCGGCAGCAGCGGAAGGATTTCGATGCGTCCTGCCAGCGACTCGGCCACGCGCGGCACCAGGAAGATGTTGGCCGAACCCGTGAGCAGGAACCGGCCGGGAGTCTTGTCGCGGTCCACCTCTCGCTTCAGCGCCGGCAGCAGCTCCGGCGCCTTCTGCACCTCGTCGATCACGGTCAGCCCGGTCGCGCCCTGCACGAGGGCCGCCGGATCGGATCGCGCGGCGCCGAGCAGCGTCGCGTCGTCCAGCGTCAGGTACCGCCCACCCCGCTGGGCGGCGATGCCCTCGGCCAGTGTGCTCTTCCCCGTCTGCCGAGCTCCATTGACCAGCACGACACGTGTGTCCGAAAGCGCCGCCCTCAGCGCCGATTCCATATTCCGCCGATACATGGCGATATATTCGCCACGCCGTGGCGAATTTGCAAGGTTGCCATCGATGCGCTCATGACCCTCCCATCGATGCCGGGATCGCTCATGTTCGCACCCGACGACGACGCCCCGAAGGCGACCTGGCCCCGCGTGGCGGCCGAGCGCAGTCGGGAGCCCGCGCCCCTCATCAGCGATCTCCTCGCGCAATGCGAATGGTGATCTGCGGCGCGCCGCGACGACAATGCGGTCATGGCGTCCACCGCTCCCGAGCTGTCCACCCTCGACCTGCCCGCGGGGCTGGCGCGCCTCGGCTACGCCGGGTTCCGGCCCGGGCAGCGCGAGGCCATCGAGACGCTGCTCACCGTCGGGCGGCTGCTGCTCGTGGCCCCCACCGGGGGCGGCAAGAGCCTCACCTACCAGCTGCCGGCGACGCTGCTGCCGGGCACGACGCTCGTCGTGTCGCCGCTCGTGTCGCTCATGGCGGACCAGGTCGCGGCGCTGACGGCGCGCGGCGTCGCGGCGAGCTACCTCGCGGCCACGCTGCCGGGCGACGAGATCCGCTTGCGCATGCGCGCCCTGGGCCGCGGCGAGCTGCAGATCGTGTACGTCGCTCCCGAGCGGCTGGCCTTCCCGGGCTTCCGCTCGCTGATCGCCGACATGCGCTGCCCGCTCGTCGCGGTGGACGAGGCGCACTGCATCAGCGAGTGGGGCCACGACTTCCGCCCGGAGTACATGCAGATCGGCGCGCTGATCGCCGGCCTGCCGCAGGCGCGCGTGCTGGCCTGCACCGCGACGGCGACGCCGATCGTGCGCGACGAGATCCTCGCGCGACTCGGGCTGCCCCCGGAGACGCCGCAGGTCGTGCACGGCTTCGCGCGGCCCAATCTCGCGCTGCGCGTGCTCGAGGTGGACAGCGCCGCGGAGAAGGTGACGGCCGTGGACGACGCGCTGGCCGAGGCGCTGGGCCGGCCGCGCGCGCGGCGCGCGCCGCAGACCGGGCTCGGCATGGTGCGGCGTGACCCTCCGGTGCGCGGCGGCCTGTTCCCGGCGGGCGGGGGGCCCGGCATGGCCATCATCTACGCGCCCACGCGGCGCAGCACGGAGGCCGAGGCCGCGCGGCTCGGCAAGCTCGGCTGGAGCGCGCAGGCCTATCACGCCGGCATGTCGGGGCCTGACCGCGAGAGCGTGCAGCAGGCCTTCGCGGCGGGCGAGCTGGAGGTCGTCGTCGCGACCAATGCCTTCGGCATGGGCATCGACCGTCCCGACGTGCGGCTCGTCGCGCACCTCGCGCCGCCGGGCTCGATCGAGGCCTACTACCAGGAGGTCGGGCGCGCGGGGCGCGACGGCGCGCCGGCCTTCGCGCAGCTGCTCGTGTCGCCCGGCGATCTGGCGCTGCGCCGCAGCCTCATGGAGCGCGACGGCGACCCGGACAGCGAGATCGCGAAGCACAAGTGGAACATGTTCCTGGAGCTCATGCGCTGGGCCGAG
>Ga0193753_10000291_pt1 | contig 50018 bp, 31 predicted proteins | sample H1c2metaG_FD_144925 | JGI IMG/M metagenome (GOLD analysis project Ga0193753, IMG submission 144925) | Soil microbial communities from a riparian zone of the East river system, Colorado, United States - H1c2 | ecosystem: Environmental > Terrestrial > Soil > Riparian zone | place: USA: East...
ATGCTCAACGGAGCCACGGCGGCGTAGTCACCCAGTCCGGCGACCTCGCTCAAGCAGTCGATTGCTCCAATGTCCGTATCCAAATAAAGGTTCCGCAACCTGCCGACGTTTTCCGGTTTGATTTCCAATGGAAGCTTTTGGGGAGTCATCCGATGGACAGGATGCACGTCCGCCAAAGCCTTTTGCAAATTGAACAAGTTTTCCGATTGAAACGAACAGCAGACGCCAATATCGAACGTGACGAGAGTCACACCGTGAGCCATCGCGGCCATTCCACCGATCAAAACAAACTCGACGCGATGCTCGTTAAGCCGGCGGACGACGGTTTCGAAATCAGGAGGCCCCATTTCGCTTCCTCATTGCTTCACGCAACTCCCAGGCAAACCGCAGCATGCGATTGTGCTCACGAAAACGTTCCGCCGGTGTCCGGTTCAGGCTCAACTCAATCAACGACATGTCGATACCCATCGCCGCCGCCGCTTCCCACGCGCCCATCGGCTTGTCGTTCAGCGCAAGCGCATCGCTGTCGTTCTCGGCCTTCATGCTTCAATGCGTCATGGCGTAGAACACAATGTTGATCCCCAGCGGGAACGCGCGCTTCTCCGAAAAATTGCGGAAGAACTCATCGTGCGCGCCCTCGCGTTCCCAACCGTCGCCGTTGTCACAATTGTGTGTGGCGATGATCATGATGCGGCCCTTGTCGTCCAGCATCGCGCGCACGTGCATTTCCTCCGCGCTCGGCCCGCTGCGCATTTCCCACGTGATGCCGTAGGCGCCGCTGTTAGGATCGAGGCTGTCCATGGCGGTCCCGACATTGGGAGTTTGTAACGCCTGTTTGGGCACTTGCAGATCGAACACCGTGTGAAACACGGGATGGTCCATCGGCAACTCCACAAAGTCGCGTTCGGGAAGGACGCGCTTCATTTCACGCTCGAAATTCTCCCATTGAAGCTCGCCCCAGAAATCGTCCACCATGAGAAATCCGCCATTCAAAAGATAATCGCGAAGAATCTTTACCTCCTCTTCGTTCAGCCGTAGGCGGCCTGGCTCGACCATGTAAATCCATGGATAGTTGTAGAGGTCTTTGTTGTGAAGGCGAAGGAAGCGGCCGTCGGGATTGACCTTGAGCGAGGTCATCTGCTGAAGACGAAATGACAGGTTCATGTCGCTATCGGGAAAATCGGTGCACCAATTTCCGCTCGAACGCCGACGCTCGCCATAATCACTGATGAACCGCAACCGGCAGAAGGTGAATGAGTCGCTTTCGAAGCCGGGCGTATTGGTCCAAATCGGCACGTCACTGCTGTGCGTAGCCACTTCGCGCGCGGTGCTCGTTGTCTCCTCGTCGAAACGCACGCCGCGTCCACGACCCCAGCCGAACCCGCCTTCCGTGGAGTGGACCGTTTGCTCGCGATCATCCCCTTCACCCCATTGCGCGAAGCTAAACGCCCCGAACAACACCACGCAGCCGAGAGTCAGGAAAATCTTTGGGCGGCGCGTCATTGCAACTCGCTCTTGGCGGAAGAGGTGTCGCTTTTGCGTTGCATCTCCCGCAACAGACGCAGCGCGTCACGGAAGCGCGGCGCTTCTTCGAGGGCTTGCAACACCTGTCGTTTTGCTTCGGCATCGCCTTGCTTGTGGAGCAAACGGGCGAGCCGAAAGTGTGTCTCGGCCGGGTCCGGCGGATCAAGCCGAAGCAAAGCGCGATTCGCGGCAATCGCTTGATCGTCATGGCCCGCCGCCTCAGCCGATTGCGCGAGAAAACGTTGCGGTTGCGGCGTGAGAGGATTCACCGCCAACGCACGCAGGGCGTTTTCGTAAACGAGGTTCCAATCACCAGTGCTCACGCCGAGTTCGCTCAGACGCAAATACGCATCGATCGTATCTGCATCGAGGGAAGCCACTTTCGTGAGCGCCGCGCGCTCAGCGTTCGTCTCGTTCAACTCTCGATACAGGCGAGCGAGCAACGTCCACGAACTGTCATCGCCGCCCTGAGTCGGGAATAACTCAGCCAGTTTCTCCAGCGGCGGAATCGCGTTGCTCCAGTCCTTGCGCGCAAAAGCATTCACGGCCAGCCGTTGCAGCGCCCAGAAATTCGTCGGATTCGCCGCCACCCAATTCGTCGAGCGCAACTCTGCCGGCTCCGGCTTCGCGAAATCCAAACCGGGCGCAAGCGCCTCCGCTCGTTCACGCGCGAACGCCGCAAAGTCTTCCTCCAATTCGTCCATCACCGCCGTGTGCGATTCGATGGCCGCGTTGATTTCAATTCCCTCGCCGAGATCGCGCAGGATTTTCTGGATCGAATCGAAACCAAAGTTCTCCACGATGAACTCAATCGCCAGCGCGGACTCGTAATACGCGAACTGCAAATGCACCGGCGTCTTCGGCGCAAGAAACGCGCTGCTCAATTCTCGGATCGGGACGAAGTCTTCGCCCAGAATCATCTCGCGATAACGCACCGTCATGCGCTGTCCCCATGACGGGTTCGCTTGCAACTCCTCGTGGACGGAAATGCCTTCGCTGAGCCAGCGCGGCATTTTGTTGCGCGTCATGGTGAGGGTGATGACGTGCGTAAATTCATGCCACAGCACCGCTTCCCAATTCGCCGGGTGCGCCGTCTGCGAGGCCGGGCTGTTCGCCGTGATGACCGCGCCAAAGCAGACACCGAGAAAGCCGGGGTTGTCCGGGATGCCAAACGTGCGCACGCCGAAGTCGCGTTGCTCGGGAAAAATTTCCACCACCGTTTGGCGTGGAAGTGTGACGCCGTACTTCTCTACGAGATTGGACTTGGCGCGCGATAGCAAGGCGAGCACTTGCTGGCCGTAAATGGGCGCTTCGTTCGTGCCCATGCGGACGATGAAGTCGGCGTTCGTGAGCGTGCGGAACTTCGCGAGTTTGTCTTTGAGCGTCACAAGATTGAAACTCGTCACATCGTATTCGTCCTGCGCGTGCGCTTCCTCCGCGAGACGCCAGCCATCGACTTCATCGCCGAGACGCAACAAGTCCTCCGCGAGTTGAACGCGCGCTGCGACGTAACTGGTGTCGAACGCCAGAGCGCGTCGCTGATACTCCGCGCCTTCGGCAAAGCGATATTTCTGCGAAAGGTTTTGGCCGATGAGAAAATCGATCTCCGGATTCGTGCGCCAAAATTTCAACGCGGATTCACGAGCGGCCTTCTCGCCCTCGACGTCGCTGCGCAAATGGGCCAGCACCGCGCGATAAGCCCACGCCTCGGGCTGCCACGGATTCACCGCGAACGCGCGCTCCAGCAACTCTTCGGCATCCTCATACTCTTCTCCGGCGATCAGGTGCCGCGCGAGCAATAGCATGGCGCCGACGTGATTTGTATTGTTTTCCAAAGTACCATTGAGGTGCTTGAGCATCAGCTTGCGGTCGCCGGATTGGTAAGCCTGCGCCAACCCGAAGTGCATGTCCGGATCGTCGGGAAACTTTTTCAAGCCGGCGGAGAATTGCTTGGCAGCGAGATCGAAATCATTTTTGTCGAGCGCGAGATCTCCCATGGCGAGATACACGTCGCGACTTTCCGGGTTCACCTTGCGTGCGGGTTCGTAATAATTATCGAGGACTTTGCGCGGATCGGCACCGAGCAACAAAATCGCCTTGCCCATCAGGACGATGCTGGCCGCATCGCGCACGCCGCGGTCCAGGCGTGAGACGACGAGCGACTCAATTTCACGCAGCACCTCGGCGGCGCGGTTCGTTTCGCCCGCATACGGCAACACTTCGTGCGCCAGCAAACGCAGCGGTAAGCTCCAAGAGTAACGTTCCAAAGCATTCGAGAGCACGCCGCCGGCTTGTTCGTACTGGCCCGCAGCGGCGAGTGATTTCACCAACAGCACGCGCCATTCTTCCTCGTATTCGGAACTCGCGATGGCCTGCTGGCAAAGCGCCGCACAGTTGGTGTATTGGCCGGAAATGAATTGCTCGCGCGCGCCCGCCAGATCAGCGGCGCGTACGGACAAATGAGAAGTTGCGAACAGAAGCGCGAAAGCGAGGGCGGCGCGAAAGGAACGCCCAAGTTGTCTCCGGACTTCACAGCTTGATTGGTTGACGCACATTCCAGTCGTTGCCGCTTAAGATGCGCGACACGCCACGAACCTCAAGCCGCAAGTGCGATTGCTGCATCCTGTCTCATGGTGGAGAACGGGTTTAATAGCTCACGCGATAGAACTGATACGGCTGCGCCGTCAGGACATTCGTGAAGATGGCATTGATCGCGGTGGCCGTGAACTGCGCCACGTTGGACCAATTCGTGAGGTTGGTGCTGCGCTCAACCGTGTAAGTAATCCCAGGAACCGTCTGCCACCGAATGGAGTTTGTCTTTGAAAGCACGAGCAAGGGGCGCGGAACGTCCACGAGGTTCGTGATGGTGTAATGAATGCGGAAATCCTTCAGCACGGCCATGTGTTGCGCCATGCCTGAGTCGGCAGTCTGCACGGGAGGAACGGTGCTGAGGTTCGGAAAGACGCGCGAGTCAAAGACCAAGCCGTTGTTGTAAGTCTGCGCGCCGACCACGACGGGAACAAAGTTGGTCGCGAAGGTGAAACTGGGCAGCACCACATCGTACGGGTTGTTGCGTCCGGCATTGGTGTCGGCGTCGCCATTGTGATCCGCGGGAATGGGCGCGTCGCTCAGGATGGTTTTCAACGTCGTGAGCGCGGCTTCGCTCCGGTTCTGTAAGTTGCAGTCGCCCGCCACGACGATCCAGGCATTGGCAGGCCAATTGGTTTGAATCAAGTTCTTCAACGCCGTAGCTTCGAGGCTGCGCGTGCTCGCGTCGCTGCCGCCGCCGGCTTTCAAGTGCACGCTGACGACGAAGAGTTCGTTCGTGCCCGGCAGATCGAGCTTCGCCCAGGCAAAGCCGCGATTGGGAATCTGCGGATCGTCCCAAGTGCCATTGGTGAGAATCGGAAAACGGCTGACGATACCATTGGGGATGTCGTATCCCGCCCCGCTCTCGCGGAAGTAGTTGAAGCTGGCGCCAAACGCCGTGTCGATGAAGGAACGAATCTGCGCGGGCGTGTTGTTGCTGTAGTTGAATTCCTGGATCGCAATGATGTCGGGCTTCAGTCCTTGAATGATGCGGATGGCAAAGGGTTCGTACTTTTGCGGAGCGCCGGTGAGGTTTGCCGCCAGGACTCGCATGACGGTGTTCGTGGAAACAATGATCTGTCGTTCAACTGCGGAAGCGCCGAACGTAAATATGAGGAGCAGCCAAAACCCAATCCATGTTCCCTGGCATCGTCTTTGGAAAGGCACTGTCGTTCGCGCAGGCGCAAAGGCCCGCGCACTGCATCAGGTTTCGATGCCGTACATTTTGATCTTGTTGTAGAGCGTCTGGCGGCCGATGCCGAGGCGCTTGGCGGTTTCCAATTTGTTGCCGCGCGTGTCCTTGAGCATCTGGGCAATGGTGTTGCGTTCCATTGCTTCCATCAGCGTGAGATTGCTCGCGGCGGCTTGCTCCGTTGGCGCCTGGAAAACGGTGATGGCCAGATCGCTTTCCTCGATGACGTTGCCTTCGGCCATCAACACGGCGCGCTGCACTTCGTTCTGAAGCTGGCGGACGTTGCCCGGCCAATCGAAGCGGCGCAGCAACTCGCCCGCGGCCGGCGAGAAGCCAGTCATCACACGATTGGCTTGCGCGGCAAAACGTTTCAGAAAAGCCGAGGCCAGCGGGACAATATCTTCCCGGCGCTCGCGCAAGGGCGGCAGGAAAATAGAGATGGCGCTGATGCGATAAAACAAATCCTCGCGCATCTTGCCGTCCTTGATCGCTTCTTCCGGCACGCGGTTCGTAGCGGCGATCACGCGGCAATCAATCTTATAACTGGTCTTGCCGCCGACCGGGCGCACTTCCTTTTCCTGCAATACGCGCAGCAACTTGCTCTGCGTGTCGATGGGCATTTCGGAGAGTTCGTCGAGCAATAGCGTGCCGCCTTCGGCCTGGCGGAACAGACCTTCGCGATCCGCTTGCGCACCGGTGAACGCGCCTTTCACCGAGCCGAATAGTTCGCTCTCGATCAGCTCCCGAGGCAGCGCCGCACAGTTCACTTTGACGTTCGGGCCTTTGCTGCGGGGACTGAGAGAATGAATGAGGTCCGCAATGACTTCCTTGCCCGTGCCGCTTTCGCCGGTGATGAGAATGGAAACATCGCTGGGCGCCACGCGCTCGATGGTGCGCACCACTTGCTTCATGGATGGGCTTTGAAACACCGGAGCCGCGCCGCCGCTCATCGTAGAGAGCGCGCGACGCAACGCGCTGTTCTCTTCGTTGATCTGCTTGTGCTCCATGGCGCGCTCGACCTGAAGCTTGAGGGTGCTGGCATCGAGGGGCTTGGGCTGAAAATAGTAAGCGCCGCGTTTCGTCGCTTCGACGGCGGCTTCGATGGACCCGTGCCCCGTGAGCACGATGACTTCCGCCTCGGGCCAAATCTTCTTCATCTGCGGCAAGAGCGTGAGTCCATCCGCGTCGGGCAATTTCAGATCGAGCAGGACCACGTCAGGCTGAGGGCCGCCGAAGAAGGATTTCAACGCGGTGCCATCGGCCGCCTCGGTCACTTCGTAGCCGATGCCTTCGAGATACGTTTTGACGAATTCGCGAATCGTCGCTTCATCGTCCACGATCATCACTTTGGGCTTCATAGTTTTTGCTGCTTACGCGCGGCGCGGACAAAATGCTGAAATAATTTCAAATGTTCCTTGTGCCGGGCATACAACCGTTCGGGATGAAACTGCACGGCCAGGAAAAAGGGCAGGCTGGCCGCACCTGGCTTTAACTCCATTCCCTCGATCACGCCGTCTTCACTTCGCGCCGTCACCACAAACGGTTCCGCCAACTCTGCAATGGCCTGGTGATGTGAACTGTTCACCCCCAGCTTTTTCTGTGCGGTGATATTGGCCAGCAGCGACCCATCCGTCAATTCCGCATCATGGACCACCTCGTTCTTGCGATCCATCCGCCGATGATCCAGCGCCGTGGGAATCTGCGACTCGATGTCCACGATCAACGTGCCACCAAAAGCGATGTTCAAGAGTTGAAGCCCGCGGCAAATACCGAAGAGCGGTTTGCGCTGGCGAAACGCTTCTTCCACCAGCATCAGCTCGAAGAGATCGCGCTCGGGTTCCGGTTCCGACACCGTCTTTTTCAACTTGCCATTCAGCTTGGGCGCATAGAGTTCCGTTTGAACATCATCGCCGCCGGTGAGCAACACGCCGTCCGCGCGCGCCACGGATTCCGCCACCAATCGCTGCGCGGGAATGGCCGGCGCAATCCAGGGCAACCCGCCCGCGGCCGCAATGGCGAGGCAGTATTGGTTCGAGAGACTCACCGCGTTGTCCTCGAACTCGACGCCGCGTTTTTGCGTGCTGGGTGAAATTAAGATCAGCGGCGGGTTCATTCGTTCTGACGCGTCAGGATAAGGGGCTAAAAAATATTACGAAGGAAAAGTTTCATTCTGGAATCTTCGCCTCGGGAAACAATTCCCGGATTCTCTTGATCACTCTGGCCTCTTCCTCGGGCCGCACGAGCCGCCGATTGATGCGGCGGCGCACGCCATCGAGCAACTCCAGCCAATCCTCCAGCGGCGGATTCTTGATCTCTTCCCATTCATCAAATCGTTTGGGCCGGGAATAGAAAATCCAACGGTCGCCCACGTGATGCGCGTACGCCTGGCGGCGACCGCCTTCCTCCGTTTCGCTGTTCCAACTGATTTCTGCTTTTGCCATTTCGTGACAGAATGATTGTGAACGAACCAGTCGCTGGCCAGATTCGATTGGAGAAATTCAGCTCACCACGGTCTTCGGCTCCGGGAGTTCCACACTCGCCACCGCCATCGCCGCAATGCCTTCTTCCCGTCCAATGAAACCCAGCAGCTCGTTGGTCGTTGCCTTGATGCCGACGCGGTTGACATTGATGCCAAGAGCGCCAGCGATGTTCTCGCGCATGTGCTGCACGTGCGGCGCGATCTTCGGCTGCTGCGCGATCAGCGTCGCATCGACATTGATGATCGTGCCTTCGCGAAACTTCACCTGCCGCGCGGCCTCTTCCAGAAATACTTTGCTCGCGACATTCTTCCAGCGCTTGTCTGTGTTGGGAAAGAAATGACCGATGTCCGACTCGCCGATGGCGCCGAGCACCGCATCGCAAACCGCGTGCATCAACACATCCGCATCCGAGTGGCCCTCGAGTCCCTTGGGATGCGCCAACTCCACGCCGCCCAGGAAAAGTTTCCGTCCCTCGACGAGTTTGTGAACATCGTAGCCAATGCCGACATGATTCATGCGGGCGCAGAATAGGAAACACTGTTCCAATTCCAACATCCAAAATTACGCCAACGTAGATGCATCATGGAACGGCCCTCTCGAATTGTTGGCTTGACCCCGGGAACCGATCTCTGCTGTTGGCGACGCTAAAGCTTCTCGGGTTCCTGCATCAACGCGGCGATTCTTTGCAGCAGACGCCCCGCCGCGCCGCCATCGAGCACGCGATGATCGAAGCTGATCGACAAGTTGCATTCGGTCACCGGCACGAACTGTTGCTTCGCCTCGTCCCAACTTGGGACGCGCCGGCCCGCGCCCATGCCGAGCACCAGCGTTTGCTCCGGGAGCGGAATCGGCGTAGCCCACATCAGCCCAAACGTTCCGTAATTCGTAATGGTTGCGATGGAGCCTCCTGTGGCCTCGAGTGGCACTTTGCGTTCGCGCGCGAGCGTGACGAGTTCGTTGTAGCGCGCGACCAATTGCTTCAGCGGCTTCTTGTCGGCGTGGCGAATAACCGGCACCAGCACGCCATCTTCCGCTTCCACCGCCACGCCGATGTCGATGGCTGGAGGATGAACAATCTTGCAACCGACCAATCGGCCGGCGGGCGCGCTGTTCTCTGCCAAGGCCAACGCGAGCGCACGCAATGCGTAGAGCGCGGGACCAGGTTTTGGATCGGCCTGCTTTCGGTGCGCGAGAACCCGGTCAAGAGGAACCGGCAACCCCACTGTGGCCAGCGGACGCGTCCAACTGCGCCGCATCGCATCGGCCACCGCCACTCGCATCGTCGAGGCTTCGGTGATTTTTAGCTTCTCCAGGTTCGCGAGATACTTCTCGAGATCTTCGATGGTCACGCGTCCCGCCGCGCCGCTGCCCGCGATGCCCGCCATGTCCGCCGCGTGCAAACCGAGTTCGTTCATGCGCGCTTTCATGCGCGGCGACATGTAGCTCGCACCCGCGGCATGCGCCGGCACCGGCAGTCCGCGCACCGTCGGTTCCACGCCGTGATGTTTCGTGGCTGGCGCGCCGTCAATTTTTCCTTCCACTTGCCCGGCAGTCTGCGGGGCAGGCGCATCCAATCCGAGACGCTCGGCTTCTTCCTTCGTGACCTCCAACTGGCCCAGCACTTCACCCACCGCGTAGCTCTCGTCACGCTTGGCCGTCCACGCGATCACCGTGCCGCGCGCCGGACTGGAGACGTTCATCGTCGCTTTGTTCGTTTCCACTTCCACTACGTCCTGGTCCGTATCGACGGCATCGCCGGTCTGGACGAGAAAACTGATGACGGTGGCCTCGGCGATCGATTCGCCGAGCTGAGGCATGATGATGGGAATCTGCGGCATGGTCAGGGCAGGGGAATTCGAGTGTTGGAGTCTTGGAGCGTTGGGGCGCAATACTCCACTGCTCCATTACTCCAACACTCCGTTGTTCGGTTGTCTTTCACGTCCTCAAAAGATTTCGCGCCGCGTCCACGATGGACCGCGCCGTCGGCCGGTGCGCAGCCCAAAGATTTGGATGATACGGCACCGGCGTGTCTTTGGCATTCAGCCGTTGCGGTGGCGCGTCGAGCATTCCAAACGCCTCCGTCGCCACGCGCGCGATCACTTCCGCCGTCACGCCGCCCCACGGCCACGCTTCGCCCACGCACAGCAAGCGGCCCGTCCGCGACACCGAGGCAATCACTGTGTCCGTGTCCAATGGTTTCACTGAACGCAGATCGACAACTTCAATTTCCCAGCCTTCGGTCTGGAGCTCAACCGCTGCGGCCAACGCTTCGTGGACCATCGCGCTGTAGGCCACGATCGTCATGTCGCGTCCCGCGCGTGCGATGCGGGCCTTGCCTGTGGGCAACGCTTCCGTCGGCAATTTTTCCGCCTTGAGATGATAATAAAGAAACTTGTGCTCGCAGAAAATGACCGGGTCATCGATGGCCACCGCTTCGATCAACATGCTGTAGGCATCCTCGACCGTCGCCGGCGTCATCACCACGAGGCCGGGATAGTGCGCGTAAATCGTCTCCAGCGTCTGGCTGTGAAACGGCCCGCCGCCCGACGTGCCGCCGAAGGGCAAGCGCACGACGATGGGGCAGGGGACTTGTGTGCGCCAAAAGAGGGTCGCTGCCTGGTTCACGATCTGGTTGAAACCCACGGTGGAAAAATCCGCGAACTGCATCTCGATGATGGGCCTCATGCCTTGAATGGCCGCGCCTACGGCCGAGCCGACCATCGCGTCCTCGCTGATGGGAGAATCGATCACGCGCCCGGGGAATTCCTGCGCCAGATGCTTGGTGGCCTTGAACGCGCCGCCGAACGCGCCGACGTCCTGCCCGTAAATATAAACGCGCGGATCTTCCCGCAGCGCCTTGGCCTGCGCTTCGCGAATGGCTTCGAGATACGTGATGCTCATCCCCCGTGCATTTCGATGCGCGAGTTTAAGCGGAAGCAGCGCCGCAACTGCAAACGTTTCTTCGGTAGTAGCTGGAGGAGTCGAGCACGGCCGCCGTCCGCGCAACGTTGCTTCGGTTACATCTGCGAGCGCAACAGCCCGGCCAGTGATTCGTAGAGGCGCTTGTACCAGGCAGTCCGCTTCATCCGGCGTACGGTCATTTCGGTCGAGAGCGCTTTGTCGCGCTCGAAGTCGGCGATGAGTTGCGCGGCGAGATCATGATCGAGAACGTTGATGTTCGACTCGTCGTTGATGTGAAAAGATCGTTCGTCAAAATTCACCGAGCCAGCGGTCACAAAAAAATCGTCCACGATCATGATTTTGCAGTGATACATCGCAGGGCGGTATTCGTAGAAGACCACGCCGGCTTGCAGCAATCTGGGCCACAGCGAGCGTGAAGCGCGGCGCACGGACCCCGCATCAATGTGGCTGGGCGTGATGATCTCCACGCGCACGCCGCGCTTGCGCGCTTCGATCAGCGCCTCGATGGAAAGTTCGTCCGGCACGAAATAAGACTGAGCGATGCGGATGTTTTTTTGCGCGCCGGCAATGGCGCTCAAGTAAACAAGACGCGTCGCTTCGTAAGGGCCTTCCGCGCTGCTCTTGAAAGCCTGGGCCACGCAATGGCCTTCGGGGCGCAACGCTGGAAAATATTTCTCGCCGAAAAGAAGTTCGCCCTGCGTCTTCAGCCAATTGGAAGCAAACACACCTTGAATCTGGGCGACGAGCGGACCTTCGATCTGGAAGTGCGTGTCCCGCCATTGCTCGCTGGTTTCGGCGTTGCCGGCCCACTCGTCCGCGATGCACGCGCCGCCACTGAATCCGATCGCGCCGTCCACGATGAGGAGTTTGCGATGGTCGCGGTAGTTCAGCCTGTGAATGAAGTGCGGCCAGGGCGGATTGTAATAGACGAACGTCACGCCGGCGCGGCGCAACGTGTACACATCCGCGACGTTCAAGTCTGATCCGAACGCGTCCACGATCACGCGCACATCGACGCCGGCGGCGGCGCGGTTCGTGATCGCCGCGATGAATCGATCGCTCAATTGTCCTGACGACCACATGTAGTTCTCGAACATGATTGTGTTCGTCGCCGCGACGATGGCTTTCAGCATGGCTGGAAAGATCTCGTCGCCATTGACCAGCTTGGTGATACGATTGCCGCCAATGAAAGGATTGCCGACAATGGCGCCCAGTGAATCGCCAAACGCGCGATCCGTCACGGCGGTGGTGGCCTCGATCGGTTGCCGAAGCTCCATGCGCGGGCCATGACAGCCCGTGATGACGAACGCGACCCACAGAACAGAAAAACTCCAAACTTTCATTCCCGCGCGAGACTATGACGAGGAGGAAGCAACTGTCACGCGGAGGCGTCAGGCGCGGCTCACCTTGCAGCGATGTGATGCCAAAAATCAGTCCCCTTAGGTAGTCGAACCTACGCACATTTTCGTATTTTCGACGGATTGCCGCCGTGGCCTGTCTCTCGATAGCCTTTTGCCAGACAGTGCTCGAACATTGGTCAGCCTTTTGCCTCCGCGAAAAACCCGTTGTGTGAAGGAATCAGGTGCGGGCCACGAACCGGAGATTTGTGAACCGCTTTCATGCGTTGTGATCCACGCTCGAGCCTTGTTTGAGATCAGAAGAGAACGTTTGGAGAGGACGAACCGGTTTCCCGAAAGGGAAGCGGCGAAGGCGTTGGGTGCGAGGGTGCGCCGGAGTTTGTGCAGCGCCTGATTCCCGCACCGGAACGCGTTGGCCGGCCGCTATGTGCATTACCCCGATCGCACAAGTGGACCTGGCTCACTTCTTTCCCGGCGTTTGCCGCGGCCCCAAGCGGGGCGCTACAAAACTATGTTGGCAAGTCAGGACCATGAACGGCTTCTGTCGTCACGCTGCGTTCGGGGGAAATGTGCTGCCCGGCGTGCTCTGCGGGCGATTCCTTCCGCGTCGGTTGCGATTTACCTCGCGGCCCTCCTTGTTCTTCTTTCCGTCTCTGCATCCTTTGGCGTGAGTTATCGCTGGTCCGGCACTTCTTACCGTATTTACGTCACAGGTCCCGGCACGGTGACGCTGAGCGATGTGAAAGTGGGCATGCCCACCGCGCCATTGGCCCAGGTCGCGCCCGGTATCTGGCATTTGCGCGCCAATCTAGTAATGGAAAACGGCGCGAAGCTCCTGCTGCACGGGACAAAACTGGGCGGCGACGTGAATCAACTTCGTCTTCAGAGCAACAACACTGGCGAGTCCAATGCGTTCGTGTACCTCAGCGCGGACTGGGGCTTCCTAGATATTCGCAGCACCTCCATCATTTCGTGGGACGATGCGGTGAACGGCCCGGACATGGAGTCAGGTCCATTGCGCCGCGCTTTCATCCGCGTTCGTTCGAGCCTCGATCCGAATGGCGTGACGCCACGCGAATCGCGCATGGACGTCATAGACAGCGACATCGGGTATCTCGGTTCGCACGACGCGGAAGCCTACGGGTTGGTGTGGAAGGTCCTCCAGCCCACGAACAACACCTACGGCCCGCTCACCAATCTCTATAATCTCGTCAATGTTTACGGCGACATCATCCACAGCCGGCTCCATCACAATTACTTCGGCATGTATTCCTTCGGCGCCTACGGGATGCGGATGATCGACAACGAGGCGGACAACAACATCGGTTACGGTTTCGATCCTCACGATGACTCGGACGATCTCGTCATCGAAGGCAACAACGTTCATCACAATGACTGGCACGGCATCATCGCATCGCAGCGTTGCAACAACGTCATCATCCGCAACAACGTCTGTTGGGACAATGGCCGCAACGGCATCATGCTCCATCGTTACTGCGACGATTCGCTCATCGAGAACAATCACAGTGTTAACAATGGGGATTCGGGCATTGCGCTCTTCGACAACCACCGCACGGTCGTGCGCGGCAACACCTGCCTGCGGAATTTCAATGCCGGCATCCGGCTGAGCGTCGGCTCACACGACAACCTGATCGAGAACAACGAGTTCGGGGAGGGCGCGAGCTACGGCATGTATCTCTACAATGGACTGGACTTGCCATTTCCCGGCGATGACGGGCATCCGAAGCGAAACCGATTCATCAACAACCGCGTGCATCACAATGCGGGCTATCCTCTTTTTATCACTGTCGGGGATGACAATTCATTCATCGGAAACATCTTCGAGGCGAATGGCGGCGCGTTCCGGTTCATCAGTTCCATGCGCAATATCCTCGAGAGCAATTCCATTCCCCGGGAAGTCATCGTGAACACACAGGGCGAACCGGGCTTCCTCTCTACGACCATTGTGCGGAACCAGCCGACGCTCTCCATCCAGGTGGACCCGTTCAGTTCGACGATCTTTGAGGACAAGGCTCGCCGCGTTTTCGATCCCGAGGAGCCCGGCGTGGCAAGCACCGTCACTGCGACGAGCAGCACCCTGACGCTGACGACGGTTGAAATCGTCAAGACTTCCGTTGTGCAATTGCGCAACTTGCAAGTGACCCCGGACGCCGGCAACGCGCGGGTCACCATCACGGCGTGGAATGTCTCCGGCGCGTTGAGCAAGCGCTGGCTCACGCAGGCCAGCCCGACCACGCGCGCGATCACTTACCGGGTCGGGGACCTCACGCCGGGCGTACGCTATCGCGCGATCAAAAACGGCTTGGCCACCAACTACACCGCGGACTCCACCGGCGTCATCACCATCCAGGATACGGCGATGACGACGGCCGTGACTGAATTCGAGGTCGTGCTTTGATCCAAATGCAAACTCGCGTGCTTGAACCAACATGGCTGATGCGTGAGTGCGTCGTCGCCCGGATCATTTTCGCCGGGCTTGCGCTGCTCTTTGCCGTTTTGGTGTCCGCCAACTGCGCTGCCGCCACGACGCCGAGCAACGCCACCGTGCGCGTCGCCTACATCGTACCGTCCAACCGCGCGCCGCAAGAGCACGCCGTGGCCACGCTGCGCAACGCCGTTCTTCTTTATCAGGAATGGTTCACCGGCCAGATGCAGATCAATGGAGCCGGACAAAAAACTTTTACCGTCGAGACCGAAGCCGACGGCGTGACGCCGTTGATCCACGTGCTGTCCGTTGCGAAGACCGACAGCTTTCTACGCGGCGACATCTACGGCAATCGCGTGCTCGACGCCGCGCGCGACGCCGGCTTGCCTATCGGAGCGCCCGGCCAATTGTGGTGGTTGATTCCAGAGACACACGTCGAGTTTCCTGACGGCTCGATCAGCGGCAGCTTTGAATTTGGTTTTCGTTCTCCCGCGACGCCGATGGACAGCGGCTGGGCCATGAGCGGCAGCGAGCGGCTGGCGCTTTACCAGTCCGTTTATCAGACCAATGCGCTGCCGTATGAGAATTTCATCGTGCCGGAGATTGGGCCGTATCCGCTCCTCGAAGATGTGTCGTTCCCGTGGTTCGAGGGGAAGAGCTTGAGCGGCATCAGTTCGTCGGCGCTGGGCGGCGGATTGCGCAGCATTGTCGAAGCGTTCGGACTCAATCCTGATTACCGCAACGACGAGAACTTCAATGGCAACCTGATGGGCTTCGGCTTCCGCGGTATTCGCGGCATGTTTTATCCGAAAACGTATCCATACAACTACTGCAGTTTGTCCTACGCCTCGGCGCTGGCGCTCAACGTGAATCCCTTTTTCAATCCGGGCCGCGCCGTCGCGGAAACGAATGCGCCTTCGATCACGATCACCACGTCCGGCACGCGCACGCCCGTGAATGGTTTGCTCCAGATTGCGTTCCAGGCATCGGACAACAGCCCGCTGCACGCCGCGTTGCTTACGTGGGAAAGTGATTCCGAACTCATCGTCATCGATGAGATGACGCTGGCCGGCACGAGCGTGACGCGCACGTTCGCGGTGCCCTATTTCAATTCCGCGGAAACGAACCGCTACACCATCACCGTCTTTGATCAGCAAGGGAACCGCCGCTCGGCGCAAACGAGCATTTTCTCGCAGGCCACGGCCAATCGCGCGCCACAACCCTTCATCGTCATCAGCCCGCTCGTCGCTGGCCCTGGCCAAGACGTTGTTCTCGATGCCTCGGGCACATTCGATCCAGAGCACAGCACCGATCTGCTCAAAGTGGAATGGGACCTTGATGGCAACGGCAGCTTCGACACGCCGTCGGCGAGCGGCTTGGCTTTTACCAACCACTATTTCACGTTTGGCAGCCGGATCATTCGCGCGCGCATTACGGATTCGTTGGGCGTGGCGGCGGTGTCAGCGCCGGCGGTCGTCAGCATCGTCCCGTGTCCCGCGACGCTCTCCCCGTCAGCGCGCACGCATGGTTTCGGCGGCAGCACGGGGGCCATCGCCGTGACTGTTGGCCCGCAGTGCCAGTGGTCGGTGGTGAACACGAATGATTGGGTGACCATTCTCTCCGGCGCGTCGGGCGCCGGCAGCGGGCAAGTCACTTACCGGACATTGGCGAACCCGGCGTTTGCTGAGCGGCAGGGGACGCTGCTCATTGGGGATCAACTCTTCACCGTGCGGCAGCGCGCCATCGAATGCACTTTCTCGCTCTCGCCGACCAATCGCTTTCATGGATTTGGCCTCGGCAGCGGCACGTTCAAGGTGACGACGAAATCCGATTGCGCGTGGTTTGTCGAAAACACGAACTCATGGATCACCGTCACGTCGGGCAGCGGCATCGCCACGGGCAACGTGAGCTACATCGTCTCGACGAATCGTGTGGCTGGCCGGCGCGCGGGAAATCTCGTAGTCGGTGGCGAAGTTTTCACCGTGAACCAATGGGGTCTCAATTGTGATTTGGTCTTGAACCTCGCCAGCCGCGCCCACAGCGAAAATTCGGAAACCGGGCTCGTCTCCGTGGCGGCGCCGAGCGGCTGCTCTTGGCAGGTGGAAAACCCGAACTCCTGGATCACGATAACCACTCTCACCAGCGGCGACGGCAGCGGAAGCTTCGGCTATCTGGTGGCGGCGAATCCCGGCCTGACCCCGCGTACCGGCGTGCTGGCGGTCAACGGTCAGCCGTTCACGGTCACGCAACAGTCGTGTTCCTACACCCTCACACCGTCAAGCCGCGGACATAGTTATCTTGGGCAAACCGGTTCCGTGAGCGTCACCGCCGGAGGCATCTGCGAGTGGACGGTGGGCAATTCGAGCGGCTGGCTCACGATCGTGTCCGGCGTGAGCGGGCCGGGCCATGGGACGATCGTTTACACCATCTCGCAAAACCCAACCAGCAACCAGCGTACGACCGCGCTCACCGTCGCGGGCCAGAGCTTCACCGTCACGCAGTCGGGCCAGCCTTGCGGCAACTTCATCGAGCCAGAGGAATTCAGTCATGGCGAAACCGGCGGCGTTGGCGAAGTCCTCGTCACCGCCGAGTCGGGCTGCTTCTGGTCCGTGATCAATCCTCCGCCGTGGATAACGATTCTCGCCGGTGCATCCGGTGAAGGGGCCGGGCGCGTGACCTATCGTGTCGATGCCAATGACGGCCCGGGGCGAGACGCCACGCTGACCATCGCGGGCCAGGAGTACGCGGTGTCGCAAGCCAGTGCTGTCCGCCTGATCACGGCGGGTGCAATGACCGTGGCGAGTGGCCGCACGAACTGTGTTTCCGTCACACTTGATGCGCACGGCGGCGAGAACACTTTGGGCTTCAGCCTTTGCTTCGACACCAATCTGCTCGTGTTCCGATCGGCGGCATTGCAGGGAGCGCCGGGCGGCGCGGCATTGAGCATCGACAGCAGCCAATCGGCGAGCGGCCGAGTCGGTTTCACCGTCGCGATGCCCGGCGGCGCTTCGATGCCAGCAGGCGCGCAACCCGCGATTCAAGTCTGCCTCAGCGCCCGCGCCGTGAATGGAAAACCGACGACTACGCTCTCGATATGCGACACGCCGGTTCTGCGCCGGCTCGTCAACGCGGCGGGAAATCCGCTGCCGGCCAGTTTCAACGATGGCCTGATCAATATTGTTGGTCTCTGCACAATTGCGGATTCGCTCGATGCGCCTCAGTTCAATTGGGTGACTGGGACGACGCCGTGGAGTTGCCAGACGAATGTGACTCACGATGGCGAAGACGCCGTGGTCAGCGGCGCGACGGCGAGTGATGGCGAGTCTTATTTCGAAACGACCTTCATCGGCCCCGGCGTGGTGAGCTTCTGGTGGAAAGTTTCTTCCGAGCCGAGCAACGATCGCCTGCGTCTCTATCTGGATGGCACCGGCCAGTTTCAAATTTCCGGTGAAGTTGATTGGGAATGGCGCACCTTCAACGTTCCCGCGGGTAGCCACGTCCTGCGCTGGCGCTATTACAAAAACGGCAGCACGGTGGCGGGCAGCGATCGCGGCTGGGTCGATCAAATCGTTTATCAGCCAGCGCCGCCATCGATCACCACGCAGCCGGTCAGTCAGAGTGTTGATTCCGGCGTAACTGTCGCGTTCAACATCGTTGTCGCGGGTCAACCGCCAATCACTTATCAATGGCTGTCCAACGGCATCGCGTTATCTGACAGCAGCTTCGTCCGCGGCACGCGCGCGGCCACGCTGACGTTGTCCAACGTGCAGCCTTCGCAAGCCGCCGTCTATTCCGTCATTGTCGGGAACGCGGCCGGAAACATCGCCAGCGCCGCGGCCACGCTGGGCGTCACGCCAGCCACAACACTCGGCGAGGCCCTCGATGCCGCGAACCGAACGTGGCTGACCACTGGCAATGCGGTGTGGGGCGGCCAACCCATCACGACTCACGATGGTATCGATGCCGCGCGCAGCGGCGCGATTACGCACAGTCAGACCACGTCATTTGAAACCACCGTCAGTGGTCCCGGTGTGGCGAGTTTCTGGTGGAAAGTTTCTTCGGAGCCGACCGATGACGACCTCACGTTTTTCCTGAACGGCTCCGAACAGGCCGCCATCTCTGGCGAAGTGGACTGGACACAGCGCACGTTGAACGTCCCCTTGGGCGCGCAGACGTTGCGCTGGACTTACGTGAAGGACTCCAGCACCTCGGCGGGACAGGATCGCGCGTGGGTGGACCAGTTCAGTTTCGTTCCGGCGTCCGTGGCCATTACCGCGCAGCCCATCAGTCAGGCTGTGGATGCCGGGGCCACGGCGATTTTCGCGGTGAGCGTCAGCGGCGCGCCGCCGTTCACTTATCAATGGCGGCTCAACGGCGGGAACATCGGCGGGGCCACGAACACCGCGCTCACACTCTTGAACGCGCAGCCGGCGCAGGCTGGAAATTATTCCGTGCTCGTCAGCAATGCCAGCGGAAGCGTCGCGAGTTCCAACGCATCGCTGCAAGTAGCGCAAATCGTTCCGCTGGCCGAAGCCCTCGACGCCACGAATTTCATCTGGACCACGAACGGTACGCCGCCGTGGGCTGGCCAGACCGCGGTGACGCATGACGGCTCAGACGCCGCACGCAGCGGACGCATTGGCGATGAGCAGACCACATCATTCCGAACGACTGTGACCGGGCCGGGCACGGTGACGTTCTGGTGGAAGGTGTCGTCGGAGGAGGAAGAAGATGAGTTGCGCTTCTACATCGGCAGTTCAGCGCGCGAGAGCATTTCGGGCGAAGTGAATTGGACGTGGCGGTCGTGGCCAGTCAGTTCCGGCAGCCAGGTTTTGGAATGGCGTTACGTGAAGAACGACGGAACGGCCGCTGGCCAGGACCGTGGCTGGGTGGATCAGATTTATTACGTGTCGTCCAGCACGCCGACGCCTCCGATCGTCGCGCTGCAACCGACGAACCGCACCGTCGTCGCGCCAGCAACCGTCACGTTCACTGCTTTCGGCGTTGGCTCCGCGCCGTTGAGCTATCAATGGTTCTTCAATGACACGCTGCTCACGAATGGCAACGGCGAAAGCAGTGAGACGACGACAAACCTCACCATCGCCAACACGAGCACGGCGCGAGCGGGCGCTTACTCGGTGCAGATCACGAACGCGGCGGGCAGCGTCACCAGCGCGGTCGTCACGTTCACGGTGATCACTTCGCCGGTGATTACAATTCAGCCGCCGAGCCAGCACGTTCTCCTCGGTTCAACCGCGAACTTCGGCGTCGCCGCGCTCGGCACCGCGCCGCTCACCTACCAATGGCGTCTCAACGGCACGAACCTCCTCAATACCGGCAACGTCAGCGGCGTCACCACGACGAACCTTCGGCTGACCACCGTGCTCGCCTCGCAAGCCGGTTCCTATTCCGTCGTTGTCGGCAATGCCGTTGACAGCATCACGAGTTCAGTCGCGACGCTCCTCGTCAGCACTGCGCCCACGATCGCAGCGCAGCCAGCGAGCAAGACTGTTGTAGTGGGCGACACTACGAGCTTCACCGTTGGAGCAAACGGTTCCGGGCCGCTCGGCTACCAGTGGCGTCTCAACGGCGCGAACCTTGTTGATGGCGCCGGCGTCAGCGGCGCGACGAGTTCAACGCTCGCGCTCATCAATGTTCAATCCGGCGCCGCGGGAAATTATTCTGTCAGAATTACCAATGCTGTCGGGAACGTCACCAGTGCCAACGCCTTGCTCACTGTACTCACGCCGCCGGGCATCACAAGCCAGCCGGCGAATCGGTCCGTTGTCGAAGGCACGACGGCCACGTTCAACGTCGCCGCCACCGGCACGGCGCCGCTCACGTATCGCTGGCGTCGTCGCGGCACGAACGTTGTCAACGGCGGCAACGTCAGCGGTGCGACCACGACGACGCTTACGTTGAACAGCGCGCAACTTTCGCAAGAAGACAATTACTCGGTGGAGGTGAGCAACGCCGCCGGCACCATCGTCAGTTCCCCCGCGCAACTCACGGTCAGTCCGATACTTACTCTGGGCCTGGCGGTGAATGCGCCGTATTTGAACTGGACCACCAACGCCAGCGGGTCATGGACGCCGCAAACCAACGTGACCCACGATGGCGAGGCCGCGGCGCAGAGCGGCAGCACGGCCAACGGCGGCAACTCGTGGATACAGACGACCATCATCGGGCCGGGCACGATTCGTTTCTGGTGGAAAGTATCTTCGCAGACGAACGCGGACTTTTTCAGCTTCTCTGTCAATGGCGCCGAGTGGGCGAAAATTTCCGGTGAAGTGGATTGGCAGAAATTGTCATTCAGCCTGCCGCCCGGTTCGCTGACGTTGCGCTGGACTTACGCGAAAGATGCCAGCGCCACCGCCGGCTCAGATCGCGCGTGGCTCGACGAAATGGATTTCCTTCCGTCCGCCGCGCCGTCCGTGCCCGTGATTCTTAGCGAGCCACAAGGCACTGATGTGGATCCTGGCGCGACCGTGAGCCTTTCCATCGACGCACTCGGCACCGCGCCGCTCAGTTACCAATGGCGGCTCGACGGACAGAACCTCAGTGACAGCGCCAACATCCTCGGCGCGAATTCATCGACGCTCCGGCTCTTCAATGTGCAGGTCGCGCAAAGCGGATTGTATGACGTGGTGGTGCGAAACAATTACGGCATCGAACTGAGCGACCAAGTGTTCGTGAACGTTTTTCCCATCGTCGCGCTCCCCGTCGCGCTCGACACCGAGAGCACGGATTACATTTGGTCCACGGGCGGCGCCTCGCTCTGGCGCGGGCAGACACCGGTCAACGCGGACCGCATCGACGCGGCGGAGAGCGGAGTGTTGCCGCACCGGGCCACCAATTGGATTCAGACGATCGTGCCCGGCCCGGGCGTGATCAGTTTCTGGTGGAAGGTGTCGTCGGAGGTCAGCCGTGACCGGCTGCGCTTCCTTATGAACGGCATCGAGCAGACGAATATTTCGGGCCAGGTGGATTGGCAGCGCCGCACGTTTTCGATCAATGCATCGAATGCGACGGTGCGCTGGGAATACATCAAGGATTCGAGCGGCACCGCGGGGCAGGACCGCGGCTGGGTGGATTTGGTCGAGATGCTGCCCTTCTCTCCGGCCGTTACCAATGTGGTGCCGGACGAAAGTTACACGGATCAAGGCACGACGCTTCGACTCAAGGTCGATGTGACGGGCACGCCTCCATTCTTTTTTCAATGGCGGCTCAATGGAACGAACCTGGTGGAGACGGACAGGATTTTTGGCGCGACCACTTCACGGCGATTGATTCTGACCAACGCGCAGCCGGAACAATCCGGCGTCTATTCGTGCCTGGTGGGCAACGCTGGCGGGGAAGTCATCAGCCCGCCCATTCCCGTGACCATTGTTCCAGGATTGCCGCTCGCTCCGGCCCTCAACACCCCGACGTGGGTCTGGGAGACCGGCGGCTACTCGTGGTGGGTGGGTACGACGAACGACAGCCATGATGGCGTTCAATCCGCACGCAATGGAACGTTGCCGGAGGGCGAGTCCACATGGATGCGAACGACGGTCGTTGGGCCAGGCACGTTGCGGTTCTGGTGGCGCGCGGCCACGCAGTTGAATCTGGACTTCCTCAACTTTTACATGAATGGAGTGCGGCAGGCGCAGATCTCCGGAAACGTGGCTTGGCAGCAGATGACGTTCACCGTGCCAGACGGCCCCGTGACGCTCCAATGGGAAAACGCCAAGGACATCCTTACCACCAACGATCTTGGTCGAGTGTACGTGGACGAAGTGACGTTTGCGCCGGCGCCGCCATCGATTACGAACCAGCCAGTGGCGCAAACGGTTGACGAGGGTTCGACTGTGACCTTCGCGGCGGGCGTGCGAGGCGCGCAGCCATTGACCTATCGCTGGCGCTTGAATGGCGTGCCATTGAACGACGGCGGAAATATCAGCGGCGCGTTTACGACGACACTGCGCATCACTGGAGTACAAGTGGCGCAGGCTGGCGCTTACTCGCTGGCCGCCAATAATTTCGTGGGATCGATTACCACTTCCAATACGGCATTTAGCGTCACGCCCGTGCTGCCGCTCGGCCAGGGAATGGACGCGACCTATCTCACGTGGGTCACCGGCTCGCCGCCGTGGATCGGCCAGCCCATTGTCTCGCACGATGGCGTGGACGCGGCGCGCAGCCCGGCGCTGGGGAACAACGAGTCCGCGTCCGCGCAAGCGACCGTGACCGGGCCGGCAACCGTCAGTTTCTGGTGGAGAGTTTCGTCCGAGTTGAACGCTGACTATTTGATCTTTTCCATCGGCAACAGCGAGCAGGCGCGCATCTCAGGCGAAGTAAATTGGCAGCAGCGCACTTTCAGCGTTCCCGCCGGCAACCACACGATCACATGGACTTACTCGAAGAACGGCAGCGGCATGGCCGGCCAGGACCGCGGCTGGGTGGATCAATTCGTCTTCACGCCATCAGCTCCGGCCATTACCGCGAACCCGGCCAGTCAGGTCGTGGAAGAGGGATCACGAGTGACCTTCTCCGCCGCGGCGACGGGCTTGGCGCCGCTGGTTTACTATTGGCGATTCAATGGCGTGAACATCCCGGACGGCAATGGCGTGAGCGGCGCGAGGACCACGGCGCTGACCATCTCGAATGCCTCGCCGACGCGAGCGGGAAGTTACTCGCTGTTCGTCAGCAACGCGGCCTCCACCGCCACGAGCATCAGCGCCACGCTGGTCGTCTCGCCGCTGGTCCCGTTGAGCGTGGCCCTTGATGGCACAAACCTGGTGTGGACGACCAATGGCTCGATTCCGTGGGTCGGCCAGCAGCTTGTGTCGCACGATGGCGCGGACGCGGCGCGCAGCGGTGTGGTGGCGAACAACGGATCAAATTCGATTCAAACCACGCTGAGCGGACCGGGTTCCATCAGCTTCTGGTGGAAAGTTTCGTCCGAACCGGTCAACGACAAATTGATCTTCAGCATCAACGGCGTCGAGCAGGCGCGCATCTCGGGCGAAGCGGACTGGGCGCTAAGAACGTTTAGTCTTGGAGTAGGCAGTCAGACGCTCAGGTGGGCTTACTCGAAAAATTCCAGCGTCACCGGCGGGCAGGATCGTGCCTGGATCGATCAAGTCATCTTCACTCCTTCCGCGGCGACGATTGCCGCGCAGCCCACGAATCAGAGCGTCGATGCCGGTGGCATGGCGAGTTTTAAGGTAACGCCGGGCGGCACGCCCCCATTCACTTACCAGTGGCAACATAACGGGGAAGATCTGGCGAATGGTAACGGCATCAGCGGAGCCACTGCCTCGAACCTCGTGCTCACCGGGGTGCAAATCTCGCAGGCGGGCGGTTATCGCGTGATCGTGGCCAACGCCGCGGGTTCTGCCAGCAGCGCCGCGGCGATCCTCGCTGTTTACCCGGCGCTGCCTCTCAACGTGGCGCTGGACACCACTGGACTGGCGTGGTCCACCGGCGGCCCGCAACCTTGGATCGGGCACGCCAGCGTGACGCATGACGGCATCGACGCCGGGCGCAGTGGACCCATTGGCAACAATACGAACGGGTGGATGGAAGTCACGGTCAGCGGACCGAACGTGGTGAACTTCTGGTGGAAGGTGTCCTCGGAATCGAGCAACGACCGGCTGATGTTCTTCGTCGATGGCGTCGAGCAGGCGCGCATTTCCGGCGAAGTGGATTGGAATTTCCGCTCGTTCAACTTCACGGCTGGCAATCATACGCTGCGATGGACCTATTTGAAGAACGGCAGCACCGTCGCCGGCCAGGATCGCGGCTGGGTGGACCAGGTGCAGTTCGGTGTGATTGCGCCGACCATCACGATCCAGCCAGTCAGCCGGCTCGTTGGCGAAGATGAAGACGACGACGAAGAAGACGTGGCGTTCAGCGTCACTGCGGTGGGCACCGCGCCATTGACGTATCGATGGCGATTCAATGGTGTCCCGCTGAACAACGGCAATGGCATTAGCGGCGCGACCACCGCCACCTTGACCATCTCGGAGGTAGAGACTGCGCGGCTGGGAACTTATTCCGTCATTGTGAGCAACAGCGCCGGTATCGTGATCAGCTCGAACGCAACGCTCGCGCTCGCGCCGACGCTGGCTGAGGCGCTGGACACAACGGGGCTGAGCTTCACCACCGGCGGCACCGCGGTCCCGTGGACAGGCCAGCGGGCCGTAACGCTCGATGGCTCGGATGCGGCGCAGAGCGGCGCGACCACGGAACACGGCACTTACACGTACGTTAGAACGACCGTGAGCGGTCCGGGCACGCTGGTGTTCTGGTGGAAAGTGTCCTCCGAGGAAAACAACGACTACTTGCGTTTCATGTTGGATTCCGAAGATCAGCTCAGAATCTCCGGTGAAGTCGAGTGGCAGCGGATCACATTCAGCGTGCCGTCCGGCAGCCACGTCCTGCAATGGCGCTATGCGCGCGGCTCGACTGGGGTCGGCGGACAGGACCGCGGCTGGCTCGATCAAGTTTCCTATGTGCGAAGCGGCTCGCCCGGACCGGTGCAATCGCCTTTCATCCTCATTCAACCCGCCAGCCAGATAGTGGACCAGGGCGAAACAGTGGACTTGACGGTCGCAGCAGCCGGGTCCGATCCGTTGAGCTACCAATGGCTCCTGAACGGCACCAACGCCATTGGCGATGGTGGAAACATCGGCGGCGCGACCACCGCTTCACTGACGGTGTTCAACGCGCTCGGAGCTCAGGCGGGAGATTATTGTGTCCGGGTGAGCAATGCGGCCGGCAGCATCACCAGCGCGATGGCGCGGCTCGCGGTGAATCGCGTCGTCGCCCTTGCGGAGGCGGTGGATGCGCCGGAGCATCTTTTCCTCATCGACGGCGACGCCTTTTGGGAAGGCCACACGGTCATCACCCATGACGGCATGGACGCCGCGCGCAGCGGTCTCGTGGGCCATGGGCAGAGCAGCGCGATGCACGCCGTCGTGGACGGGCCGGGAACGTTGAGCTTCTGGTGGAAAGTTTCCTCGGAAGCCAACGGCGATGAATTGATGATGTTGCTCAATGGCGAAGCCCAGGCCTCCATTTCGGGCGAAGTAGATTGGGAACAACGTTCATTGGAATTGCCGCCGGGACCGCAACTTCTGGAATGGGCTTACGTCAAGAACGGCTCGGTGACAACCGGCGCCGATCGCGGCTGGGTGGATCAAATCTCATCCGCGCCCGGCAGCGGACCGGCGCCGACCGGCGACGTGGCGCCGCGCATCGCCATTGTCGGGAACAAGACCGTCCTCACCTGGAGCGCCGGCGCGCAACGCCGCTACGAAGTCTTGTACAAGGACGAACTTTCCGATTTGGAGTGGAAGCGTCTGGACGGCGAAGTTCTGGCGGGCGGCGAGGCCGGGGAACCAGTGGCGATTTCCGAAGATCTTCCCGCAACGCGCTCACGCTTCTATCGGGTGCTGCAGTATTGAAGCAGCTGGCGGGACCCGTCGGTCGGCGTGCGCCGCGTTTTGACCTTGGTGGCACTTCCAGGATGGCCCCGCCGTGCGACGCAAACATCCGCTTGAACCGCCGGCGTGGTTGTGGAATGTGTGTGCCTCGCGTGAACGCTTCCACGATCAAAACTGCCGATTCCATTGCGCTGCTTTGCCCTACTTGCGCGCTGTGCTGCAACGGCGTGCTCTTCGCTGACGTGCGTTTGCAAAAAGGCGACGACGACGCGCGCCTGGCCGCGCTCGGTCTGCCGCTGAAACGGCGTGCCACTCTTCCACGCTTTTCCCAGCCGTGCGCGTGTCTCAACGGCAAGCTGTGCCAAATTTACGCGGAGCGCCCGGTGCGCTGCCGCACGTTCGAGTGCCGGTTGTTGCAACGCACGGGGGCGGGGGAAATCACCGAAGCAGCCGCTCTCAAGTCGATTCAAAAGGCGCATCGCTGTGCCGATCGGGTGCGGAACATTCTGCGCGAGTTGGGCGATCACGATGAGAGTATCCCGCTCTCGCGGCGTTATCAGCGCATGATGCGGCAGGCGATTGATTTGTCGGCGGACGAACACCAAATCGATCTGCGCGGGCAACTCATGATGGTGGTCGCGGATTTGGTCGGTGAGTTGGACAGAAACTTTTTGCGGTAGCCGGCAAAGCGCGACCCTGAAGCAAAACAGACGGATGCGCCCGACGCCGCCGCAACTTGCTCGCTGAAACCTTGAACCCATGATGCTTTTGATCACAATGCCCGCGGATGCGAACGAGTTGATGAGCATGAACCCTCCACACGCCATGGCCTTGGCAAAGTGCTGCCGGTTTGCAATTGGCAGTCCGACTCCATCCATTCCAACAGCGAAAGAAAGAGATTCACACGCGCCGAAATTAGCGCGCATCCGCCATGTGAAAACTGGCAGCACGTTGATCCCTGTGCGCGGAGCAGCGCGCCCTGCCTTTCGCGTGTTGCTCTCCTGCTCGGTGTTTCTGCTAACGCTTTTTTTTTCCCATGCGGCTGATTATTCGCGCGTCACGCCACAGCTCGAAGCCGTCATTCGCGACGAGATGCGCGAGTGGGAAATCGGCGGCATCTCCGTCGCTCTCGTCGATGATCAGCGTGTGGTTTACGCAGCCGGTTTTGGCGAAGCGAAGCGCGATTCCATTTTTCGTGTAGGTAGCATTTCCAAATTATTCAACGCCGTCGCCGTGATGCAGCAAGTGGAGGCGGGGAAGCTCGATCTCGATGCTTCGCTGCCGCCGGACTTGCTGCCGATCAATCCCTTTGCGCGTCAGCCCAAAGTCACCTTGCGCCAACTGCTCTGTCATCGCAGCGGTCTGCAACGCGAGTCCGTGATCGGCGGTTACATGGACGACTCGGAGACGGGCCTCGCCGCGACCGTGGCCAGCGTGCGGTCGTGTGTGCTCGTGACGTTGCCCGGAGAGAAAACGCGATACTCGAATCTCGGACCCAGCATCGCCGGCGTCATGGTCGAGCGCGCGAGCGGGGAATCGTTCGAAGAATATCAGCGGGCGCATTTGCAAAAACCTCTCGGAATGACCAACTCCGCGTGGCGGCGCGCGCGTCTGCCTCGCCAGCGACTCATCGTTTCGCATATGCGCGTGGCCGATGGCCGCGGCGGCTGGAAGCGGCAAGAGACGCCTGTCTTCGACCTCGGCACCATTCCCGCCGGAAATCTTTTCGCCACGGCCGAAGACCTTGCGCGCTTCGCGACGGCACTGATCGCGAGCGACGGCAATATGGTGAAGCCGGAAACGCTGGAGGAAATGTGGCGGCCGCAATTGACCGAGGACAAAGGCGGCTTCGGTCTCGGTTTTATGGTCGGCAAGTTTCACGAGCACCGGGCCATCAGTCACAGCGGTGCGCTTTACGGCCACAGCACTTCGCTGGTCGTCCTTCCTGAGAAAAAGATCGCGGTCATCGTGCTCGCAAACGAAGACGTGGCGAGCGGTCGTGTTCGCCGCATCAGCAACACGGCGCTGGCGCTGATGCTGGAAGCAAAGTTCGGTGAACCGACGCCCGCGGCCCCGCCGCCATTCGCTCCCCCGAATCTCGCTGCGTTCGTCGGTGACTTCGAATCCCAGAGCTACTGGGCGCATCTGGAAATTAAAAATGGCCACCTGGTGGGCGACCTGTCCGGCCAACCAACGCAGTTCACTCCGCTCAGCGAAGGGAAGTTCGCCGCGAACAGCCGCATCGAGGACGCGACACCGGTGATTTTTCTGCGCGACACCAATGGCGCGGTGTCGGGCTTCACCGTGGGAGGACAGCGTTACGAACGTGTTCCCGCCAATCCCCCCGTGCTTCCGCACGAGTGGCGCGTGGTGCTGGGAAGCTATGGGCCGAAGTTTATTCCGGTCATTATCAGTGAGCGGCACGGCCATCTCTACGCCATGACCGAGAACATGGTGGACTATCGCCTTACGCCCGTGAATCGCCACGTCTGCGCGTTGCCGCCGGGAATGTATATCGATGAAAAAGTCGTCTTCCTTGCGGACAAACGCGGCCGAATTCACAGCATCGATTACGCGAACATGATTTTTCCGCGCAACTAATTCTCTTCCGGCTTTTCAAACATGGAACTTCATCTTCGCGACATTCATTTACCGATGCGGCATCCGTTTACCATCGCGCTGGGCACTACGACCGTGCAGCACAATCTTCTGGTTGAGCTGCGACAGGATGGAATGAATGGTTATGGCGAAGGCGCTTCATCGCACGCTTATGAAGAATTCACTGCGGCGTCGATGCGCGCGGCGTTGGAAAAAGCGCGTCCGCTGATCGAGCACGTCCGCCTGGAGGATCCCACACAGCTTTGGGCCCGCCTTGTTCCGGCGCTTGGCCACAATCGCTTCGCGCTTTGCGCGCTCGACGAAGCGGCGCATGACTTGTGGGGCAAGCTTCGCGGCGCACCCGTGTGGAAACTTTGGGGGCTGGAACTGAACAATCTCCCGCTGAGCGACTACACCATCGGCATCGATCCGGTGGAGAAGATGGTCGCGAAGATGAAGGAGTTTGACGGCTGGCCCATTTACAAAATCAAGCTCGGCACGAGCGATGATCTGACGATCGTGCGCGAACTGCGAAAGCACACGAACGCGATTTTTCGGATCGATGCCAACACGGCGTGGAGCGCGGATCAGACGATCTCGTTCGCACCAGAGTTGAAACGACTCGGCGTTGAATTTATCGAGCAGCCTTTGCCACGCGATGATTGGGATGGAATGCGCCGTGTCTTTCGCGAATGCGCGCTGCCCGTCTTCGCCGACGAAAGCTGTCTCGTCGAAGAAGACGTGCCTCGTTGCGCGGGATTTTTTCACGGCATCAATATCAAGCTCACGAAAGCGGGCGGGCTGACGCCAGGGCGGCGGATGATCTCTCGTGCGCGTGAACTCGGCCTGCGCGTGATGGTCGGCTGCATGAACGAAAGCAGCGTCGGCATCAGCGCCATAGGCCAGCTCTTGCCCTTGCTCGATCACGTGGACATGGACGGCGCGCTGTTGATCGCCAAAGACATTGCCACCGGCGTCCATTTGGAAAAGGGCCACGCCGTGTTCCCGAACGAGAATGGAAATGGCGTGCGATTGCTTGAAGGATCATAACTCTCCTCAAGCTGCATGACGCACACACTCATCTCTCCCGACGACCACGCTACACTGTGGGCGCTCATCGCCATCGGCACCGCTATCGCCATCTGGCTGGAGCAAACCTATCGCTGGGCCGCTCGTCTCAGCGCGCCCGTCTTGGCGCTGCTCATCGCCATGCTGCTTTCAAACACGCGCCTCGTGCCGATGGAATCGCCCGCCTACGATTTCGTGAGCCAATGGCTCGTGCCGCTCGCCGTGCCGCTGCTGCTCTTTCGCGCGAACATCCGAGAGATCGCTCGCTCCGGCGGACGAATGCTCGTCACCTTTCACATCGCCGCCGTTGGCACCTTGATCGGCATCGCGCTCGCGGTCTGGCTTTTGAAAGGACGCATTCCACCTGCCGACATGGCGCAATCGGCCGGCATGATGGCCGCGAGCTACATCGGCGGCGGCGTGAACATGCTGGCCGTGCGCGCGAGCTACAATGTGCGCGCCGAGGTCTTCAATCCGCTCGTGGTCGCCGACAATTTCGTCATGGCCGGCGCATTCGTGGCGTTGGTCGCCATTGGCGCGAGTCGCTGGTTCCGCGCGCGCTACCCGCATCCGCATTCGTTGGAAGCCGACAGCGCCGGCGCGGAGAATCTCGCGGCGAAACATTGGCAGCGGAAAGGCATCGCGCTCATGGACATCGCCCGCGCCTTCGCGTTCGCGTTCGCCGCACTCGCGCTGGCGACGTTGCTGGGCCGCGCGACGAAGCTGCTGTTCGGCGACGTGACGAAATCCAGCGCCGTGGTGCAGATGCTCCAGGTCCTTTGCACCAATCGCTTCGTGCTCATCACCGCCGTCACGCTCATGCTGGCCACGATTTTGTCCCGCCCGCTGGCGAAGGTGAATGGCCCGGAAGAATTCGGTGCGTATCTGCTGGCGCTGTTCCTCTTCACGCTCGGGCTGCCCGCCGATTTCGTCGGCGTGGTGACCCAGGCGCCGCTTTTCTTCGTCTTCTGCTTCATCATCGCCGTGGCGAACCTGGGCTTCACGCTGGCTGTGGGAAAACTGTTCCGGCTGAATCTCGAAGAACTGCTGCTTGCCTCGAACGCCACGCTCGGCGGCCCGCCCAGCGCAGCTTCCATGGCCATCAGTTGCGGCTGGCCCCGGCTCGTCGTGCCCGCCCTGCTCGCCGGCCTCTGGGGCTATGTCATCGGCACGCCCGTGGGTGTGATGGTGGTGGAATTCTTCAAGCGCTGAAGGTTAGGCATTGCGATTGTTTCCACGGTGACGATGAGCATAGAACAATGCGAGTGCGACGGTCATAGCGATGAGGCTCAATATGGCCGGACGCCAAGGCCGCATGACAGGAAAGAGCACGATAACTTCCTCAGGTCGGACTCGTAGAACCTCGACGACCGAGTAACCGAGAATGGCAACGGGGAAAATGAGCAACCAAGAGCAAGAACGGGAATACAGCCAGGCCACAATGAAGGCAGCAGCTAGCGAGATGATGTAGGAAACTAGGAGCGTGGAACTGAACGAAAGGTCGTTTGAGGCGTTGATTGAGCCAGTCTCGGCAAGGTACGCCTGCGAATCCCGAAATAGAGAAATGACCCGAACAAAAGGAAACGCCCAAAGCGCAAAGAGAACGGCAACTGCGTATGCGATGGCTTTCGAAGGCTGCATTACACCTCACGGTTGAGATCTGAGGCACGCGGTACTTGGGACTCCGGATTGCGACCCGCCAGTGGCTGGTCAGGCCGCACTGGCCACGGCAAAAACGCTACCACTAATGAGCCGAGGACAAACCCACCGGCAAGCAGCCAACCAACGCCAAGCTGCCGATCGATGATGGCAGCAGATAACGCCACTGGACGAAATGGCGACCAAAATACGCGCTGGTAAGCGCTGTCGGTCCAAGCCAACCAGTGCGATGCGGCGTAGATCATTGCCCCGCACAATATGAACGAGCTAATGATCAGCAGGCGCATGAACCAGAGTTTGCGGTGAAGTGTCATGAGACGACACATTCATCAAACCCGATTTCCCAATTTCCCGGAAGGATATTTCAAAGACAAAAGATTAGCCGGGTGCGCATTCATTGCGCCGGCACGGCGGTTTCGATAACTTCACCCCGCATGGCCAACATTCACGATGACCCGGCCGCGCTGAAGGCGCTGCAAAACGACATCTATCGCGAGCGCATTTTGCGCGCCCGCAAGATGACCGTGGAGCAGCGGCTGGCGGATGTCTTTGAACTCTCGAACAGCGTCATGGCTCGGATGCATGAGGGTGCGATGTGGCAGTTGGGCACGACCGATGCGGAACTCGGCTGGCAGGAAGTACGTCGCCGTCTGGCGAGACTCGACCGAGTCCATGACGAAGGACGTTTCGTGAACACCAAACCCGGCGCCACATGACCGTCGAAGCACTCGCCGCCGCAGTAGTTGATGCGTGTGATTCAGAAGGTGTGGATCACATGGTCACAGGTGCGTTCGCGACCAGTGTGTATGGAATTCCGAGATCGACCAAGGACGTGGATGTCGTTCTGAGTCTGAGAAACGGCGACGCGATCAGCCGCGTGGCCGCAAAGCTCGAACCAATGATTGAGTTCAATCCGCAGGTTCAGTTCGACACGCTCACTTGGGGAAAACGACTTGTGGGCATCACGCGCCAAAGCCCGCCGCTCAAGGTGGAGTTGTTCGAGCTTTTCGATGACCCGTTTGTGCTCGCGCAATTTCAGCGCAAGCGAAAGTTGTTCTCGAATCAAATTGGCAGAAACACGTGGCTGCCCACACCCGAGGACGTCGTCGTTCAGAAGTTGCGCTGGGGCCGGAACAAGGATCTCGATGACGCGCGCGACGTGCTCGCGGTGCAAGGAACCGAATCGCTCGACATGGCGTATATCGAGAAATGGTGCGCGCAGCATGGAACCACGGAGCGGCTGAAGGCGGCATTGGCGGGGATTCCGCCACTTTGACCGTCGTTCAATTCGTCGTGAGGAATTTCAACAGTTCAATCTGTTCGCGATCGCTGAGCGATTCCAACAGGCCCTCGGGCATCAGCGACTTCTCGCTACGGGCGCGGGATTCAATGTTCGCCTTTGGCACCACCATTTCGCCTGCCGTCGTGCGCAAGGTGATCGCGCTCGCCGTTTCGTTCACCACCAGGCCGGAGAGCGTGTCTCCATCTTTCGTTCCTACTGTGGTGAGTTGAAAGTCCGTGCCGATGACCGCGTCCGGGTCGATGACGTTTTCCAGGAAGTAGCGCACGCCGTGCTTGCCGGCACCGGTGAGTTCAGGTCCCAGCATCGTGCCTTCCTTGCCGAAGCGATGGCATTGCACGCAAAGCTTCTGAAAATGCGTGCGCCCGGCGTTCGCGCTGTAGGCCCAGAGCGGTGCTTCGCTGAATGTCGTTTCCAATTTGGTGATCTGGTTCTGCTTTTCCACCGGCGTCTGCCCAATGCGTCCCCACATTGCTGTCACGCGTTTGTCCACGTCGGCATTTCTCAACGCGAGCATCTGGCGCGCATGAAAAGAGGTGAGTTGATCGCGCGGAATTTTTCCCGAGGCTGCGGCGTCGAGCAGTACCAAGGCAAAAGCCGGACGACTCGTCAGCGCGTTGAGCACGGCGGAACGATCGTTGGCTGGAAACGCATCGAAACGCTGCACCAGCGCCGGCGCGATTTCGGGCGTGTCGAAGCGCGCCAGCAAATTGATCGCGACCGTGCGGAAAGCTGCATCATCCAACAGCGCGAGAAAGACAGGCAACGACGCGCGATCCTGCGCCCGGCTCAGGACGGCGAACGCGTGCTGACGTGCCGCAGTTTCGGCTTTCGCGTTCGCGAGCGTGTCGCGCAAACGCGGGAAGGCGGTCGCATCGCCGAAGGCAGCAGCCAGACTTTCAGCGAGCCGTTGCACTTGCGGAGTCTTCGACGCGTAGAGTTTCGGCGCGATGGCTCGCCATGATTCGGGCATGGCAACGTTCGCGCGCGGTTCCATCGCGAGCCACAAGCCGGCGAGCCGACGGTGCAGCGCTTCGCCTTCGAGTCCGTTCAGGAGGGCGACGACGCGATTCAAGGCGTCGCCTTCCAGGGTGGCCGCGTACCAATAAATCCATTCGCGGAGTTGCGGGAGCCTCGTCGTGCGCGCCAGGGCGAGGCCGAATTCCAAATCATCGTTCGTCCATCGCTTCGCCGTCCCGTGCCACAACAAATACGGCAGGTTGCGATCGTTTTTGTCTTCGCCATGGCACGCGAGAATCTCAACTAGGTTCTGCGAGAATCCTTTGGGCAGTCGATGAATCGCGGACGCGAGATACCGTCGCACAACCGGGGATGGATCTTTCTTCGCAAGGGCGATCAGGCTCTCCGTAATCTGTGTCGAGGGCGATCCATTTTCCACGGCAAGTTGAACCGCCCATCCACGCACAAACGGGTCTGCGTCGCGTTGCAGCACCGTGTGGAGTTGAGAATCCGTCAAGGCGTTCGCCAGATACAAAGTCCACAAAGCGTTCAGGCGCACCGTGGCGTTGGTTTCCGTCTCGACGGTTCGGGACAGTTTTTCCGTGGCGTTCTTCGCAACACCGTTCTGTGTTTGCGCACGTTCGTGTGACAAGCGGCGCGCGGTGCGGCTGAACCACGCGTTCTTGTGCGCCATCAAGTCCACGAGTTCCACGTCGCTCTTCGTCGCGAGGTTCACCTTCACCGGCTTGAAAGTCTCCTGCCATAGCATCCGGTAGATGCGCCCGTTGCCGCGATCCCAGCGCTCGGTATTCGGATTGTGGCAATGCTGCTGGTCGTACCAGTCGATGAAATAAACCGCGCCATCCGGACCGTATTGAAGATCGATAGCGACGTATTTTGGATCGGTGCAGAAGAGCACGTCGCCTCCGGCATGAACCGTGTCGTAGCCCGAGCCGAGCGGTTTGTTGATCTGCTGATTGATTTGGTGCCCGCCGAGATTGTGCGTGAAGAGGCGGCCGCGATATTCGTCTGGCCAGTTGTCACCGAGATAAATCATCGTGCCCACGTGTGAGTGGCCGCCGTAGATGGCATCGCTGCCTCGCGCGCCCGCGCCACCTGCGCCGTGATCGTATCGGGCCGATGCCAGCAGATAATTCCGATACTCGGGAAACTCCTTCGGGGCGGTCGCGATGATGAACGGCGCGTAATTCGCGTTCACCTGATTCCAGAATTGCCCGCCTTGAATCACATGCGTCGTCGGGCCTTTACCCCAGTAGCTGCGGCAGTGCGTCATGAAAAGCTGGCCGTGCTCGTCATAGTCGAGACCCCAGGGATTGCTGCCGCCGTGCGCGAATATCTCGAACTCACGCCGCACCGGATGATAACGCCACACACCGGCGCGCAACTCGGGACGCTCACTTGCCGGCACGCCAGGCTTCCCGATACGCGCGGTGTTGAACACACCTTGAATGCCGTAGAGCCAGCCGTCTGGGCCCCACAGAAAACTGTTCAACGTCTCGTGCGTATCTTGAAAACCGAACCCGTCCAACATGACCTCGGACGCGCCGTCCGGTTTGTCATCGTGATTGCGATCGGGAATGAAGAGAAGTTCCGGCGCCGCGCCAATCCACACGCCGCCGTGACCGACTTCCAGCGCGCTCACGAGATTTAATTTTTCCGCAAAAACTTTGCGCGTCTCGAAACGGCCATCGCCATCTTCATCCGAGAGAATGATGATTCGATCCAATCCTTCGCCGGTCTGTCGCTTCGTCGGATAGCTGAACGCTTCAGCGACCCAGATACGACCGCGTTCATCCCAGGCAAACGCGATCGGCTGTCGCACGTCCGGTTCGGCTGCAATGACTTCGACTTTGAAACCGTCGGGCACATACATCTCGCGAATGGTGCGGTCCGCATCTGAACGTGCCGCGCCGTCCACGGGATTGGGCTTCAAGTGTTGCAGCACCGGGCTGGATTTGAGCCGCTCCAGTTGCGGCAATGGTTCCTCGGCCACCAGCGCGAAAGGGGAAACAATGCTCAGCGCGATGACGGCGAACGCGCGAGGCGAAAACATTCTGAACAGACGCGGGTGCATCGTGTTCCGGTAGCGAAACCGCGCCACCAAGTCAAAACCCAATCCGAGCCTGAGCAGCGTTTCTGCTCCGCCGGAATAGGGCAGGGAACGAGTCAAATCAGCTCTTCACGAACCCGACAGCGCGCCGGTTGCCTTCACTCACTTCTTCTTGCGTCATCCGCATCGTTGCTGCGTCGCAGCGCTCCAGCGCCTGGCCGTACCCTTGGGCCGCAGCGAGCTTGAACCATTTGTAAGATTCGATCCGTGATTCACTCGTGTCCGTGGTGGGGCCGTGCGCATCGGTGTGGCTGTCTCGATTACCGAGATTGAATTGCGCGCCAGCATCGCCGCCGTTGGCCGCGCGGCGAATCCACATCACGGCGGTCTCTTCATTGCGCGAGACGCCTTGCCCCTGGGCGAACATCTGGCCGAGGTTGAATTGCGCCATGCGATGAGATTGGTCCGCCGCTTTGAAATACCATTCCGCGGCCTCGACATAATTTTGCGGCCCGGACACAGCAAGGGAAACAGCCAGGCCAAACTGCGCCTCGACGTTGCCGGCGACGGCGTCAGCGCGGGTGAAGATCACATCGTCGGCAGAGGATTCGGAGCAGTCGGTGGAGTCAGGACTATTTTGCATCGGAACAAAGTCGTTGGTCTGGAAGTGAACACAAGATTTAATTCGCCAACCCTACCGCCAGTCCAACCGTGCAGAAAATACTTTGGATAATTTATTGCTATCCGGCGGAAAACAGCGACTGTGCCGCCGTCTCTATGGATAGCTTGTCAGTTTCAAGGTCTGGTAAATCCTCAAGTGAACTCAGTTCAGTGATGATTCGAAACCCGATGGTCGGGAACAGTCTGGAAGCCAGGGGTTAATCAGAAGACATCACAACATGAGTAATAAATTGTTCGTAGGAAACCTTTCCTTCAACACCACCGAAAACGATCTTCAGGACGCGTTTGCCCAGCACGGCACCGTCGTGGAAGCCAACCTGATGATGGACCGCATGAGCGGCCGTCCCCGTGGTTTTGGTTTCATCACGATGAGCACGCCGGAAGAAGCGCAGGCGGCCATTGCCGCACTGAACGGCAAGGAAGTCGATGGACGCGCCTTGACCGTCAACGTGGCCAAGCCCCGCGAAGAGCGCACGGGCGGCGGCGGTGGTGGTGGTTACGGCGGCGGCGGTGGTCGCCGTGAAGGTGGCGGCGGCGGTGGTGGCGGTGGCCGCAATCGCTATTAATTAGCAGTTTTTCACGAGCGGGGTTCGGCTGGTCCGGGCCTCGCTCTTTCATTTTTCCGGCTCTGTCCCTCGATCGGTCTGCAAGGACGGCACGCCATTTCCGCAGGCCGTTTTCAAAGAAGATTCATGAGTCAGACAAAAGAAGAACACATTGAAGTCGAAGGTGTCGTCTCCTCGGTTTTGGCCGGCACGATGTTTCGCGTCGAGTTGGAGAACAAGCACATCGTGCTCGCGACCATTTGCGGCAAGATGCGCAAGCGCTGGGTGCGCATCACGACGGGTGACCGGGTAAAGATGGAAATGTCACCGTACGATTTGAACAAGGCGCGGATTACCTGGCGGCTACGCTAGAACGAGGGCCTCCGGTATGTGCCGCCATGCTGTGAGATCCATTAGATGCGTCCGCAACTCAAGACAGCGCGCGCGGAGCGACGGGCCCTGCCTTCGATGAACTGGTAGCGCGTGTCGCTCCGCGCGCCGTTCTTGTGTAGAGTGGTTCCTTCCAAGATGGAATCCGTTAGAGCCAGCGAAAGCCGTTTAAGTTGGTTTCGCGGCCCTGGAGTTGATCTCTTTAAACCAGCGGCCTCGGGCGAGACTGTGTACTCCTTCTCCTCCTGCCTTGATGCACCGGCCGCTCGGGTTTCCGCACCAGGCTCAAAGTGGAATTGCTTCTGCGCTGGCGTGAATTCGTCTTCTCGCGCGCCCCTTCTTTTGTGAGGCGAATCATCGCGACGGCGGCTGTGGAACGTTCAATCAAGTTGGCTTTCTGAAGCTCCGCGACGCGCTCTTCGGCAATGCGCGGGGTGCTCCAATAGGGATGAATCTCCCTCAAGTAAAATCGCAACTCTCCATCGGTCATCACACACTCTCAACGTTGGCGGGCAGGAACGCGAGGGATATCACCAAAGATTCGCATTGAGTCGGATGAGATGCGTGCCAGCAGCGTCCGTTCGTTCATCTTCATCGCCCGTGCTTCCTCCCTTGCATCCGCTCCATCGCCTGCATTTACTCCGCGTCCGTGAATCTCGTGCGGACCAGAAAGCCAGCGATCGTTTTTATCTTCATCACGCTCGTGCTGGATATCATCGGCATTGGAATCGTCGTGCCGATTCTTCCGAAGCTGGTGGAACAATTTCAACACGGCGATGTCGCGGCGGCTGCGCATACGTACGGTGCTTTGGCCGCGCTTTATTGCCTCATGCAGTTCATTTGCGCGCCGTTGATCGGAAGCCTGTCCGACCGTTTTGGCCGTCGGCGCGTCATTCTTATTTCGCTTCTGGGATCGGGCTTGGATTATTTTCTCTTCGCTTACGCGCCGAACCTCGCCTGGCTTTTCGTGGGCCGCATCATCTCGGGAATCACCGGCGCGAACATCGCCGCGGCCAGCGCCTACATCGCAGACATCAGTCCGCCGGAGAAACGCGCGGCGAACTTTGGTTTGATTGGCGCCGCCTTCGGCATCGGCTTCATCGCCGGCCCCGCGCTCGGAGGACTGCTCGGCGACATCAATCTTCGCCTTCCGTTCATCGTCGCGGGCGTGCTGACACTGGTGAACTGGCTCTATGGCTGTTTCGTTTTGCCGGAGTCGCTGGCGCCCGAGAATCGCCGCCCGTTCAGTTGGGGGCGCGCCAACCCGATCGGTTCGTTGCTCGCCTTACGACAGCATCCCATCGTGCTGGGATTGGCAGGGACGTACTTTCTCGTGAACATCGCGCACCAATCTTTGCCCGGCACTTGGGTCCTCTATACCGGACATCGCTATGGATGGAACGCGCGCCAGGTCGGTATCTCGCTCGCGATTGTCGGACTCATGGCCGGGGTCGTGCAAGGCGGGCTGACGCGATTCGTGGTGCAACGATTGGGCGAGCGTCGGACTGCGGCCTTCGGGATGATTATCGCCACCTTGAGCTACATCGGCTACGGACTCGCGACGGAAGGCTGGATGATTTACGCGATTCTTTTTGCCGGCTCAATTGGCGGAGTCATGGGACCGGCGGTCCAGGGTTTGATCTCGCGCAACGTGGGCGCGAACGAACAGGGGAGCGTGCAAGGCGCGCTCTCCAGCATGGCCAGCATCGCTGGCATCATCGGCACGCCTCTCGCCACCGCGTTGTTCGCGCATTTCATTCGCGATGATGCGGTGGTGAAACTTCCGGGCGCGGCTTTTTTCTTCAGCGCCATGCTGGTGTTTGCCGCGTTGCTCCTGGCGCGGCGTTCGTTTCGGAATACGGCGGCGCAACCAACGAACGAACAGTTGGCGAAATAAGTTTACCGGCGCCGTGTTTTCGCGTTGGCCACGTTGGAATACGCGGAGCTGCCGCCGGCATTGAAGGCTCGCACGCGATAGTAGTAGCGACGGTTCCGCTCGGGGATGATGTCCACGAACGTGGTGACGTTTGCTGCGAGGCTGATCAGCACGGCAAAGTTCTTTCCGTCGCTGGAGCGTTCCACTTCAAAGCCTTCGCCCTGCACGAACTGATCACTCCATTGCAGATCGATCTGATCACTTGCCACGGGTTTAGCGGCGAGAGCGCTGGGTGCGGCGGGTGCGATGGAGACAGAGTTCGGTTTCACAATGGTAAAGGCGTCGCGCACGACGACGTTGTTATCGACGAAGGTGACATTCATCTGGTTCGTCAACACGTCCACGACGAGGGAGCCGAGGACATTAAAGGAAATGAACATCGCGGGATGATTGAACGATCCACCTGAAACCTGCCCGGACGATCCCGCGACCGTGTAAACCGCGCCCTGATGAGGCTCGGAACCGGCCGGCTTTTGATACGGCGTCGGAGATCGTCCGCTGCCTCCATCCACGATGTTCGCCGCGCTGAGCGTGGACGAAACGCCGTAGTGCCCGTTCAGCAAATAGGAGCGTTCGTAGGAATGACTGTGCCCGCCGAGTACGAGATCGACTCCACCGGCTTCGAGGATAGGCACGATGTTCTGCCGCATCTGCGACGACTCGGTGGCGGTGTCAGAATTGTGCGAGCCTTTCGTGTAGGGCGGGTGATGCCAGTAAGCGATGATCCAGTCGCTCAACGTGCTCGAAAGATCCGCGCGCAACCAGTTCGCCATCACGCCATCCGTCGCGCGGTTGGCCGTCATCGAATCCAGACAGATGAAATGGATATTGCCGAAATCAAACGAGTAATAGTGCTCAGTGCCCGAGGGCACGCCGCCGGCCTCGCCATTCGCCGGCAGCGTGAACATTTGAAAATAAGGATACGTATCCACGAACGCCGTCGAGCCGCCGGAGTCGTGATTGCCAAGCGTCGGCCAGAGCACGGAGTTGCGCAGCGTGACCGGATACGCATTGAACACCGCGCCTTGAAACTCCGAATCGGTGCCGTTGTTGTAAGCATTGTCGCCCAGCATCAGCCACAGATCGGTGGGACGCGCGCCGGTGTAAGTGTAATAGGCGTCGCGCACCGCGTATTGAGATGCGTTCTGCGTTCCTGAATCTCCCAATACCCAAATGCGCGTCGGGACTGGCGTGCCGATGCGCGGCGACGTGGCGAAATAAAAGCTCGGACTGTCGCCGGCGATCGCGGCCTCCGTGGTGCCGACCGAGTAAAAGTAAACCGAGTCGGGCAGCAGGCCGGTGACATTCACGATGTGTTCCGTCGTGATGTTGGGATTATCAGCGAATGAATTCAGGTTTCCCACAGCGGAACCAAAGCGCACGCGTCCGCTGCTCGGCGCGTCGGTGCGCCACCGGACCACGAGGCTGTGCGGCGTGCCCAGTTGGAGATAAGGCCCGCGCGTGATGGCCGGCAAATTTACCGGCGGCGCGCTCGTTTCAAAACCCGAAGTCCAAACCGGCCCATTCACCAATGTGCCATTCACGCTACCCGAGCTGGTGTTGGCGATGGTGCCGCTGCCTTCGTTGAGTCCCCAGCGGCCAACGAGTCCAGAGGCGGAAGATATTTCAACGTTCCTGTTGGCGACGATTTCCTGCGCACTGCGCGCGTAATTCCAAATGCGCACTTCATCCAGCACGCCGCGAAAGAACCCCGCCGCCGTGCCCGAGGAAGTCAGCGCGCTGGCTAGCGACGCGTGTTGAATGCTGTCGGAACGCGGCGGACGTCCGACGGCCAGTTGCGCATCGAGCGCGCCATTCAGATACAGACGCCAGGTTGTGCCGTCGTACGTCACCGCAGCGTGATGCCAAACGTTGTTCCCGATCGGCGTGACGCCGGCGATGGGATGATTCAGCCCGGGCGATGGACCGGTCGCGCCTTCCTCGAAATCCGCAACGAGCACGCCGTCCGAACTGCGAAGACCGAGGAAATAATTCATATCCTTGTTGTTGCCATCCGCTTCGCCGCGCCCCTTCGCGACGAGTGGAACCGCATTGATGCCACCTGTGCCCGTGGACACGCCCACCCCGTTGCCTGTGCGCCTAAACCACGTCTCCACAGTGAACGCCGCCGCACCGAGCGAGGGCGCGGAGCCGAACGTGACGTAGTCATTCCCGCCATCGAACGAGAGCGCGTAGTTCGCCGCCGACGGCGGTGGTGTGTTGGTGTAACCGGATGTCCAGGTTGGGCCGTTGACCAAGGTTCCGTTCGCGCTGCCCGAAGAGTTGTTCGCCGTGGTTCCGTTGCCTTCGTTCAAACTCCAGCGCCCGATGAGTCCCGCGGCGGAAGTGATCTCGAAGTTCTTGTTCGCGGCAATTTCCTGAGCGCTTCGGGCGTAATTCCAAATGCGCGCTTCATCCAGCACCCCGCGGAAAAATCCAGCCGCGCCGCCGGTGGAATTCAGCGCGCTCGCCAGCGACGCGTGTTGAATGCTGTCGGAGCGGGGCGGACGTCCCACGGACAATTGCGCATCGAGCACACCGTTCAAATACAGTCTCCACGTCGTGCCGTCGTACGTCACCGCCGCGTGATGCCAAACGTCGTACGCGACGGGCGTGACCCCAGCGATGGGATGATTCAGCCCCGGCGACGCGCCGTTCGCAGCTTCTTCGAAATCCGCGACCAGCACGCCATCGGACGCGCGAAGACCGAGGAAATAATTCATGTCTTGCGTCGTGCCATCCGCTTCGGCGCGGCCCTTCGTTATGAGAGGAATTGCATCCACGCCGCCGCTCCCGGTCGAAGTGCTCACGCCTGCACCAGTGCGCTTGAACCAGGTTTCGAGAGTGAACGTCGCGGCATTGAGCGACGGCGCGGAGCCAAACGTGACGTAATCATTCGAACCATCGAAAGAGAGCGCGCCATTGGCCGCCGCAGCGATGGAAGGATGCGTGAAACCTGTGACAACGACGAACAGGACAATCCCATGCCAAAACTGGAAAACCCTCATACCCCTTTGAGCCTCCTTAACTCGGCCGAACCTAGAATCCAACGGCCCATCGGTCAAACGGCGGGCGGAGAACGCGCGGCACGCTGCCGGTTTGCAAGCGGCAGCCAGGCTTCATTCATTTGAACACGCGGAGAAAGAGATTCGCACGTGCCGAGCTCAGCGCGCCTCCTCGCTAAAAGTTGGCGACACGAGCACATTGACGGAGCAGCACGCTTTGCTGTGTGCGCCTGGATGCCCACTTTCCATCGAACCCGCGCAGTTCCGCATTTGCCCCGCGTTGGTTTCCTCGCTACACTGCCGGTCCTTTATGCAGCAAACAGAAAACCTGCGCGTGGCCAGCGCGAAACGCTTGCAGGCGCCCGGCGCCATCAAAGCGCAATGGCCTATCACCGAGTGTGTCAACCGCACGGTGGTGCAAGCTCGCGCGTCCGTGCAGAACATTCTCGCGCAGCGTGACCCGCGGCTCCTCGTGGTCGTCGGTCCTTGCTCCATCCATGACCCGAAGGGCGCCATGGAATACGCGCAAAAACTTTCCGTGCTCAGCCGCGAGCTGAGCGACCAGTTGTTTATCATCATGCGCGTGTATTTCGAGAAACCGCGCACGACGATCGGCTGGAAGGGCTTGATCAATGATCCGCACATGGATGGCTCGTGCGAGATCGAAGAGGGACTGCGCATCGGCCGCAAACTGTTGCTCGACATCAACGAACTGGGATTGCCCGCCGCCACGGAGTTTCTCGATCCCATCGTTCCGCAATACATCGACGACTTGATCGCGTGGGCCGCGATTGGCGCGCGCACCACCGAGAGCCAGACGCATCGCGAGATGGCCAGCGGTCTTTCCATGCCCGTCGGTTTCAAGAATGGCACGGACGGCAGTCTGCAAATCGCGATTGACGCGATGGGTTCCGCGCGCACGCCTCACAGTTTTCTGGGCATCGATCAAGATGGCTTCACCAGTCTGGTGCGCACGAAGGGAAATCCAGACGGCCACGTGGTGTTGCGCGGCGGACGGGCGCGTCCTAATTATGATCCGCAGAGCATTGCCGAGGCGTGCGCGAGCCTGACAAAAAATAATTTGCCGAATGTGCTGATGGTGGATTGCAGCCACGCGAATTCACTTAAGCAACATGCGAAGCAGGAAGACGTGTGGCGTTCGCTCATCGAGCAACGGGCCGCCGGCACGCGCGCCATCATCGGCGCGATGGTGGAGAGTTATTTGCGCGAGGGCAGCCAGCCAGTGCCGCCGAATCCGGCGGACATCGCCTATGGCATTTCCGTCACCGACGCGTGCCTCAGTTGGGAAACGACGGAACGCATGCTGCGCCACGGCCATGCGGCGCTCAAAGCGAAGGTGGACCAGCCGGAAGTGGTGATGGCTTGAGCGGTCGCGACATCGCGGCACAGATCATCTTCCCCTTTTGACGCGCCGGCGCGGGCCGGGTTAACTGCGTCCGTGTTTTTGAAAACAGTTCTCCTCGTCATTGGTGTTGCCGCGGTTCAGTTGGCGACGGGCGCCGAAGTTCCCGCCGGCAAATTCCAGAATCCGATCAATCAAGGCGCGGATCCCTGGATGATTTTTCACGAAGGCAATTACTATCTCACCACCACGCAGGTGGACTCGATTCGAATTTGGAAAGCGCGGACCGTCGCGGCGCTGAAGGCGGCGCAGCCCGTGACCGTGTGGAAGGATTCGGACCGCACGCGCTCGCGCGGCATTTGGGCGCCCGAGTTTCACTTCATCAGCAACCGCTGGTATCTCTATTACACCGCGACCTCGAGTGATGACAGCGATGACAACCATCGCATGCACGTGCTGGAAGGTGCCGGCGCCGATCCGCTCGGCCCTTACTCGTACAAAGCGCGGCTCTTCAATCCGACCAACGACGGATACGCCATCGATGGCACGGTTTTTCAAAGGCGCACCGATGGCTTGTGGTATTTCCTCTGGGCGGCGCGCCCTGGACACGTGCTCTACATCGCGCGCCTGGCGAATCCGTGGACGTTGCGCGGGCACGGCATTTACATCCCGGCCTCGGGCTTCGGCTGAGATGAAGTCCGTGAAGGCCCAGTCGTGTGGCAGAGAAATGGAAAACTCTTCCTCGTCTATTCCGCGTGCGACACGCAGAAACCTGATTACAAACTCGGCCTGTTGATCGCCGATGAAACCGCCGAGCTGTTGGACCCTCGTTCCTGGAAGCAACATCCCCGACCGGTGTTCGAGCGCGCGGATGCCAACGGCGTGTTCAGCCCGGGCCACAACGGATTCTTCAAATCACCTGATGGCGCTGAGGATTGGAGCATCTATCACGCGAAAACCACGGCAGCTTACACGTATCGCGACCGCACTACGCGCGCGCAGAAGTTCACGTGGAATTCCGACGGCACGCCAAACTTTGGCACTCCGCTGCCGCTGGATGCGATTTTGGAGGAACCGTCGAATCGCGCGAAGTGAACTGCGTCAGTGGCTCGTGGAACTCGTCCTGCCGACGATCCAATCGTCCACTGCGCTCGCCAGGCCGGCCAGATAATCGTCGCCTTTCGGATGATGCGTCATCGCCACGATGATGTAATGACGTCCGCCGCCGGTGACGATGGCGGTGTCATGAAACCAATCCTCCCACCAGCCGGATTTGCGCAGCACCTGCACCTCGCGCCCGGCGAGACCTTTCACGAACTTGTCGTCGAGGTGCGCAATGTCCGGTGACGCGAAAATCTCCCGCATCCTCCTCGAGGCCTCGGGCGAAACAAGTTTGCCCTGGTCGAGCAGGAGGTAAAAGCGCAACAACTGCCGCACCGTGGCCGCGTGCGAGTGGTTCGCGATCGGATCGCCGTGACGCTCGCCGCCTTTCCCGTAATGTTTGCCCAGCCAAATGCCGCCGCCGTGTTTCGCATCGTAGAAGCCGTACGAATCCAGCACTTGTTGAATGCGTTTCAAACCGATGTTCTGCGAATACTTCGCCGCCATTTCGTTGTCCGAAACTTTGATCATCAACCCAAGCTCGTGCCTCGTCTGCGCGTCCAGGTTGGTTGTGGCTTCGGGGTGCAATTGAAAGTACGCCAGTAGAATCGCGATCTTTGGCACGCTCGCGGCGTACTCGATGCGGTCGGGGTGAATCATCGCCAGCCGCAGCGTTTTCAAATCCAGCACGCCCGCCGCAGTCTGCGCCGAAGTCATGCCGTGCTCGCGGCGCAGCCGCGCGTCCATTTCTTTCAGCGCGGATTGCAGCGCCGGATCAGCCGGCGTGTTGTAGGCGAGGACGTAATTGTCGAACGTGCGCATCGTGTTTGGCGCCACCGAAGTGCAGCCGACCAGGCAAAGCAAGCCCACGCACAAAATGGCGCTGTTGTTCCACCGCTTCATGATTTCACGACGAGCTATCAGGATTCCAGCGGCCATGACCGCGCTCAATCGGGAAAACTCTTCTCGAGTATTTCGACTGCGCCGGCGGGCACGCTAGCGTCGATTTGATATGGGACTTTCGCGCCGCGGAATTGGTTTCGGTGGATGCGAATCTCACGGCTCTTCTGCCCAATGATCTTCAAGAGAATGGCCGTGCTCTCGACGGCCCACGCATTGCGGACGATCGCCTGCGTGACTTCGTGGAGCACCGTGGCGGGCACGTCGCGCTCGGGCCACGCGCTATTTCCGGAAAAGCCGTCGAGGTCGAGGCCGTGAATCTCTTCGAAATACAGGGCGCTCTTCCATGCCTGGAGCGCCGGCTTTTTCCAGAAGACTTCCACGGCCTTGATCTTGATATTTTTTGCGCGGCGAAAGTCCAGCGCATGTTCGGCAACGTCGAAGGGCGCTGCCGGATCGCTGGAAACGAACAGCTTGACGTTCTCCAGGCGGATTCCGTCCAGCCAGCTTTCGGTGTGTCCGTGCAATCGCGACGAGCCTTTCGCGTGCGCGGTCACATCGCGGATGGTGATGTTGCGAATGGCGCCAGGCGGCGGCTCGCCGGGTTTCGCCGGCACTTTGTTGAATTCGCTGAGCCGCGTGATACGAAAATGAAACGGCTGCCCATCGCCCGCCCAAAACCAGTCGAAGCGATTGCAGTGAATCGTCAGATTGGAGAGCACCACGTCGCTGATGTCGCCGCCCAGCGTGGTGCTGAAAACGAAGCCGCGATTGACGTTGGTGAGCACGCTGTCGATCACGCGAACATTACGCACGCCCACTCGATTGCCTTCGCTGAACTTGACTCCAGCCGACGCGGAAGAAAGCCGGCAGTTCGTGACGGTAATGTTCTCGCACGGAAGCGCGGGACCCCATGAATCCGAGGAAATAAAAATGATGCAATCGTCACCCGTCTCGATGGTGCAATTCGAAATGACAACATCTTTGCACCCATCCAAGTCGATGCCATCCGCCCAAACTCCATCCTGCAAGCTCGTGTAGATGTAAAGGCTGTCGAAACGCGCGCGTTCGCACGCATAGAGAGCGATGGTCCAACTCTGCGAGTGCAAAAACTTTAGGCCATTGATCTTCACGTCTTTGGACCGACCCAGCCAAACCAGATGAGGAAAAACTTCGCGCTTGGGCAGGCCGATGGGAAACGAACGCCTCAACGACTTGCCCAGCTTCTGCATCTGCGTCTTGTGGTCGAAGACCTCCTGCATGTCGTCCTCGCGCCATTCGTATTCCGCCTGGCCATCCACGATGCCGCCGCCCGTGATAGTCACGTCCTCAAGATCTTCACCGAAGAAGAGCGCCGCCTTGGAAGGAATTTTCCCGAACTCGTAAGTCGTCAAGTTGGTGGAGCCGAAGAGCGTGGCGCCGGCGGCGATCTCGAAACGCACGTGGCTGCGCAGGTGCAACGTGCCGGAAGTGTATTCGCCTGGCGGAACCAAGACCGTCCCTCCACCGGCGGCCGCGCAAGCCTCAATCGTCTTTTGGATTGCCGGGCGGGCGTCGTCCGCCTTCTGGCCCGTGGCGCCGTAGTCCTTCACATTGAACACGGCGGCATCCGCCAAGGATGCGAGGGCGACGCAAAGCAACATCAACGCCTGAGCGATTGGACAAAATTTCCACCACACTGCGACATTCATGGCCCGGCTTCGATCAACATGCTGTAAGCATCCTCCACCGTTGCCGGCGTCATCACCACGAGGCCGGGATAGTGCGCGTAAATCGTTTCCAGCGTCTGGCTGTGAAACGGCCCGCCGCCCGAAGTGCCGCCGAAGCAATCGCACGACGATGGGGCAGGGGACTTGCGTGCGCCAAAAGAGCGTCGCCGCTTGGTTCACGATCTGGTTAAAGCCCACCGTGGAAAAATCCGCGAACTGCATTTCGATGATGGGCCTCATACCTTGAATGGCCGCGCCCACGGCCGAGCCGACCATCGCGTCCTCGCTGATGGGAGAATCGATCACGCGCCCGGGGAATTCCTGCGCCAGATGCTTGGTGGCCTTGAACGCGCCGCCGAACGCGCCGCCGTCCTGATGCTCATCCCCCGTGCATTTCGATGCGCGAGTTTAAGCGGAAGCAGCGCCGCAACTGCAAACGTTTCTTCGGTTGGGCACTTCATTGTTGGACTGGAAAGTCCCCGAAGTGGCGGACCCGATTGTCTGCACTACGATGGCAACCACTCACGAGAATTGGCCTCTTAATGAAAAACGCAATCAGGCCGCTGTATCTCTCGCCTTGAACATCGCAAATAATCTGTGCCGTGCCCTGCCCAGCTTTCTCGTTCTGGTTCTTTTGGCTATGCCCATGCAAGCGGCCGTGACGGAGGCGTGGGTGCATCGTTACAGCAATGTGGTGAGCAACTCGGCCGACTCTGCATCCAAGGTCGTGAGCGATGCGATGGGCGACATTATCGTAGCCGGTTCAACCTACGATGGTCTCACTGGATTGGACATCCTCATCATCAAGTACGCTGGAGCGGATGGATCGGTGAAATGGCAGAAGCGCTACAATGGCCCGGCGAATGACCATGAGGCAGTGCGCGGGTTAGCAGTGGATCCAAGTGGCAACGTGGTGATGGCGGGGTATTCCATTGGTGTCGGTAGCCACTACGACTACTACACGGCCAAGTATGCGGCAGCGGACGGCACTCTGCTCTGGGAGAAACGCTACGATGGTCCGGCAAGCCGCGATGATTTCCCGAACGATCTGGCGGTGGACAGCATCGGGAATGTCATCGTAACCGGATATTCACACGGCGCGGCGACCAACGATTTTTACACAGCCAAGTATGCGGCGGCAGACGGCACGCTGCTTTGGGAGCAACGCTACAACGGCCCAGCGAACCGCGATGATCGAGGCTACGCGGTCACAACCGACGTGAGCGGCAACGTGGTCGTGACGGGGTATTCCAACAACGGAACCAACTATGATTACTACACGGCCAAGTATGCCGGGGCAGATGGGAGCTTACTCTGGGAGAAACGTTACAACGGGACCGCGAATAGAGACGACTACCCACAGGCTGCAGCCGCGGACGGTAATGGCAATGTGGTTGTGACCGGATATTCCTTTGGGAGTGGTAGCGGCCAGGACTACTACACGGTCAAGTATGCTGCCGCGGACGGCACGTTGCTTTGGGAGAAACGTTACAATGGCCCGGCAGGCGGTTACGACTACGCCAAAGCCGTGGCGGTGGACGGCAGCGGCAATGCGATCGTGACAGGATTTTCCGGCGGGAACGGTATCCCACTATGACTACTACACGGCCAAGTATGCGGCGGCGAACGGCGCGCTGGTCTGGGAGAAACGCTACAACAATCCGACGAATCAAAATGACGAGGCCGAAGCGATAGCAGTGGATGGGAGCGGCAACGTAATTGTAACCGGATATTCCGGAGGAAACGGCGCCGGCCGCGACTTCTATACCGCCAAGTACGCTGCGGCGAATGGTGCGCCGCTCTGGGAAAAGCGTTACAACGGTCCAAGGAATTATGACGATTTCCCTCACGCAATAACGGTAGACGCCGCCGGCAATGTCATTGTCGCAGGCCCTTCCTGGGGCATTGGGAGTAATACAGATTTTTACACGGCGAAGTATGCGGCAGCAAATGGGGCAATAGCGTGGGAAAAACGCTACAACGGCCCAGCCGACGACAGTGACGTCGTCGCCGCAATGGCGGTGGACAGTAGCGGAAATGTCGTTGTGACTGGATCTTCGCGAAATGAAACCGATTATGACTACTACACTGCCAAGTATGCGGCGGCGAATGGTGCGCTGCTCTGGGAGAAGCGATACCGGGGTCCCGACGAGAGTAGCGATCAAGCTCAGGCAGTGGCTGTGGACCGCAATGGCAACGTGGTTGTCACGGGATTTTCTGGGAAGGCTGAGAATGCCTTCGATTATTACACTGCAAAATATGCAGCAGCAGATGGCGCCCTGCTCTGGGAAAAGCGTTACAATGGTCCGGCGGATGACGACGACCGACCCTTTGCCGTCGCAGTGGATCAGAGCGGCAACGTGCTCGTCACTGGGTACTCCATTCGAATCGACAATGACTACGAATACTGCACGGTCAAATATGCGGCTGCGGACGGTGCCTTACTTTGGGAAAGACGTTACGGTTCCGGGAGCGGAAACGATATTCCCCGAGATGTGACTGTCGACGCCAACGGCGACGTGGTTGTGACAGGATCTTCCACCACAATCAAGTATGCGGCGGATGGCACGCTTCTCTGGGAAAAGCGCGGCGAAGGTACCGTGTCAGTCGCGGTGGACGGTGGCGGCAACGTAATCGTTGCGGGCGGCGGAATCGACTACTATACGGCGAAATACGCAGCGGCGAACGGATCGCTTCTCTGGGAAAAGCGCTACAACGGCCCAGCAAATAGCAGTGACTACGCTGTTGCAGTAGCAGTCGATGTAGGTGGCAACGTATTGGTGACCGGC
>Ga0193753_10000292_pt1 | contig 49718 bp, 41 predicted proteins | sample H1c2metaG_FD_144925 | JGI IMG/M metagenome (GOLD analysis project Ga0193753, IMG submission 144925) | Soil microbial communities from a riparian zone of the East river system, Colorado, United States - H1c2 | ecosystem: Environmental > Terrestrial > Soil > Riparian zone | place: USA: East...
CATTACGCCATCGCGCTTGAAATAGGCGCCTGACAGGAGGTAGTTCAATTTCTGATCACCGCCACCAACAGAAATGGAATGATTCTGCTGGTGATTGATCTTATCGAGGCCTTCCATTACCCAATTGTTATTGTCATAATATTCCCAACGGTCCTGTGTCGGATTCGGTTTGTAAATGAAATTGGGGTTCTTCAGCCATTCGTATTGTTCGGCATTGAATTCCGCAGTGCCGGTAGCATTCAGACGGGCTTCATCTATCAGTGTCTGCTCATCCCAGGAATCGAGGCGCTTCGGTTGGCGCGCGGTGATATTGACACCGTAGTTGCTGTTTAAGGTGATCCTCGTTTTACCGAGGGTGGCCTGCTTCGTCGTAACAAGGATAACACCGGCGGCGGCCCTTGCTCCATAGATCGCGGAGGCGGAGGCATCCTTTAGCACGGAGATGGATTCAACGTCGCTTGGATCGATGAGGTTCAGATCCTGTTCGATTCCGTCTACCAGCACAAGTGCAGAGGCGGCGTTGGCGGAACTAAACCCGCGTATCCTTATTCCATATCCTTCATCGCCTGGTTGGCCGCTTCCTCTTATTACCGTTACACCCGGCAAAACACCCTGAAGGGCGCCGGTCACATTGGCAACGGGCTTGTTAGCGAGGTCCTTTCCGGACACCTGTGCAACGGCGCCGCTGAGGTTGACCTTCTTTTGTGTACCATATCCAACCACTACTACGCTTTCCAGGGAGAGAGGATTCTCCGCCAGGGAAACATTGATGGTGGTCCTGGAATCAACATTTTCGTCCCTACTCAGATAACTGGCGGAAGAAAAAGTAAGCATCGACCCGAGATCGGCGGTCAGGGAGTAATGACCTTTTGCATCGGTTGTGACCCCGGTGCGGCTACCCTTTACCACCACGCTGATGCCTTCCAGGGGAACGCCCCTGGTATCGGTGACGGAACCTTCCACTTTCCTGGATTGGGCGAAGAGCGCCGGGCCAATCAATTGAATGAACAATAAAAGAGATAGGGATAATAACCATTTTCCATGACGGAACGTCCGGTCATGACCGGTAAGTGGGACTCTCATACAGCAATCGTTTTTACGTTTAGCAGTCTAATATCAATAACTATTGTTTCTTGCCATTGGTTTCCTCCTCAGCCCGGGTGTCGTTAGGCCCGGCTCAGAAGAGCATTCTTCATTACTATAATGCTTCAGGGGATAAGGGATTCGTAGTAGGTTTAATCAGATTCAGTGACCCTTCAACATGGGATCATTTGGGTTCACGCCGTTAAATTGTCTAATTTTTATCATCCGCGGAACAATTGAAGAGTCTTTATTTACGAAAACGTTTCCGAAAACTCATCAACCTGAAGGAAGTATCGACGTGAATCGTGAATCGAGAGCGTGAATCGTGAGTCGTCAATCGAGAGTCGTCAATCGTGAATACCACACCCTATAATGAGAATATTCGAATCGATCAAGGCCCTGTTCTAATCGATTCGAATATTCCTATAGTGGAGTGTGGTATTCACGATTGACGACTCACGATTCACGCTCTCGATTGACGATTGACGCCGGGAAACCCCTCCTTTCCCAACAGGAAGTTGATCGCTTTTTTGATATTGCGCTGAACGGCTTCTTCCGACTTCAGCGAGTTGATGTAGCGGAGTATTTCCTTTTGCAGGGAAGGCGTCAGGTCCGCGAAGATCTTAGCGGCCTTCTTATTCTTGCTGAGCGCAGTTTTGAATCCGGGATGGACGGGCGTTTTACGTTCGGCGGGATCATATTCTATGGACAACCGGATAGTCTCCCCGACATCCTTACCCGCAATGACGCGCATGGGTGTATTCAGAAAGAGGCGCCACTCGCCCTTGTACCTAAGAAGGTGTTGCTGGAAATTTCTATCCTTGATGCGGATGCACACCTTTATTGGGCTCTTATCCTTCCCAGCCGCAACGAAAAGGCTTTTTAGTATTGGCGCAGGAACGGACACGTAGGGATTGATGCCAATCTTCAATATTTTGGTCGAAAAGGATTTCATGTCTGAAGGTGTTGACAAAAGTACTCGAAGGACATGAAACGTGAATCGTCAATCGTGAGCGTGAATCGTGAGTCGTCAATCGTGAGCGTGAATCGGGAGTCGTCAATCGTGAATACAACACCCTATAATGAGAGTATTCGAATCGAGCAAGGCCCTGTTCCAATCGATTTGAATATTCCTATAGCGGTGTGTGGTATTCACGATTGACGATTCACGCTCACGATTCACGCTCACGATTGACGACTCACGATTCACGTTGACGTTCACTGGTCAGCTGAATTTGAAAACACTCAGGAACACGATCAGCAACAGGAAGACCACCTGCATATATTGATACGTGGTGATATTCCGCCGGAGGCTTGCCAACTTTTCTGATGATAATTGTTCATTTTGGTTTATTGCCCTGGTCAGACGGGTGGCATTTCTCCTCCCCAATAACACAATATTGAGGATAAGGAGAAGCACAATGATCATTTTTACACGAAACCAGAGGAACTGGTCGAATACACCATGAGTGACGGCCATCATTCCCACACCCGTGGCGATAAGAGTGATCCCGCCGATGGGCATCAGCACTGCTAGTTTCGAAAGGGTCTGCACGATTGTGATACCGTTCCCGTTGCCACGGCCAGATGCCTTCCAAAACTGCCGGTATACAATAAGATCGATGAAGGTCGCTCCCGCTAAAAGCACAAGGCCTATGAGGTGCAGGAACAGGAAGGTGAACAATAATGTCTGTGCGTTCATTTTGATAATGTTTAGTGTTCGCAGCGTGCTCCGTCAAAAAAATGCCAGCTACTTCTTTTCGAACTGCCTGAGTTTTTCCGGGTTGGTCTGAACATAAATATTCCTGATATGTTCGCCGTCATGCTCAATGGAGACGAGGCCCACGGGCAGAGAACCAGAATAGGATATGATCGAAGGAACACCGTTGGCAATGATTATTTCCTGGCTGAAATCCGCTAGCTGGGATAGTTTGGGAACGGTGCGCAACAACAGCAGGCTTACGTTCTCCCTTCCATACACCGGCTTCAGCGCAGCCGTAAGGCGTTGATTATTTACCGGGATCGTTCTTCCACCTCCATCACCGAGAAAGACGATATCCTCCTTCAGCAATTCAATCAGCCCATCGAGGTCGCCTTCCGACACGGCACGCAGGAAATTGTTGAGCATCTTCTCATGCACCTTCAGATCCACTTCGAACCGCCGGGCGTCCTTCCCGAGATGGTCCTTTGCACGCTTGAATATCTGCCGGCAGTTGTCTTCCGTCTTCTCGATGATCACAGCCAGTTCGGAGTAATCGTAGGAGAATACTTCTTTCAACAGGAATATAGCGCGTTCGCGGGGCGTGAGTTTCTCCAGGAGCACCAGGATACCGATGGAAAGTGCGTGATACGACTCGATCCTCGTCTCCGGTATACTCTGACTGTAATTCAATAGCGGCTCCGGCAGCCAGACACCGACATACTTTTCCCGCTTCAACCGGGCGCTGTTCATGAAATTGATACACTTATTGGTCACCATTTTTACGAGATACGCCTTTGTGTACCGGACATCCTCCTCTGCAATCTCCAGCCATTTCAGATAGGTATCCTGTATAATATCTTCTGCATCCTTTACGCTTCCGAGCATATTATATGCAATGGAGAACAGAAGGTTCTTATAGTCGAGGAATGTTTCAGTCTTGTGGTCCATGTTTTCAAGTTTTAATCATGCATTTGGAGGTAACGAATTAGGAATAGGACAGTATTAGAAATTACACCATAAAAAAGTAACATTAATTATAAAAAAAATTCCATTCTTCGTAGGTCGCTTCGCATCAAGCCCAATTCCTAATTCCCAATTCCTTATCCCCAATCCTTAACCCCAGCCTCCTTTTCCTTCCCCAGTATATATAGGAAACTACTAAAACGCAGAAAAAGAAAAAAGGATCCAGGATATGCCAGATATTGTCGCCGCTCGAATAATGGGCTACGCAGGCCGAGAGCAAGGTTAGCCCGAAGCCGAAGTACGCGAATTCCTTGAGTCGCAGGGGGATTGCGGGTAGCAACAGGACCAGGAGCCCAAGGATCTTTGCAATGGTAAGTTCCACCTTGAAGTATTCCGAGATGTACGAACGCTCCTTCAGGATATTGAACATGGTCAAAGAACGTAAAGTTGATGATGCTGAATAGCATCACGGCAGACACGATCCCCGTACTGATCCAATAGATAATGTTTGTTGTTTTCATGTTTGAGCGCATTTTGTTTTCCTTAAAATTCCTTCCTTCACCTATATAGGACAATCGACATGTATATCCTGTGACAGTATCCCAAAGAATCGCCACAATTTATTAGTTGGGCCCCCTGGCGAGCCGGGAGACAATTTCAATTACCTTTCCAATCTCAATTGCTCAGTCATATCATACGACTATTTCACAGGCCATGTTTGACCAGGTAAATGCCAGCATACAATCCTTTGGTTCCTTTTCGGAGGAACAGCTTTCCGTAGTAACGGCCCGGTTTAAGATAATCCAGGTACCAAAGGATGAAACCCTGATCAGGGAAGGGCAGGTATGCCGGTCATTTTACTTTGTAAATCGCGGTAGCTTCCGTCACTATACGATCGAGGATAGCGGTATCGAATCAATATTGAATTTGTTTGTTAAGAACGAATGGCTTTTTGAATATAAAAGTTTCATAGGACAGCGGCCATCCACCGCCGTCATTCAGGCGAATGAGGAAAGCGAGGTATTCGCCCTGAGTGCTAATGACTTTCATGAGCTCATAAAGACCTCCGAACTCTTTTTCACGCTAGGTAAGATATTCGAGCAGGCGATCCAGAACCAGGATTACCAGCATAACCGTCTTTCCCCGGAAGAAAAATACGAGCTGTTGTTATCGAGTAAGCCGGCGTTATTGCAGACATTTTCCCTCAAGCATATCGCCTCCTACCTGGGGATGACCCCGGAAACCCTTAGCCGGGTGCGGAAGAAGATCAGTTCTTGATTTTCGTCAAGGCTCGATTGTGTCCGCAGGGTTATGTTTGCCGGATGAATACAAATTTTGACAAACGAGCCGGTATAGCGCTCATCATCTTTACGATCCTGTTGGTCTTTACCATGGTCTTGCATCCGGTCGGCGGGAACATTGAATACCTGATAAGGATCTCAGGACTCATAATCATTGTCCATTCCATTGCGATATTGTCATTGCCATTTGGCTGGATGGGTTTTTGGGGGCTGACCCGCAAGATCGGCACCGAAAATGCCTGGTCGGTACTCGCATTCGCATTTATGTCGCTGGGTTTGGTAGCGATAATGATTGCCGCAGCGGCCAATGGATTGATACTACCTGTTTACCTGCAGCACTACAAGGACGCAACACCGGAAAGGCTCGAAGCCATCAAACCGGTATTGAGATATAGCTTCGCGGTGAACACTGCGTTCGACTACGTCTACACCTTTGCATTCTGTATTGCCATTGCCTGCTGGTCGATCGCGATATTGACCACGAAGAAATTAAGCAGGGTTACCGGTTGGCTGGGTATCATCGTGTCAATCGCTACAATAATTATTTTTATTTCAGGCATTGCCCTGAACAGCCTGCATGGGTTTCGGATTTTTGTGTCGGTGCTCGCGCTGTGGATACTATACGTGGGAGTAGATCTTCGATCGTCAATCGTCAATCCTCAACGTGAATCGTGAAACGTCAATCGTGAATTGCACCCTCTGCCATTTAGAACTTTCGTTTCGTTATGAAAATTCGAATCATGAGTCATGAGTCTCCAATTACGAAACGTAAGTCCTGAATATAGTGTCTGCAATTCACGATTGACGTTTCACGATTCACGTTCACGATTCACGTTGAGGATTCAAACCTGAAAATGACGGGTTCGGGATCGACTTGATCCACTTACCTGTTTAGTGTTGGGCACAGCATTTGTATGCCTGTACCTTGCACGAAACATTCCGAAAACCTAAAACTCGAAATCATGGAAAATTCGCAGGCCGATTCAATAATAACCACGGCCAACAACTCCGAACAAGCTAACCCGACTCAAGCCAAAAATATAGTGTATACCGCGAAAGAACACACAACCGGTGGCCGTGACGGCGGCTCATCGCGCAGTTCCGACGGCCGCCTTGACATCAAGCTTTCTGTGCCAGGCAAAGCGGGCGATGGTACCAACCCCGAACAATTGTTCGCCGCTGGCTGGTCTGCCTGCTTCCTTGCTGCAATGAAGATCACAGCCGCAAAAATGAAGGTTAGGTTCCCGCCCGATGGCGCCGTTGACGCCGAAGTGGATCTGTGTACGGATGGCGATGCTTTCTTCCTCCAGGCCCGCCTCAATATCAGCCTTCCGGGATTGGACCGGGAAGTCGCCCAGTCACTGGCAGACGTGGCACATCAGACCTGCCCGTATTCCAAGGCCACACGCGGAAATATCGATGTTAAGATCAACCTGGTTTAACCGGGCAGGCTTTTAAAGGCGATTGTTTCCACAATTGCCATTTACCAGGGTTCAAAAACCTCTTTTATGAAAATTTATTTAAATGGTCCCGATGCAATCAGCGATCTGCATAGGCATGGATTTACAAATGATTTTCAACTTTTCGGTAACAAATTATTGTGGATCGAGGAAAAGGTCTTCATCAGTGCAGCAGAATTTTCGATACTCGAGTGCCATAAAATAATCGAGCCGGATAGAAGCCTGGACGAACTCGTTGTTTTCGGCATCATTGCCCCTTATCATGATATCAAGGGAATATTAATCAATCATTATAAAAGCTATACCACTATTACACCCCCCGTAATAGCCAGGAAGCTTCGCGAACTCATCATAAGCGCCTGCGTTGATTACACGGGCCAGGTTGTATATCAAAAAAAATAATAGGTAACACAATTAGCAGGAGGGGTTGATTAGTGATAACCGGAAAATGAAGGCATTCCCAGTACTCACTCAATCCTTCGTCTCCAGCTTTTCCTTTAATGTCTCTAATTCACGTTTCCTGGCCTTGTAAATATTGTTCTCCCATAATCCGCCATAGAAGGCCAGGGCAAACAGGATCAGTATCGCTCCGCCTATCCAAACCGATTTTCCGCTCTCCCAAATACTAAGGAGACTGAGGATGCCGATGGGTAGAATGTTCCAACGCATTGCCTGGGAAAGACGGACCTGGTAGGTGGCCACCGAAATGGCGTGATTGAGATCCCCATGCATAGACCGGTCAAAGCGACGATCACCTTTTATCCGGCGGATCCGGCTCACCAATGAATACAGGAAGGTGGCAAACATCCAGGCAGCCATTCCATACAGAAACATACTGCTGTGTTGTTTGTAGAGGTTGACCCCAAGAATAAAGCATCCGACCCCGAGATTCACAATAATCAATAGCAACTCACTGGTATTTGTAATGTGGCGGGCCTTTCGCATTTTTGAAAGAATGCGGTTGTGCAGGGCTCTTTCATTAATCGCAAAGAGGGGCTTGTTATTTTGTGTGTCCCAGATCTGCTGCAGTTCATCGAATTCCATGGTGTTCATAATTTTTTGATTTAGCGATAAGTTGTTTCTTGATGCGGTTGATCTTCACTCCAACATTTGATTCAGTGATCCCCAATATGACCGCCATCTCTTTGTAGCTGAAACCCTCCAGGAGCAACAGGGTGATCGACCTGTCGATCTCATCCAGCTTGTGTATTTCCTCGTAAAGCCACACCAGTCGTTCATCAGGCTGTATCCTATTCTCCTCGAGGATATGCTGTACATTTTCAAGTGTCTCCGCCTGGTAATGTTTTCGCTCCCTCCTGGTCCATTTTATTGCCGTATTCAATGAAATGCGATATAGCCAGGTGGTGGCAGAGGATTCCTGCCTGAACGCCGGAATGGAATGCCATATCTGAATGATGATCTCCTGGAAAAGGTCGTCGTGATCCGCCGCCGCATACGCCCGGACTATCTTAAAGATCAAACCCTTATACTGGCCAAGCCAGTCTTCCAGGATGTTCAGTTGTTCTTTTTCCGTCACGTCAATTATTGTTTATTCATTAGTACTAAAACCAGGACGGATTCTTACATGGAGCGGGAAATAGTTAAACAATTTAAGGAGGGAGGATGATGCCTTGAAAAACTGCAAAGGTTGACTTGACGCAAATGATCCTGAGATTGAATAATAGATGAAAATGCCGGGGCGCTGGAAATTTATGGCATTGATAAGGAAACAAAAAAGGAATTTAAAATGCCAGCCGTTAATTGGACAAGAAAGAATTGAGATTTTCCAGCTAGGTAATATCGCTATTTTTATTTACCCTTAGTCTGTTATTTGGAAGGATTTACCGGTTTCTTTTATTTGATTTATTTGGGGCGTGATCTACTCGATATTGTTTCGTCCCGGCAGGGCTTTCAGCATTTAGGATCCTCATTTTGCAGACGGCTTTGCCGCTACCAAATTCATGTCCACAAGAGATTCTCCCTCTTTTCCGTCTGCCTGGAGTCTCACATCAATATGCCAGGATTTGGAGACAGGCGCCCATGTAAACCGCTGTACGGTGACTGTGTCCGACCCCACCCATTTTTTCATCAACTTAAATTCGTTATCCGTTTGATAAGCATAGCAAAAGCCTTCGTACGGTCCGTCATCACCGTGCACGGTCATTTCATGAACAGTATACTGCCTGGTAGTTTTGTTAAATCCGAAAAAGAATTCTCCTTCAAATGGTACTTTTAACCATGGAACTATTTCTTGGCTCTTAAAGTGAACATGCAGATATTGGTGGTTCATAACCCATTCCGCCTCCAGGCCAATGGTGAATTTATTATTGTGAACTATCGCGGCAACATCCCATTTGCCAACGAGATGATTTAAAAGATCATCGTGAAAACTTCCGTCCGTAGAGTCCTCGGAGCTTTGGGCAAATGTTGGGCTCATGATAAATGCGGACAGCGCAATTAATATGATTGGCAGGAGTCGTTTGTTCTTTACTATTCTTATCGTTTATATTTTTTAGATTACAGATCAAAAATTTCCAGGATCGAGGTCTCCCGCATATGGCGTCATCATCGTACCAGTATCCGCATTTCTCCTATTTTAGTATTCGAGCTGGCATTATGATTATATACTTCAAATTTGTATTCACCCCGCTGCTTTGGTAAAAACTCAAAGTCCATTGTCTCGCCTACTGAGATCCGTTGCCCACCCGCCGCTTCAAGCACAGACTGGTGAGCCGGCAAGTCCAGGCCGTCCTTGGCGAGGGCCTTCCATATTACCGGGCTTTCGTTGAATCGCAGTACGACCTCCAGGCCGGCTCCATCTTCCGTAATGTTAATCAACCGCAAACGGCATTTCTTCCCCTTCTTCAACAGCAGGCTCGCTGGATTCGTAGTGCCATTTATCAGGTATGTTATGTCACTTATCGATTTAAACCTTCTCACATTGCTCATCACTATTACTTTGTCCGTCAAGCTGTCAAATTTTTCCCCCGGCTTTAAAACAATAAGAGGGCCGTACATTCCACGCATCAATTGGTTATCGTGCATATGGGTATGATACATAAAAGTGCCGGCGTGCGGCGCTGTTATCTGTGCCGTGAAGGATTGACCCGGCTCAATGAGCGGAGACACCTGTGTTCCCTGGAAGCCCCACCCGGCCACGCCATCAAAATAATTCTCCAATTCAATGCCATGCCAGTGAATAGTAGTAGACTCCCCCGATTGATTTGACACCTTAATGGCTACCGGCTCGCCCTGGTGAATGATCACGGGAGGCCCGGGCATAGAAGGTATCGGGGTAGCTGCTACTTTTTTATTTTCCTGCAGTATGAAGCCCAAGCCGTTGTAGGTGTGTATAGATTTAAAAGGCGAAGGATATTCTTTTACAAGCAAGTCTATTTGCCTCCTGTTCGCTATAGCGGCAGGTCTTTTTTCCGGCATTGCCTTGTTTGGCAAAACATGAATGCCCATTATCAGCCCGGCCATGCCTTCCTGCATATGATGCTGCAAGTGGTGTGCATCATGTGTAGAATCAAGTGTCGGTCTCAACCGAACGCTTTCAGGGGCGATATGTTTGAGCATGTGACAATGAAACAACCAGTTACCAGATCGTTCCGGTATCCAGCTCATACGCATGGTTTGCCCGATCAATAGTAACTGCGTTACAACTCTGCGGGTATCCTCTTTCGCATAATGTTTATCCTTCTCACGGTCCCCAATACTATGAACATCGTAATAGAATCCATGCAGGTGCATAGGATGGGCAATCGAGCTTGCATTGATCACCCGCCAGTTTACCGGTTCGCCCACTTTATAATTCAGCCTTTCAGTAAAAGGCCAGGAAAGTCCATTAATAGCAACTGCCACTCTCTCCGGTACGTTAGGCAATCTTTCAATGGTCCTTCCAACCATGAAGATCCGTTCCGCCGTATCCGGTTTCGTTCCGGCCTTGTCTACAATAAACCCACCATAAAGCTGTCCATCCTTCCCGATTGGCCAGCCACCGGCACGAACCCCATCCATCGTACCTCTATAATAATAGGTACCGGCGCCTCCTGTTTTAAAACGGGTGATCCATGTGGCTCCTGCTTCAACCGTCACCGAATCTCCTGCTTCGCCTGGTCTCGCATGAAAGCCGAGCAAATTGAGCGGCTTGCCCGCGATATTATTTTTTACAGTAAGTTCTATTTCCGTTCCTTCCTGAACGCGAATCAGCGGACCGGGTAGTTGAAGGGGCTTACCTTCTTCCGCAAAGGCATATACAGGAATGCCGGGATTAACGGGTGTTTCGGGATACCATACGCCTTCCCTGGCTTCGAGAGTAATTGCAAGTACTCCGTTTTTTAGCAGGCCTGCAGGGCGGCGGTTGTCATTAGGCTCTATGCTTTCTAATCCAGGATAAAAATAGTTGCCGATCTGCGGTGCACATGAAATGACCTGATCCTGGCGTCTTGCCTCTTCATCCCGTAGCGATAGTTTTAAAATGCCTGGAGAACACTGACTGATTTTGTTGACGAGTATTACAGCAAATGCCGCGGCAACTATCAATGGAAGCAAAAACCTGAAAGCTCTAATTGGAAATTGCGCCCTTAATGGACACCAAAGTATGAATAACAGGTATTTCATGATCTATTTTAGTTTATATCCTATACCTGGGGCAGGCAGGCATTTCTTAAATAGGTGGCTATGCGTATGGCACTTTGCTTTCAATTTTCTATTCAACTCTCTTTCGTTCTTCTTCGGAACTGTCTGTCTTACTTCTCTTGCCTTCCAGTTTGCTATTCCCAAAACTGCGGGAATAAGTAAGTTTGAATATCCTTTGAGTGAACTGCATATTCCTGCGTGCCACCAGGTTCTGCTCCGGGATGTCGACATACCCTCTGTACGTTATTGAACTGAAAATATCGGTGATCGCGAAACTCAGCTTGCCCTTTCCTTTGTCGATTTTCTTTTGGATCCCAAAATCAAGCGCCCTCAGCGGTCGTATGAATGCTCTTCCCCGTAGTTCGCCGGACTGGTAAAAACCCGAAATATCAATTGCGAAATCCTTCGGGAGTTTAAAGCTCTGGGTACATGTGATGCGGAAGTTCTTTTGCTCCAGGGTTATGTCGGTGCCTTTGTAGACAGAACTGGCCTGTTGCCATCTTCCTGCCAGGTTACTTTGCATACTCCACCATCGTGTAAGGTTTAGGGGAATGGAGAACGTCAGTGCCGCAATTTTCAGCCTCCTGATATTCTCCGGGGAAGAAATTTGCCGGTTAGTGGCGGGATCAATACTGGTCTGAAATTTCGCGATTGCGTCGGCTTCTTCACTATAGGAAAGAGAAAGCATATAGTTCTTATACGAATAAGCCGCATTCACTGCATCGGCGGTGGAAGCTTGAAGGGCAGGGTTACCAGTTGTCAGACTATTAGGGTCGAAGAATACCGTAAAGGGGGCCAGGTCGCCAAATCCAGGCCTCGTAATCCTGCGGCTGTATGACAGATTGATAATATTATCATCGTTTATCTTCCGGGATATAAAGAAACTCGGGAACAGTTTTCCGTAATGCCGGTCGACAATATTCTTTGTATCGGCAGTGCCCAGGTTAGAATTGGTATATTCATACCGCAATCCTAACTTGATATTCGTCCTTGCATCCAGGTTTGTAATAAGAGAAATGTATGCAGCCGAGATATTTTCTTTTAGTTCGTAGTTTGCCGAGTAAGAGGGATCGCTGACCCAGGTATCTTGAAATAGCCTGGCGATTAGAATATCGTTGGTAAACCCTGAACGGGTGAATTTGAAGCCACCCTGTAAGTCAGTATTCTTCCCCATTTTTTTTGTATAATCGCCGCTGGCAATCCAAAATGTAATAGGAGTAATTTTCTCACTTCTTACCTGCTCGTCGTACACAAAGATCTTTCCCCCATCGAAATAAGTATTTAGATAAAAATTCGGTTGACATCATGATAATATAGATAGTCGAGGTTTAACGTAACCCGGCCTCCCTTTCTAAAAACATGTTGCGCGTTCAGGTTGGCACCGATACTCTTCCAATTGTTATTCTCGTGGTTCCTGACATGTATCAATGTATCCAATTGCCCGTCTGTTACTATGGACGTTTCATTTATCGCATCCATTGTCCACTTGTTAATATAACCGGATACCACAGCGCCTATGGATGTTCTTTTCGTCACTTGAAGATCCATGCCCATCCTGCCAGTGAAATTCCTTATTCGCGCATCCCTGTCATTGGTCGTGGAAGTCTCCGTTATTTTCCCCCCAAAATCAATTTTACGATAGGTACTTACCGCCTGTTCCTGCCTGTCTATCCTGAAGGAATAATCGCCAAAGAGATTGAGCCTTCCTTTACGGTGATTGAAATTGAAGGAGGCAGCAGAAACCCTGCTCTTTCCAATTCCCCCTGTGATGGCGAAAGATCCATTTGTGCCAAGACCGTTGTTATCAACCAGCACAATATTGATAATGCCCGCATTCCCCTCGGCGCTGAAGTTTGAAGGAGGGGTGGTAATCAATTCTATTTTCTCAATAGTAGCCGAGTTCATCCCGGCCAGCATCTGCACAATGGCGGAAACGGGCAAATGGCTCTCTTTGCCATTGATCATTACCAGCACGCCCTCTTTCCCACCCATCGACAATGCATTGTTTTGACGGTCCACTATCACCCCCGGAGACCGCTCCAGCACATCCAATGCCGTAGCGCCTACTGCCGTAATGCTGTTGCGTACATTAATGACCAGGCGGTCGATCTTTTGCTCAAATAGTGGCTTTTTACCGGTCACTGTTACTTTATTCAATTCCAGGTCTTCCTTTATCAACTGGGTTTCACCGGTAAGAATATTGTCCTGGCTGCCGGTAATGAAATAAGGAGAGCTATACACCTGCTTATAACCGGTAAAGGAAAAACTGAGCAGGTATTTCCCTCCGGCAACATTGCTAAAGAGGTAGGCGCCCGCGCGATCCGAAACCATTCCCTTGACCAACGCAGAGTCCTTTGAATGTAGTAGCAACACGCTTACATTGGATAGCGCCTGGCCGCCGCTGTTCACCACCGTTCCTTTCATTGTCGACTGGGCCTGCAGTAATCGCACCGGGGCGGCCGCAATGAATGCATATATAATAATGCCTTTTAATGGTGCTTTCATACGCTGAGAATAGAAATTAGTCAGGCATTGTTATTTGTATAAATTGTGGCCTGTTTACGTTAGTACCATCGCCTAACTGGCCATATGAATTATTTCCCGTCACCCAAAGCGTTTTATCTGTTTTCTCGATCAATGTATACTGCGATCCCGCTGTTACGGCAGCTACATTGCTCATCACCTGTACAGGCGTAAGTTTAGCCGCATTTGTGCCATCGCCTAATTCCCCAGAATAATTAGCTCCAGTGGCCCATAGTGTTTTATCAATTTTTAAGATCAACGAATGGCCTCCTCCGGCTGCCGCGGTTACCACATCAGCCATCACCTGTACGGGGCTGAGTTTGGTAACAACTGTACCATCGCCTAACTGACCATCGCTATTATTCCCTGTAGCCCATAAAGTCCTATCCGTTTTTACAATCAGGGTGTAATAAAACCCTGCCGTTACCGCCGCTACATTGGTCATCACCTGTACAGGGGTAAGTCTATCAACTACAGTTCCATCGCCTAACTGGCTTTGGGCATTGCCTCCCATTGCCCATAGTGTTTTATCGGATTTCAAGATCATTGTATGAACACCTCCGGCCGCTACGGCTGTTACATCGGACATTACTTTTACTGGTGTAAGCTTATCAATGGTAGTGCCATCGCCCAACTGGCCATAGTGATTAAATCCCGCGGCCCATAATGTCTTATCGGATTTCAAGATCAGTGTATGAGCGTAACCGGCTACAACGGCAGCCACATCAGTCATTATTTGTATAGGGGTAAGTTTATCTATGAGAGTTCCATCGCCTAACTGGCCGTTTGCATTAGATCCAGTCGCCCATAATGTTTTATCGGATTTCAAGATCAGTGTATGGCCGAACCCTGCTGCTACGGAAACCACGTTGGTCATCACCTGCACAGGCGTAGATTTATTGGAAGTGGTGCCATCGCCTAACTGCCCATGGGCATTAGACCCTGTAACCCAAAGTGTATTGTCCGACATTAAGATCATAGTATGATCTGTTCCTGCAGCAATTTGTATCACTGCCACCTGGTCGTTGTCATTATTATTTTTCTTGCAGCCGTGGAGCATTCCCACTGTCATTAGAATTGATGCAGACAGCCAAATGAATACGAATTCTCTTTTCATGGTTTTGGTTTAAAAATGGTTTTCTAAAACAATGATTGCTAGTTTTCAATGAGTGAATGATGATCCTAAACGTTCATAGCACAATACGGCTCCTGCTGAGTGACTTCAGGACATAATTAGCGGGTAGTAACTATAAATTTCGTGTGATTAAAAGAGGTTGTCAATCCTCCTTTTGTAGCAGGCGCCGATAAATTAATGGAGAGGGAGTTTAGAAATTAATGTGGTCGCCCAGTATTTTGGCGATGGCCTCTTTGCCACAGTTAACGTGTAGCTTCGCGTAGATATTCTTCAGGTGTGAACGTACAGTATTAAAGGCCATCTCCAGGTCGGAGGCAATTTGCTTGGTACTGTATCCTTTGGCCAGGTGCTGTAACACCTGCAGTTCCCTTTCCGTAAGGCCATATGTTCTTATAGTAGAGGCCGATTGAAAACTGCCGATCACTTTCTTTGCGATAGACGGGCTCATGGGTGCGCCACCTTCCATCACTTCCCTTATGGCTTCAAAAAGTCTTTCGGGCGCTGTTTTCTTCAGCAGGTAGCCATTGGCTCCCGCGCAAAGGCATTGAAACAATTTCTCTTCGTCTTCAAATACGGTGTACATGATGACGGCAGTCTCCGGACGCGCCTCTTTCACCCGGCTTACACCGCTGATACCACTTTCGCCGGGCATATCGATATCCATCAAAACCACATCCGGTTTGTACACACGTACTATTGTAGCCGCCTCCCTGCAATGATGGTAGTCGCCCAACACCTCATACTCTTCCACCGACTGCAACAGGTAGGCCAGCGACTGCCGCAGGCGATCGTTGTCTTCGAATATGATAATGCTCGTTGCCACTTATGCTAAATTAGTCTTGTTAGCTTTACCAAACTTCATCCTTTTGTAGCAGGCCCGGTCCATGCATCCCTTTACGCAACAGCTATCGCTCAACTCACCAGCGGAAGGGTGACATGCAGGGAAGTCCCCTTACCAGGGACCGTCTCAACCTGTATCTTTCCGTTCCATCTCTTTACACGTGCCTTGATGCCCTCTAAACCATGACGATGGGAGACCTTGTCCCGATCAAATCCTATTCCATCATCCTTAATATGCAGTACCAGTTGATGATCGGCGATGGCAATGGATATAAGCACCTGGGCGGCACGGGCATGTTTCAACACATTGTTTACGGCTTCCTTATAGATCATATAAATATCCCTCCGCTGCTCCATGATCAGTCTTGTCGCCTCGAAGGCGGGATCGAGTTGCAGTTCATACCGGATGCCGGCGGCCTCAAACAGTTCAGCCGTATACAGGCGCATTCTCGCAACTGTTTCCTCCAATGTATCGTGATTGGCATTCACACTCCAAATAATATCATCCAACGACTGGGAAGAAGCAGCTACTTCCTCGGAAATACGCTGGAGAAATTCAGTGGCTTGTTGCGGTTGTAAAATATTCCTTTTACTCAGGCTGGAAAGAATACTGATATTGGTGAGGTTGGATCCTATTTCATCGTGCAGATCCGCGGCGATCTGGTTGCGCACCTGCTGCAGCCGGATCAATTGGCGGATCCTGTACCGGTACAATGCATATATAATGGCGGCGACGATTGCGATGATCAATAGTATGAACCAGCCCTTTTTCCAGAACGGCGTCGTTACGATAAAATGATGCCTGGCCGCCTGTCCCCATTCACCATTAAACCCCAGTACCTTCACTTCGAATGTATAGTCGCCCGGCTGCAGGCTGGCAAAATATACGCTCCGGGTGTTGGCGGCTTTTAACCAGTTGGTATCGTTGCTTCCCAGCAGCCGGTACCGGTATTCATTCCATTCTTCATTGATAAACTGGGGTGCACAAAACTCAAAATAGATCTGCGGTCGCCGGTAGGATAATTCTGAAATCCGGGTGGTACCTGTCGAATCCTGCGCAGCGGAACCGACTCCAATCTTGGTAATATAAACGGGCGGAGCAGGCAGGGTGTCCTGCTGCAAGTCCCTGGCATGCACCAGCACCAGTCCTTCAGTAACGAAGTAATCATTTTCCAAAAACCATATGTCCTGGACCAGATGGTAGATGTTATTGATTTTTCCAAAATTAAAAATACGGTAATGATCATCGAGGGGGATCAGCTTATCTACGCCCTGGGGAGTGCCGACCCAGATATTTCCCTTCCTGTCGCGGTTGATAGTACGGACAAAGTTAGAGGAGAGACCCTGCTCCGTTCCATAGCGTTGCATTTCATATTTTCCTTTTTCATGCTCCTGCATACGAATGACACCCTTGTACCGGGTTCCTATCCACAACTCGTTTTCTTTATCGCAAAAAAGCGTCCTGATATGCCGGTCGGGCAGCTCCTGCACAAGCGAGTCTGTTAGTTCCAGGGAAATACTGTTCCCGTCGGTGCGCCATTTAAATTTAAGCAAGCCATTGTTAAAAGTGGCTACCCAAAGATTTCCGTTCTTATCGGGTAGCAGGAAATAAATTACCACCTCCGGCGATAGACTAAGCTCGCCCCGCACTCTACCACCAGAGATCGCAAAAAGCCTATTCGCCACTGACCCAATGAAAATGTCTTCATCGATACGCGCCACATTATTCAACTTAATGTCCGGCCACTCCAGTTTCTCGGGATCGGGCTTATTCCTTCTGTACAACTCAGCCTTCCCCTTATCAGTGAGTAACAATTCCTCCTTCTTAATTTTATACATTCCATTGGCCGGGGCATTATACGCTGAAATAAGATCGAAACTGTCTGTGAGCAGATCCAGCTCAGTGATCGCTTGTCCATCGAAGAGACGTATGCTGTTTGCCGATGCGGGCAAAATATACCCGGTGGCGCCTTTTGAAAGACCGTGTTTTGCGGTAAATATCTCTACCTCATTACTGGTAGAAAATTTCGCCAGCCCCAGTGGGGTACCGACCCAGATATTCTTCTCGCGGTCCTCCCATACACAATTGATAAACGAGGCTGGTAATCCATCCGCTTCGGTATAGATAATTACTTTCCCGTCTGGGGCGATCCTGACTACTCCGTGACCGGTGGTAGCTATCCAGCAATTTCCCTTACTGTCTTCAAGAAAGTCGGTTATCCAGGTATTCCTAACGGCCGGAAGGTCGAAAGGCGGCGGCAGTGGTATGAACCCAACGGGCTTATTGCGTTGTTGCCGGGGATCAAGTAATCTCAGCCCATTAGTGGTTCCCATCCATGTCCGGTGATGCAAATCGGAATATACAATTGTTGCGTTGATGATACTCACCGCAGAGTAAGGTTGTACCTGATTTGTGACCACTTGAACAGCTCCGTTAGTCTGCATCGTTATCCAAAGCGAGTCATTTAGCACGGCCATTGCATCCATGCCGTTGTTCCGGGCCGGGTTGATTTGATGGAAGTCATCTTCACGCCATTCCATCATTCCATGCTGATCGGTCGCCGCGAGAAGCCGGTTGCCGGTGCGGTAAAATCTGTTCAACGTGATATTGCTATGCCTGGAGAGGGATCCGATGCGGTCATTCTCCAGAAGGCGCGGGCCCTCCAGGTTTTGCGCGACAATGAATTTCTGTGGTCCTATCTCGATGATATCATTGATCATATCATTGGTGAGACCGTTTTCGGTTGTATAATTGGTAAAGCGGATGCCATCGTAGCGGCTCAGCCCTCCGCGCGTGCACAGCCATATAAAACCCCGGCTATCTTGCCGGATATTCAGTACATCGTTATTCACCAATCCATCTTCTATGCTATAAGCGCGGATATTGATTTGTTGCGCCAGGGACAAAGAACCATAACAAACCTGGAAAAAAAACGCCAATATGGTCAGGAGGAGTTTCAACATGGCCCGGCATACCTGGTTATATGGATGATCAGAAATTTAGAGAATAATGACCACATAAACTAAAAAATGTCAGGACAATGCTTCGATGAAGAGGGTCTTTGCAGTAGTAGTTTCCGCTTAAACCCTCTCTGTTATACAAACTCTGCAGATTTATTTTATTATCGCGGGAAGAAGGTATTCCCCCACAATCTTATCGGCCTGCGGATGCGCATAGGGTTTATTATATGCCTTGGAGGTTATAACAATTGTCAGGGGCAGGTCTTTGAACATGAGTATCTCGTTGCCACCATTTCCCGCACAATAGAAGGTTTCGAAGTCCTTTCCATTCACCCGAACCGTCTTATTCCAAAATAAATAGCCGTAGAATTGATTGTCTCTTTCGGTGATCTGAATTTGCCTGGTAAAGGTCTTATCCACCCAATCGGAGGGAATGATCTGCTTACCGTTCCACGTTCCTCCATTTTTATACAGCTGGCCAAATTTGGCATAGTCCAATGAAGACATTGCCAGACTACCGGCTGTATTGACCACCTTCTGAGGTGTATACTGCCATTGGTATTTCAGGATATTCAATGGCTTGAGCAATTTCTCGTCTGCATATTTCTCCAACCCACCAGGTACAGCCTTATCAAGGATATCACCTAACAACACTACACCAGCCGTAAAATAATCCCATTTCCCTCCATTTTTCTTAATGCTGTCCATTGGTAAATCCAGTGCAAACTTTATCCAATTATCGGTAGGATACATGTTCTCCTCGTTGCCGGGTGAACTGCCATTTGCATCTGAACCATCAAATGCCGAACTCATTGTCAACAAATCCTTTATTTTAACGCTGTCCTTCTTGCCGGCATAGTTCGAGAACTGTCGCAAATCATAAAAAGAATTTAGCATCGCAGCCTCGCTCTTTATATATCCTTCTTTTATTGCAATGCCCACTAGGGTCGATGTGAAGGATTTAGTGGCGGAGCGGGTATCGTGTAGTGTATTTCTGTTTGCTCCATTGAAATACTCCTCAATCAGCAGCTGGCCGTCTTTAATTACAACGATACTTGTGATCTCTTTTAATGAGTAGTTGGCGATTGCCTTATTCAGTTCCCGGATCTTTTCCTTATCATATGTAGAGGTTGCGATCTTCCAGTCGGCACTGGGCTTCACAGCTTGAATGGCTATCTGCTTCGCCGTTACGATTGGCGTTTTGATTATCAGCTGAAGCTGCCCTTCTGCAATCAGATCCCCCACTTTTATCTCGCTATTTTCTGTGGGTTTAAGATATGGTCTTATCTCAATTTTAAGGTCATGGGTCCCCTCTGTTAATGCCTTCTCTCCCCCATTCATTTTAAATCTGTCCCATACGTACATGGCCCACCAATCTTCCCCCGTGATGCTGGTCAATGGCACCCGGAAAGTGGTAGCAGTGTTCTTATTCACTCCGGCGCCGGAGTGAAGATTTTCCTTATAGATGAACTTTCCATCGATATAAAATGAGAATTGAAAATTTCCGCTCTTTACCAATACTTCAGCCGGCAATTCCGGTGCCAGCTGGTGCAGGTAGTTCGTGATCGAGTTGTTCATAAACACCCGGATATTCAAGGTGGCCTCGCGCGTAAGCTTGAACGTTTTCAGGAAATCGGCCTCGGAGTATTGTTCCAGGGGAATATTTCTTGGCATAAAAGTGATCCTGCCGATATTGGCTTTATGCACGGAATTTGTTATTTCATCGGGCTGCACAATATCTTTTACCTGGCCAGTTGATATTAAATAGTGGAGCTGAAATAATACGAGGAAAATTGAGGTACGCTTCATTAGTCGCTATTAAGTTTGTTTAAATTGTCGACGCTAAAACTACACCGGCAACCCCTAACAAAATAGAACAGGATTAACATCTGCGTTATTTAACTAAAAAAAGCTTTCGGTATTCCAGAGGCTTTTCTTCATTTAGCTCTTTGAAGCAACGGGAGAAATGACTTTGGTCTGAGAAACCACACTCAAAAGCTATATCCGACAGGGAACTATTCTTTTGGGCGAGGAGCGCCAGTGATTTCTGGACTTTCAATTTCCGGATATAGCTTCCCAGGCTGCAGTGAAAATATTTAGAAAAATCCCGGGAAAGATGTACGGGATGAATACCCAGGTCATTAGACAAATCAGCGAGCGTGAGTTTGTGGCAAAATTTATCATGCAGAATGTTCCTGATCTTACTGACCCATGCCGGATTATTTTTCGTCAAAATTTTATTGTCCTGATTCATTTGAGTCAACAGTTGCAATAGTAAACTCTGAATCGATAGTGCGGTTGTATCATCATTTATTTTTGTTTCCCTGAATATCTTGTACAATAATAGCTTTAAGTCCGGGTTAGAAATATTTATACTTCCCGTTAAGTTGTCTAATCCAAAATCCAGATCAGCAAGCCATTGCTGCTCCAATTCTATATGGAAGCCGCGGGTGAATCCGTCTGGCTTGATGTTGTAATGGGGTTCCTGCCAATTATGAAACAATAGACTGCCGGCGGAACAGTTGTATACTTCCTTCTTATTGCCTTCGATTACGTTTCCCTCGAGAATAAAAGTAAAATAGGCGTTCCTGTGATAATGCCAGTCTACCCTCGCATGTGTGTATTCGGTGTCTGTCAGAGTAATCCCGTTCAAGTGAATGGTCTTATTTGTTTGACCATAAAATTGGCCGGTTTGGAGATGTTTCATTGCCTACACAGATATTTTACAAGATCGCACATCGTTCTCTATGATTAAGTTATTTTTCGAATCAGGGCTCCAAAACAATGACTATTAACTTGTTATAAGTTCTCTTGCCCACCCCTGTGTCCTCGTGTTTCCCTTTGTGCACTTAGTGGTTAAAAAAGCTAACCACTAAGTACACAAGAGAATACAGCACAAGGGACACAAAGATGTCCGCCAGTCAATGGTTTTTAATAGAAAAATTGTTCAAAGACAATCTTGCCATTTTCTACCTTGTAAATGCACACTTCTTCCAGCAAAACTCTTCCCCTGCCTTTCATGGTGGCATCCAGTGTCATGCCCAGGCTGAAATGGTTTCCAACAACAATAGGATCCGTAAAAGAGCCACCGTGGCGCTCCTCGATCATGCTGGCAAACTGCTTTCCCTTCTCGATAATAGCCTGAAGCCCCTCCGCCCTCTCTATAGGCGCGCCGGCAGGCTCAACACTGACCATGGTTTTTCCATATAATTCCGTTTGGGCTTGCTGGATTTGCCCCAGGCGGCAGAGTGTAATTAAGCGATCGGCAACCTCTTGAGTAGTCATAATTTTAATTTTTTTGATGATAATAGACTGCTATGACGAACAGCCTTACCCAAACTGGACGTAGAAAGTCAAAATTTAAAAGTAAAAAGTAAAAAAAATACACCGCTACCAGTGGTTAACTTTCTATTCGATCAGGGTCTATTTTTGAATTTTGACTTTTTAATTTTGACTTATAAAAAACAGAGAGAATAACAGCCGTGAGCATCCCCTCAACAGTATGATACCCCGAATCCACCCAAAACACCACGGCAGGCATTTTAAAGGTGGCGACCTCTATCATTCCGCCCTGTAATCCATCCCATAAAAAACCCAACAACGACCCGAATACGATCGCTGTCTTCATAAGGCTCCAATGATAGTTTGCCCTGGCAAATGAGTAAAAGATGGGAAGTAACCAGGCTTGAATGAGAGTGTACAGCAGGAACGCCAGGGCAATAATGGGAATATTGTAGTCTTCCCTTTGAATGGCGCCGATTTTTTCCTTAAAGAAGTCGCCCATCAGTATCTCGTGAAAAACATAGCCGAGATTAAAGATAACAATGAAGGCTACCGCGGTCCCGAAAACAAGGTATTTACGCATAAATGCAGTTTTATACCTATTTAGACACCTGGGCGGGGAAAAACGATCGGAATTAGTTCTACTGATTTTCCTGTGCCTTTTCTATTGTATTTCTTGCGTGCCGCAGATGGAATAGCTGCAGGTCGCAGCCGGGGGAATTAAAAGGGTCTATTGCCTTTATGAGCCTGGTTCGCATATCAAAAAGCTCTTCCTTGCTTTTCATTACCGCTTCGTTTACCATATCGATCTTCATCAGTTCTTTCTGCGTCTCATGCTTTGGATTAAATATCCCATTGAGTTCGCTGCACTGATGACAAATTCCCTTTTTGTTAATCAGCGAACAGCGCTTATCGAAAACGGCGATCATTTTTTGCCTGCCATTGAACAGCAGGTGTTTGACCACTCCCTCCGTTTCCTCCAGGATTTCTGCTATCTCAGCGACTTTAAACTCATAGACTTCTTTGAGTAATAAGGCGATTTGCTGTTCGATAGGCAATGTCTTCCCGATACATGTAAAGCAGAAACCGATATGTTCACGGATCTCAAACGCGCCATGCGGGGATACCTGGTGTACCTGGATAAAGCCTTGCATGATATGCGGCGACTCCAGTGTCGCGGCCTTCGCGAGATCTGTTACGTTGTCAGTCCAGCGCATTTTCGACCGCAGGGAGTTTTTAGCCAGGTTGCTTGCGATGGCAAATACCCATGTCCTGAATGAGGATTTGTTCTGAAAGGTGTCGAGATTCTCTGAAACCTTGATGAATGTGTCCTGTAGCAGATCCTCCGTATCCTCTACGCTCGCCGTCATCCGGAGAATAAAGGATTTCAGCTGGGGCTTGAATTTCTCGAACTCAAGAGTGTGGGTGTTTTTCATTTAATTAGTTTAGAAGAAAGTCCGAATTCAAAATTCAAAAGTAAAAAGTAAAAAATAGACTCTGATCGAATAGAAAGTTAACTACTGACTAGCGGTGTATTTTTTTGACTTTTTAATTTTGAATTCGGACTTATCTTTTTCTTATATCAAAAAACAACTCCTTATACCCCACCTGCCCATTCTGCGAAATACCCTCCACAATTACCTGCATCGTTCCGGTGTTATCCGCATTATAAAAAACAGCAGAACCCTTTCCCAGGCTGTCTACCTGGACATTCGGTTCCCAGTGAATGAGTGTGCGTAGATCCGGCTTAAGCCAATCATCCGGTTTGAGCTGCTCATATTTGGGTGCATAGAATTCACGGGGCGCCGCAAACACCGGAACGGCCGTCTTCATAATGCCTACTGCCGCGTTTGCGCCAAAAAGCCCCTTCCCCCCATAAGTATATATTGCAATTACATTTCCCGTCACAGGTGCACCTACACCACAATTATCCGGCACCGCCTCACAATAAAGACTTCTGAAATTGTTTGCATACTCGATCAGTTCAAAACTCTTGACTTCACTTGGAGGAATGCTCGGAATTAGCCCGTAGTCCACGGCCTTAACGGCAATGCCATCGATCACAACAAGCGTCGGTTCACTATTGTAAAGTGAAGCGTACAACACCCCATCGCGGGATCTTGTCATTTTTACCTTATCCGGAAAATTGAATAGTATAACGCTATATAGTCCATACGACCATTTGGCTTCCTTTTCTCTTATAGCATCCCCCTCGATAATCGTCTTCGGCTTGCCATATTTATCCGCTACCAGTTTCCTCTCAGGGGTCATGAAATAGCTTTTTACGACGACTTCGCCCAGGGTGATCCCTTCGGTGGCGGCTGTAAATGCATCCTCTGCTTTTTTTCGTTCGATACTTTTCTTTACATAGGCCTGAACAACGCTGTCCGGCTCCTCAACTGATTTGATATGATCAAACACCACCGGGGGAGGTTCTTTTTTATCGAGAGCTATTGAATAATTTTTCTTTACGCCCGACTTGTTTTCACTTTGAATTAGAATATTCAGATCCTGTCCATACTCATCCAGCACAAAACTAAATCTGCCGAGGCTGTCCGCGGCCTGGGCCTGAACGGTAGGATGCTCACCAAAAGTCATCATGGTTAATCCTACACCCTTCTTTTCCTTACGGTTAAAAAGCCCTCCCTTTACAATGCCCGATACAGTAAGGTTAACCTCGGGTTGAAGAAGCATGTTATTGGGCTCCCTGGTATACTTGTATTTCCTCCAGCCCTGGGTTAGCAAGAGTGCATCGAGATCATCATGCCTGTCTTCCCCTTTACCGAAATAGAACCCCGGATTTTCAATTTCCCCTCTCAAATCAGCATTCAGCAAAAAATAAGATAAAATATTCTGGCGGGCATCCTGCGATTGTCCCTGCTGGGATTTATTCAATACAAGCAGGGACAAGCTGGCGGGCAAGAATTGTCCCGCGGTATCTTTTGTTTCAATTGTTAACCTGGTCTGCTCCCGTTGGGTATAAGACTCTTTATCCCTAGAAACAGAAATATTGATCCTGCTTCCAGGCCGTTCGTTGAAATAAAGCCTTTCGGCCACCGGGCTCATTGAAGCATCCATGAGAGTGAGATCGATAATGCCTTCAGGAAGTGCATTGGAGAAAAGTGAAAACGAAAGCCTTCCATTCCGCAAACGCCCTTTGACATCATAATAGACAACGCCCCTGCAGGACACCTGTATGAATACGCTGTCATCTATTAAATAATTTGAACTGATTTCCAGGTGTATCTTATTCCCATCTTCTTTTACCGACAACACATTTCCCTTCGGGGCAATTGCCGGCAACGCGTACATCCTTTGCAATTTCTCCCTTGAGATGATCCGGGCCATATACTTTTCGCTGCTGTCCACATTATCCAGTACCACGGATCCCATGCCTAACCGGTTACTTTTAAAAGAGGCAACCACCTTTCCTTCCCGGTTAATGATGTCCCCCTCGACCAATTTCCCCTTACCGCTACTGTCAAGCGCCTTGAAGCCCAGCAAGGTGGGTATCCCCTGCACCAGTTCCCCGCTTTCAGGAAAAAACTGCAAGTCCAGGTAATCCTTCTCCAGGACAATGGTCTTCGAATAGCTGAAATAGTTCTTTGTCTGAACCTGCAATGTAATGAAGCGGCAATCGGGAGGGACTGCATAGTCAAGCCGGTATTTATTGGTTCCGTCTTTTTTTATAGACAGAGTATCGCTCTTTTCGTCAAGCGAAATGAAAAGAGTAAGATCCTTTGCGTGAAGGCTATCTATCGCAAATGGATCAAATGTTACGTTTAGCCGGCGTTCGTTATTTTGTCCCTGCACCAGCGTAACATTCCTTATCGGATTGGGCTTCACTTTGGCTGAGGAGGGGAAGACCTGTATGTATTCCTTGAAGAAAAAATCCGACCCGAAATTTCTGTCCCATTCGGTATATGCCCTCACGAGATAGGGTCCCCCGGCATAGCCTTGATTTAACTGAAAAAACCCATCTCCGATGCCGCGCTCGAGCCTTATCAGTTTCCTTTCGACTATCTTTTCATTTGGATCTATCAACTCAACATGCAACACTCCGCTTAAGTTGGTAGGCGTATGGTCCCTGGCATTGGCAATAATCGCCTTGAACCATATGGTTTGATCCGTGGTGTACACCTTGCTGTCCAGCTGTAAATAAATTTTCTCGGCCAATGAGGCGTAGGAAGAATATTTTACATCCTGGGCCCGGGAAGGAAAGGAAATTACTACACAACCAAATATTATTAAGATATATGTCCTAACGTCCTTTAACGGAAAAGGAATTTCTATTTTTTTGTCTTGGAAAACCATGTTTAACTAGTAGACCCAGTAACCACTATTAAGTGTGATTACTATCAAATTTACGGTTCATCCCGTTATATACCCAATAGAAACTTTCCTGCTCCCATTGCCAATCTCCTCAATGAGAGATAGAGACTGTATCGGCATCCGGGGCAACGAGCCTTTTATCCTGTAAGAATTTCATCCATGCCAGTGCGCGTTCGCCGGTCCCACAACTATATACCCCCTGGCTCTCACATAATTTTTCCGGGTATCCCAATGTCGTTCCAAATCTGATCTCAAGTAATTTAATCAATGGATAAATCCCATCGTCTCTACGTCCACCCCCACCGCCCACAAATGCGTCTACGACATCATACTTCAGTATATCGTAGACTTCGCCAAGAATCAAACCGTCATTCTTATCGAAACATCGATCATATTTTAGCTTTAGAAAATGCTCATACACCTTGAACTTCGAGTTTGCCCGGTAGAATTTAAGAAATTCACGCACCGCTTCCGGATCAGTCGCTTCAAGTTCGATCCCAAAATCATTTCCAAGTATCCAAAACCTTTTGTAGTCTTCAAGAATAGTATCCTTTAACATCAACTCCATTGCGGTTCCGAGTTGCTCATAATTAATCTCGGCAAATAGTTGCAGGATGCCCCATTGTTTATCATCTTTTTCATTTCGGCTGGCAGTGATCATCCGGTACCGGCCCTCAAGATCTTTGGTCCCTAAGTAATTTTTACCGGGTTTTGGCTGCTCGATCATGTTGACAACTGGTTTTTTTGCATTGACAAGAATCTCTCTTGCTGCAAAAATGATGGAGCTATCTTTCTCTTCGGAAACAATGCCTTCCAACCTGGATACAACGCCTGGGGTTAAATTGATAAATTTCTTTCGATACTTATTGACGATCCCAATGATACCGATTCTTTGAAATAGCATTGACTTCTTTAGGTAAATCGCGATTTGATGCTTATCAGACAAAAGGCGCTCCCAGTTGTATGAATAAAATTTGTCCAGTATCCTACCAATCGAATATGTCGATGACCAGTTACCGCCATAAATAAGTCCGTTATACTCGACAGCGGCAATATCTTCAAATGTCAGCTCCCGGATGATCCTGTCTTCTAGTTCATACATCCCCTTAAAATTTCTTTCCCCACGAAGCTCCCGGAGCATATCCTGTAAGTGTTGCGAGCCCTTGTAATTTATTCCATGATCACGGCAATACTTTGTAAAAACCACCGTCGCTTTGAGGAATCGAAAAGGAAAAGTCGGCAGTTCATAGTTGGGCCGGACTGACGAATGCCCGTCAAATTGGCTCGCCATGTTTGATACCAGGTCGGCATCCAATTCCGTCAATGCATTAAATGCTTCCTGTGCTACTGTATCGCTTTCGGAAAACAGAAGCTTAAAAAGTTTTTCTTCCTTCGAGAGTGAAACAGCGGGATTCGTATGATTTTCAAAATATCCGCTTTTTTCATTCCAGGTATACTCTGTCCAGTGTGTTGCCCAATAAGTCAGGAAATTCAGTCTTGCTATTCCATAATAATCACCGTCATACAGATGGGTAATTTCCCCATTTTCCCCTGGTACTCCCAGCTCCAATCTCGTCAATTTCTTTACAAGACTTAAAAACTCGTCGTCATCAAAATAATAAATGTTGAAGCGGCTTCGATGATGATACCATATGGCAGCGATCCATTTTAAGGCTTCCGGGTTATGGAAGTACAACAGGCCATCGATCTGGTTGGAATACACCCAGTCTGGGTAAGGAGTCTTACCGGCAACTGTATCTAAATGAAGTAATTCGTTTGAGGTAATTTCTTTGAGTTCGTAACGAGTTGTACGACGATCGATCGCCGTAATAAGAAAGCTCGCTGAAAGTTCATCAAATACAACCTGGTTACTTTCGAGTAGATCAAGAAATACCTTTTCCGTGAGGGTGGAATCAATTCTGCACTCCGCGTCTAAAAAAAGACAGTTCTCAGAGATTATCCTCATCGCTAATATCCGTGCAGATGTTGGATAAAAATGATAGCCGAGAAATTCCAGTACGTAACTCGTATCATCCAGGAAAGTTCCAATTTGCCGCAGAGCTGTCAAATTACCCTCACGAACTTCGGTCTGGATCTTATAGATGCTATCCCGAAGTCTGGTGCCAGCAGCCATCCGCTCGGGGTCCGTTCGCTGAAACTGGCAAAATGCAGCCAGGTTCATAAATAGTAATAATAAAATTAAACAGTGCTTTATCACTTTTGAGCTTTGACATGCGAAAGATGATGCAACGTTCCCTGAAAATACATACGAAAACACAGAATACTGGCTCTCTTCGCGTCCCGACACCCGCGTTCCCCAAGATATAGTCATTTTTTGTATGAAACAGGGTCGATGGCCGTGGCACCCAACAATTCGGCCCTCTGTTTCTCCTGAACGGCAAGCGGCAGTGAATTGCCCTAAATGCTACTTAAAGTCACCTGGCAGCGAAGAATTTCTTTTACTCATCTTTCTATCACTCCCAAAACTTCTGTACCACAAGTTGTTAGACCATGTAAGGTCAAACCGTCTGCAGCATTCGCTATAATTTTTTAAATTGCATACATGCTCAATTTGCAGGACTTTGTTGCCAATAGTGCCTTATTCAAAAAATTTGAAGTGGATGAACTTCTCTTTATTGAATACAAATGCCCGATCGATCAACCGAGAAGCAGCATATGGTGGCATAATAATTTCTTTGCTTTCGTACTGGCAGGAGAAACTCTCTTTAAAACACCGTGGGGGCAATATACTTTCAAGGCCGGCGATTGCGTATTTGCAAAAAAAGGAAGCATCATAGTTCACAGTCATCTGCACGAAGACTATTGTGAACTATTGATTTTTGTTCCGGATAATTTTATCAAATCCGTCATTCAAAAATATAAGATCCCAGTAACACCCTTGCCGGCAGATCAAAAGGGTGATACCATCATTCCCCTGGCCGTAGATGATGTGTTGCTAACTTATTTCCATTCCCTCCTCACCTATTTTCGCCAATCTATTCCGCCCTCAGAAATATTGCTTCGCCTGAAACTAGAGGAGCTGGTAATAAATATTCTGGTAAATAGTAATCATTTACCGGTCAAAAATTATTTCAGCGAGATCTGTTCCTCGGTTAAACCGTCCATTAAAGAAATAATGGAGGCTAATTTTTTCAGTAATCTTTCCCTCGAGGAGTTTGCGCGGTTATGTGCCAGAAGTCTATCTGGCTTCAAACAAGAGTTCAGGGATATTTACCAAATTTCGCCAGGCAAATGGCTGCAGGAAAAACGATTGGAATACAGCCACTATTTGCTCGAAACAACGACTGAAAACATTGACGGGATTTGTCTTGCAAGTGGCTTTGAAAACCGGTCGCACTTTATCCGGGTCTTTAAAAATAAATATGGCGTTACCCCGGGCAAATTAAAAACGCAAAAGGGGGTTTCATCCACAAGCCTGCTTTCATAAAACTCCAGGGAACCTTTTTTTGGCTTCCCAGCACGGGTCCCCATTCCCGGCATTGCTAATTTCATAGATCAATTTTTTTAAAAGATTATTTATGATAAAAACAGGATCCCTATCGCGGCCGGCATTATCATTTCTTACGCCCTGTATCGTCTTTTTATTCTTGTCGTGTATCGATGACGAGCCCAATAGCAATAGCAACACCAGCCCATCGGCCGGCAATGAGGTAATTGTCGAATGGAACAGAATGGCTTATACCATTGCAAATCAGCACGACCAGTTTTTTACTTTTACTGGTGTAAGAGCTTTAGGTATGGCTCATATCGCCATGCACGATGCACTTAATGCCATTACGGAAAAGTACAGGAGCTATGCCTTTAAGGAAAAACATCCGGATGCGGACCCTGTTACTGCCTGTTGCCAGGCCGCCTTTGAAGTATTGATTTCAGTATACCCCGACCGAAAGGATACATTGCAAAAAGAATTACAACGCTGGCTCTCGGCAATTAAAAATGATCCGGCCAAAGAGAAAGGCATCTCATTGGGCAAACAATCGGCCGCCGCTATTCTCAACCTCAGGCTGAACGATGGATATGATGCCAACGGGACTTACACCCCGACCAACAAACCAGGCTTCTATCAATATACACCTGGCCACTCCAGCGTCTGGAAACCCGATCTCTCGCGTACCAAACCCTTTGCCCTGAAATCCGTAAGTCAGTTCAGGTCCCCGGCGCCACCCGCCCTGACCAGCACCGAATACACTGATTCATATAAAGAGATTAAAGACTTCGGACGACTGAACAGCACTGTGCGCACCGCCGATCAAACCAACCTGGGACATTGGTGGGCAGAGTTTGGAGAACATAGCTGGAACAGGATCGGTCGTATCACCGCTACCGGACAAAAACTTCCTCTCTGGGAAACGGCAAGGCTATTCGCACTCATCAACATGACCCTCTACGATACTTACCTGGCTTCCTTTGACAGCAAATACACATATGATACATGGCGGCCATACACCGCAGTCCGAAATGCAAATCAAGATGATAATCCCGCGACAATTGCCGATACCAGTTGGCTACCGGAGATGCTAACTCCTCCCTGGCCCGATTACCCGTCTGCCCATGCCGCCGTGGGCGGAGCAGAAGCCGAAATAGTAAGTCATGTATACGGCACACCCAAAGTGAGCTTTCAAATGGAATCGCTGACGGCATTACCCGCCGGGAAAACGCGCTCATACGATAATCTTGATTCCGCCGCCGATGACTGTGCCAATTCAAGAATTATGAATGGATTCCATTTCCGTTTTTCAACGGAGGAAGGAAAAAAGCAAGGGAGAAAAATTGCCAGATATATTTACTCTAATTACCTGGAGAAGATAAATTGATAATTAACGACGTCATGACGTGAATCGTGAGTCCCCAACGTGAATCGTCAATCGTCAATCGTGAATACAACACTCTATAATGAGAATATTCGAATCGACCAGGACAAGACCTTACTCGATTCGAATATTCTTGTGTCGGAGTGTATTCACGATTGACGACTCACGATTCACGTCGACGATTGAAGTCGTTCACAAGCGGACAACGACTGTATCGAAAGCGGACAGGAAAAAGCTTTTGGCCTTGCTAAACCCCTGATTAATAGTTGGTGTAGAACTGGTATGACTTCTGTTTAGCTGTCGTATTAAGTCTCCTGTATGTTTAAAAATTACCCGGTCGCCACGTTCCGCAATATTCGTCAGAATAAAACCTATAGCTTCCTCAATTTCTTCGGACTCGCCATTGGTATTGCCTGTGCCGGACTCATCTTTCTCTGGGTAGAAGACGAGACGAATTATGATCAGCATTACTTAAACCACAACCAGCTCGCCCAGGTGATGACCAACCAGACGTATGATGGCGTCACGCGGACCTTCAGGTCCACACCAGGGCAACTGGGCCCGGCACTTTTACAGGAAGTACCCGGCATCGTGAATTCAAGCAGGGCCTCACAAAATCGGGCCTTGTTCACGATCGGTGATAAAGCAATATTCGAAAAGGGACTCTATGTGGATTCGAGTTTCTTTCCCATGTTCACCCTTCAATTCATTTCCGGCAATAGTCGCGACGCATTCCATGATATCCATTCCGTTGTCATCTCCGAGAAGATGGCACAACAATTCTTTGGGAAAACGGATAACGTAATTGGCAAGACGCTCCGCGTCGACAATGAAAAGGACTATGCGGTATCCGGAGTATTCAGAGATCTTGGCCCCGGCTCCACATTGCAATTCGATTGGCTCTCTCCCTGGGGTGTCTTCGCCGCGGAGAATGAATGGTTAAAATATTGGGGCGCCAATGGCCCCCAGACCTATGTTCAACTCGCGCCACAGACTAATGTCGCGGAGATTAACAAGACGATTGCCGGCTTTATTCATTCCAAGGACGAGAATGTATCCACGCAGCCGATCGTGTTAGGCATGAACGATTGGCATCTGCGTAGCAACTTTGTGGGGGGCAAGCAGGCGGGTGGTCGCATCGAGTTCGTCCGGCTGTTCGGCATCATCGCATGGATCATTCTCATTATCGCCTGTATTAACTTCATGAATCTCGCTACTGCCCGCAGCGCCAGGCGGGCGCGCGAGGTGGGAGTACGCAAAGTATTAGGTGCCGGTAAGCGGGCGCTGATCGGCCAATTCATGGGAGAGGCGATGACGATAGCATTCATTTCTGTCTTTCTCGGCATTCTCTTCATCCAAATGCTGCTTCCGTCTTTCAATTCACTGATCGAGACAGATATTAGTTTAGGCCTAAACGAACCACGGCATCTCCTGGCAGCATTCAGTATCGCTTTATTTTGCGGGCTTGTCGCCGGAAGCTATCCCTCACTCTATCTCTCCTCATTCAACCCGATCTATGTTTTCAAAGGCCTCAAACTAAAGACCGGCGGAGCCGTGCTGATTCGCAAGTCACTCGTGGCCTTCCAGTTTACGATCTCGATCGCGCTGATCATTTGCACGGTCCTCGTCTACCAGCAAGTGAAACACATCAAGAACCGCGATCTCGGCTATGACAAGGCGCAGTTGCTCGAAGTCCCCCTGACGGGTAAAATGAAAGACAACTTCAACGCCATCCGCCAGGAACTCCTGAATAGCGGCCAGGTGGCGAATGTGGCCACCTGCAGCGCGCAGCCATTGTACACAGCAAATAATAGTTCCAACTTCAGTTGGGAAGGTAAAGCCCCCGAAAGCTCCATCCTGATCTCGAACCGTAATATCAGTCCCGCCTACCTGGAAACTATGGGCATGCGCCTTATCGACGGTCGGGCGTTTCAGCCGAATATAAAGTCGGATAGTGCAAATGTGATCATCACCGAAGCCTTCGCTCGCCTCTTGGGAAAAGGATCGGCTATCGGTAAGATAATTCGTGCCGGCGACAATCCCTTCACTGTGGTAGGCGTAGTAAAGGATTATGTCTATGGCGATATGTATGGCAAACCCGATCCCGTCATTTTCTATTCCGATCTCGACCATGCGAGCTTCCTGTATGTGCGGTACAAGCCAGATGTGCAGACATCCGAGGCGCTGGCTTCAACAACGGCCGCCATTAAGAAGAACAATCCCGGCTACCCGGTAGAATATAGCTTCGTGGATGATCAATTCGACAGCATCTTCAAGAGCGAGACGCTTATTGGTAACCTGTCCAAGATCTTCGCCGCGCTCGCTATCTTCATTTCCTGTCTCGGATTGTTCGGTCTCTCTGCCTTTACTGCGGAACAACGCACAAAGGAGATCGGGATCCGCAAGGTGCTTGGGGCAAATATAGCCGGCATCATCGCGATGCTGTCGAAGGACTTTCTCCGCATCGTATTCATTGCCATCCTGCTCGCCACGCCGCTCTCCTTCTATTTCATGGATCGCTGGTTGCAGGATTTCTCCTACCGCATCAGCATCGGCTGGTGGGTGTTTTTCTTTGCCGGACTGGCGGCCATCCTCATCGCGTTGCTTACCGTGAGTTTCCAAGCGATCAAGGTAGCACTGATCAACCCGGTGAAGAGCTTGCGGTCGGAATGAGGCATTTCGAATCGTCAGACTAAGAAGATGCGATGAATGAGTACGCGCGTCATCGAATCATCGCGTTTTTCATCTCCTCCAAATCATTAATTTTGGAAATGTCCAACAACGCAGGCTATTGGAGGAAACTGGCAATTGTTATTTGCTACCTGTTGATCCATCTAAGTCCGGCCCGCGCTCAATTCGGCACCGAACAGATGCCAATCAATACATCGCCTGAACGGAGCTGGTGGAATCTCTTGCACTACGATATCGCAATTACGCCTGATTTCCTGACAAAGTCTATCGAAGGTACCAATGCGATCACATTTCACGCGATCAAGCCTGGCAACGTATTGCAGATCGACCTTATTACACCAATGGAGGTATCGGCCATTACCTGGAAGGGCAAATCGCTTACGTATCAACATACGGAAGATTCATGGTTGGTAAAATTTCCGGCAACGATCCAGGCCAATGAGGAACAAACGATCATTGTTCATTTTAATGGTCACCCCAAAGAAGCCATTAAGCCACCCTGGGATGCCGGATGGATCTTTGCAAAAGATAAAAAAGGAAGACCATGGATGAGCCTCGCCTGCGAAGGGACCGGTGCGGCCATCTGGCTGCCCTGCAAGAATACTTTGTATGATGAACCGGACAATGGCGTTGCGATCAATATCACCGTGCCCGATACGCTTGTTGGAGTTGCCAATGGAAGGTTGATCAAAACAACAACGGATGGGAAAGGAACCGCCACCTATCACTGGCTGGTAAAAAATCCAATCAATGGATATAATATTTGTCCGTACATCGGCAAATATGTTAGCTGGCATCACGATTATCCCGGACTAAAATCCAAACTTGACTGCGACTATTGGGTGCTTGACTATAATCTCGCAAAATCGAAAACTCATTTCGCGCAAATAGATACCTTCCTGCATTGTTTCGAAGAATGGCTGGGTCCCTATCCTTTTTACGACGATAGCTATAAAGTGGTTGAATCGCCGATGTTAGGAATGGAACACCAAAGCGGAATTGCCTACGGCAATGATTTTCAAAATGGATATATAAAGGGCAATCTTTCGGGAACCTCATGGGGCCTCAACTGGGATTTCATTCTCGTTCATGAAAGCGGTCATGAATGGTTTGGGAACAGCGTCACGGCGGCCAGTGGCGTTGATAGCTGGATCCATGAAGGATGTACCAAATACCTCGAGACGATCTATACCGAATACCTATACGGCAAGGAAGCGGGGAATGAATATACCCGCGGTATCTGGAAACGGATCAAAAATGACGCGCCGATCATCGGCAGCGGAAGTTCGGATGAATATAACAAAGGCTGTGCTCTATTGCACATGATCAGGCAGATCGTCGGCGACAGCATCTTCAAAATGGCGCTTCATGATCTGCAACGTACATTTTATCATCAAACGGTCACAACGCACCAGGTACTTCTTTGTATGAATCGCTCCTGCAAGATGGACCTATCCAGATTATTTGCTCAATATCTTCGAACCGTACAGGTGCCTGAGCTCCAGTATTTCTTTAGTAATAAAACCTTGCACTATCGGTGGGTGAATTGTGTTGAGGGATTTGACATGCCGTTAAAGGTCTCGCTGAAAGGGAAAAACAGCTTCTTCATCACCCCTGGAACCCGGTGGAAACAAAGGGCAATCGCCAGTTCTTCAGGCGAAGAGTTAATAATTGATGAGAACTTTTACGTCGGCTCAAAGAAAATAGCAGCGGTTGAATCACGTTAAACCTGAAACGGCAACAATACTCAGGTCGTCCGGTTTTTAGGGAGTCGCGCCATTGGTATCCTCCGTGGAGTCTTTATTCCCGTAAGTCTTGATTTACGAGATATCTTTCTCCAATTTCTCAATTGAAATTCCCTTTTACTATTCCAGGTGATATTCCTTCCTGATCAATTGAATTAATTGCTCTGCGCTTTTCTCCAATGCCTGGTAACCACCCTTATCCTGACCTGTCGACACCTTTTGAAAAAATAAAAAATTAAGAAAATCATTCAGCTTCGTCCGGTTAATGCTGATGGTAAGGCTATCGGTCTCGTCTGGCGTTAATGATGTCAATAGCTGGTGGTTGCGAAATACTGGCAACAACTCCGTAGCACCAATTATATTAACAAGATATTCCCTCCCCGTTTCCTGGTGTCTCACATACCCTTCGCGCCAGTACTCTGCTCTTTGCCATTGCAGATCATACGCGGCAATTGAATCAGCAACTATTCTCTTTCTTATCAGCCGCATACCCCCTGCATTCCTTAGCTGATCAATTGTTGTACTGTTTCGCCTATAAGCCCTGTCCCATGTCGTCCTTTGCATGGCCCGATAAATGGCTCCGGGAATTTTTGTAACATTCGGGTTCATTTCAAAATAACGAAAGACTGAGTCAACGGCATCAAGTCGTTCGTCCTTTCTTGGGAAACCATAATTAAGATTGGTCGTATCATTTTCCAGGTCATAAATAAATGATTGCATATACTGCTTTTCCCGCTGGTGTTCTATTACATGCTCGAGTTGATATTCTGCTAAAAAACCGCAGAATACTGCGAGGAATAACATTAAGAATTCCCAGAAATAGGCTTTCCAATTTTTCTTTCCGTTATGATGGTTGTCGGGGTGTGAGTGGTGGTGTACCTCCATATTTTCGGTTGCTGGTTGTTGGTTGTCGGTTGCCGGTTGTGGCGCCTGGGCATCCTCGGGAAAATGCTCTTTCAGGTTTCTCTTTTCAGATTTTTCTTCCGGAATATGTTGCTCGTCGCTCATTTCTTCGTCAACTCATTTTTTTGAAATAACTATACAAAAAGCAGCTGCGAATCCAACAAAGACGGTTGAATTCCGCATCAGAGAAACCGTAATAAAACTGACATAGGGGGAAGGGAACAGATTGCAGAACACAATAGGTACTAAATATAACTACTGTAAGCAACCTGGCAAAAAAACAACGTTGATTTCAGATAGAAGATCAATCGGGAAAATTGCCGGCGTGCTACCCGGGATGCACTGGACTTCCCCGTATAAGATACGAAACCCCATAGACCGGCAAACCAGTTAACAATACAAACGAAAGAATATCAACTTCGACAAAAATGCCCCGTTAAATCGTATCATATCTTCCGACTTCTGTATAACCACTGAGCAAGACCCAGGCTCTAATTTTGTGTCATTATTAATCAAAAAAAATAAACTAATGGGCAACACAGTCTTACTTCCGGGTGCCTCCAGGGAATTCGGGGAAATCCGGACACAATCAGCGTCACACACACACGAAACGGCTCCTACTACGTATATTAATGTCAAAGGCACAGAGTTCGCCTACCGGGTATTCGGAAAAAACACCGGCATTCCCATTGTCTTTCTTCAGCATTTTACAGGCACTTTGGATAATTGGGACCCAGCGGTTACAAATGAATTAGCAAAAAGACACACCGTCATTCTGTTCGATAATAAAGGGGTAGGTAGCAGTGGCGGCAAAACACCAGACTCTGTCGCTGAAATGGCAAATGATGCAATAGATTTCATTAACGAATTAGGATTTGAAAAGGTGGACTTGCTAGGCTTTTCTTTGGGCGGCTTCATAGCGCAACATTTGGCTGAAAGATATCCCGGACTGATAAGAAAAGTGATCCTGGCAGGTACCGGACCGAAGGGAGGCGAAGGCATAACCGGGCTTTTAACGGTTATAAATGCCGGCATGGCGGATGGACCCGAGAAAGTTCTGAGAAATATATTTTTCACAAAAACAACATCGGGTCGCGCAGCCGGCGAACAATTCCAGCAACGCCTTCAATCAAGAAAAGAGAACCGGGACATCGCTACGAGCGAGGATACAGTAAATGCACAGGCGAAGGCAATTATCACTTACGGTTACGAAGTGGATGCCGCCTACCAGCAACTGCGCAACATAAAACAGCCCGTTTTGATTGTCAATGGAACTGAAGATTTAATAGTGCCTTCCGTGAACTCGTTTATTTTATCAAAGTACCTGGAAAATTCAAAACTTATCCTATGGAGTGATTCCGGGCATGGCGGTCTTTTTCAATATTACCAGGATTTTGCAAATGAAATGGAAGTTTTCCTGGCTGCCGAATAAACGCCGTCGGATTAAATAGATATTTAACAAAAAACTGCGCTTCACAAAGCGTAGTTTTTTGTTATTTTGTAACTATCAAAGTATGAGACATTTTAAAAGCATAAGCGATTTGCACAATACAAACGGATATGCCGCTCCCGAAAATCCGTTGCTTAGTATACTAACCTGCCAGGATCTAAAAACCTGTACAATTGGTAACAGCAGGTTCACGAGTGATTTTTATATGATCGCATTTAAAAAGATCAAGTCAGGCACTTTTCTTTATGGCAAGACGAAGTATGATCACGACAATGGTTCCCTGTCATTTGTGAAACCCCGGCAAATTGTCGAGATCAGCAATATTGAGTTAACAGAAAAAGCCTTCATACTTTTTATACACGAGGACTTTTTGTTGAAACACAACCTTCATTCTGAAATAAAAAACTATGGCTATTTCGACTATGAAGTAAATGAGGCATTGCATTTATCGCCAAAAGAGGAAGAAATAATTTGGGATTTATTTTACAAAATACAATCGGAATATGACAACAACCAGGACGAATACAGCAAAGCTATCATCATAGCTCACATTGATTCCATTCTAAAATATTCTCAACGGTTCTACAAGCGACAGTTTCTAAACCGAACTGCATTTTCAGGGACAATTACTTCCAGGTTTTCCGAGGTTTTGAAATCATACTTTGAAAGTGGAAATTTGCGAGACAAGGGCTTGCCAACCGTAAAATACATGGCGTCGGAATTAACGATCTCTGCAAGATATTTGAGTGACTTGCTAAAACAGGAAACAGGTAAGACTGCACTGGAACACATACATATTTTCCTGATCGACGAAGCCAAAAACATGTTGGTGAGTACCGATAACACCATCGCAGAAACAGCCTATCAATTGGGGTTTGAAAACCCTCCATATTTTTCAAGGCTGTTCAAAAAGGAAGTCGGACTAACGCCAAATGAATACAAAGGTCAGGTTATGAATTAGAAATCCTAAACAGTAGTTCTGTTATTTCCGGAACTCAATGCCTTTTATGAACTGATCGAAATAAGGCCCCATCTTTTCTACCTGCCTGCTGGTACAGGAGCATTCGATCTTGAAATACTTTGTAATGCCTTTTTCAACATAAGGCGAAATATAAGTAAATAGGAAGCAAAGTTTATCATTAAAAAGCTACCACAAGTCCATTACGTGTGCGTTCACGGGGGGTGGGAGTAAATGCGGGGATATCTCTTATTTCCAATTCTCTCTTAAAGGGATAAGCTTTTGCAACCTGGGTGATCTGCTTTAATTTTTCTCCTGTCTTGTAGAAATGGGTTAAGTACAACATATCAATGATATATTTTCGGGTCAACCATTTATCCAGGTTAAATATTTTCGCTTTATGCAATACAGAAAGCGCGTAACAGTTGGCCTGCCATTCGTAAGTCTGAAGTTTTTTCAATAACTCATCATCCGGGTTCTTATACAATTCCGATCCTAAATTACGGAGCAATTCATCTATGTTCCACTGTATACTATGACCCGCCAGATGTAATAAATTAAACACTTTCTCCTCCGGTGATAAATGAGTACCAATAAAGATCGTTTTACCGTCCAGATCCCCCTTGAAGAATGGGTCAAAGTTCTGGGTATAATGTATTGCCAGGCCCATCTCTTCAACAACGGCTTCACATTTTTGTAAAACTTCCGCAAAGTCAACTTTCTTCGTCGCCATAGAATTTCATTGCTTATTCGTTAGGGCAACTATTGAATTATGCCGTCCATAACATCCTCGATGTAGGATACTATTTCGATAAAATGAGACTGCTTCCGGATAGATCTGTCCCGGTGATCCGGCAGCTCCGGCTTGATATGTTTTATGATACGCCCGGGAGTTGAATCCATAATATATATATCGTTGCCTAATAGTACAGCTTCGCGGGGATCATGGGTCACTAATACGATCGTAGGATTTAGATCCGACAATTCCCTTTTCTGAAAAACCTCCAGCAAAAAAAACTGCATTTTAGCCCGGGTAAAGCCGTCCAATGCACCATAAGGTTCATCCAGGAACAGCATATTGGGATTCGCCACCAGGCATCGTGCGATAGCAACACGCTGCAGCTGTCCCCCTGAAAGTTGGGGCATCCGGGCAAACTTATTTTCATGACCTTCTAACCCAACAACTTTTATCATTTCCATGGCCTGCTCTTCCGCGTGTCTTTTGGATACTCCCTTTAACGTAAGTGGGAGGGCCACATTCTCCAATACCGAAAACCACTCTAATGAAGAATATTGTTGAAAGACCATCGGCATACTTTGATTTTTCTCGAGTAGCTTTCCTCCAACAAATACCTCTCCTTTCGTAGGTTTTTGAAGACCCGTCCAATATCGGAGAAGCGTGGATTTTCCACAGCCCGATTTCCCCATTATTACAATAAATTGCCCCATACCCGCATAGTCCTCGACAGCCAGGCTGAAGTCGTCAAAGACAACAAAATCTTTCTGTGTTTTATTATCAAAATACGTCTGTCGTATTCCCCGAAGTTCAAGGACAGGAGGGGGTGTATGCGTACCAGTATTTTTTGCCTCATTGATTGATTCTTCCTGCTTCATTTACTGGTATTTGAATTTAAATAATACTCTGTCAATTAACCTAAACAATGCATCCTGTAAAATACCGATAACAACAATGATGATAATCACAGCATACACCTTTCCCACATTGCTTTGCCGCTCTCCAAGGAAAATAAGGCTGCCCAATCCACCCTGGATACCGGCCAATTCGGCCACGATGATATAGGTCCAGCTGATGCCTACCAGGATCCGTATATCATCCGACAGGCGCGCCATAACGGATCTCCAGGTTACATAACGCACCGTTTGCCAAAAACTCGCTCCCAGTGTCTTCATCATCTGGAGGTGTGTTACATCTACTTCATCGATACGCTGAACCACAACAGGAACGAGATAGACCCAGATGCCGAAAGCCAGAAAATTGATCTTCGTTACAATCGTTAAACCGCTAATTGCAATGAATATTCCCATCAATGCTGTAATAGGGACAAACCTCAGCGCATTGACCTGCTGGCTAAACATCTTGCGTACTTTGGGAGAGAGCCCGATAGCAAAGCCGACTACAACCGCCGCAATAATGCATTTTATGTAGCCGGTCACGTTGATACGCAATGAAAACAATATATTATCCACCAAATTATCATCTGACTTCATCTCCATAAAAGAACGCCAGGTCTTTTGTGGCGTAGGCATTACATGGGTGTTGATCAGACCATAATTGGTCACTAAGTACCATATACCAAAAAGAATCAGCCATCCTGATATCTGTAATAGAGAAAAGTATTTATTAATGAATCTTTTTATGGTTATCCCTAATGACCCTTTATCCTCATCGATTGCTTCTTTCATATAAAATTTTTGATGTGGAATGGGCTTACTTTTCTGATTTTTCCCAGATGAACTGAAACTCAGTCCTGCGATTTTTAGCCCGGCAGGCGTCATCCTGGTTGTTCTCACAGCCGGGAACCGGCTGGCGACTGCCATTACCCACAACAATAAATTTATTTACATCAAACTTATGTTCGCCTACAAGATAATTGATCACGGAGGTAGCCCTGTTCAGGGAAAGCTTATCATTTATAGCGGCGCTGCCAATATTGTCAGTATTCCCTTCAACACGGATATAAGAACCTGCAAAGCCTTGCGCCAGCTCTTTAATTTCCCTGTCAATAAGAACCTTATCGTCCTGATCCAGCTGTGCGGAATTAGTAGCAAATTCCAGGCTTATTATTTTACTACTTTGCGATACCTGCGTTTTTATTTGTTCTGTTGCGGGTTTAAATGCCTCAGGTTTAACGGCAACCTGGTGGCCGTCATCCGCAAGGCTCTTGTCGTTCATGAGTTCCTGTATCACAGACGGGTCGGAAACATTTCTCCAGGGTGCAGGAGATTTTGCAAGTCCGATCTCAGTATACTTAATAGCCATCCTGCCATACATCCTGTCGCCGGTCATTCCGGTATACGTGCTATTAAGCCCGAAGAAATTCACATTGTCACCCAACGTAGAAAAATATACTTTGTCGGCCGATTTTGCAGCAATGTCTTCCGGGAATTTAAATCCTTTTGCAAAAAGGGCATTCGCTTCCTTTTTGTCAGCCGCATTGGTGTTCACCCGGGCATTACCCAGCAGCCATGCTTTTACAAGTTTTGTGATCTTACTACGCTTTTCCTTGAGAACATCCTGTCTAACCAGCAACCCATCGGCAATGATTTGGCTGGCAACTGCACTGCTTACAAGCACTTTCGAACCCGCCTGCGATGCCATGCAATCTTCATCATCCGGCGCCCATACAACTGCTGCATCACATTGACCATTTTTGAATGCATTAGCCGCCTCTACACCATCTCCAACCTGGTACCCGTCAATATCGCTCATTTTTAAATTAGATGATTCCAGCACATTCAACAACAAAGTGTGAGATGCTGTACCTACGGCATACGCTATTTTCTTATGTTTTAAACTTTCCACATCATCAATCCCTTTACGGACCACGATAGCATCGGCACCATGAGATTGGTTTACCTGCATGATCTGAACGACATTGTCAGCCAGTAGTTCACTTCCGGAACCCATTTCCACAGAAAGTGCATCTGTTGTGCAATACACAAGATCGAGATCACCCGAATGAAGGCCGGCTCTTGTATCTTTCACCGCATCCATTTGTTTTATGAGTATTTTAAGACCGTAATCTTTATAAAGGGCACTGTTTTCATTTGGCTCCATTCCCCCGTTCATAAGCACAAGGCCTTCAACTCCTGTAAACGTGTTATACGCGATCACCAGGTCGGGGCTTCCCGATTTGCCGTCAACCTGCAGTTTACCGCCTTTGGAATAACGATTATATATAAAATAACCCACTACTAATAAGACAAGAAAAATTATAACATTCCGAACCGCCTTTACGGTTTTCCGTCCTTTGTCAGTTAGTTCCATAAGTTTATGTTTGGTTTGAAGTGATTATAATGTGATTCTATTTTAGTAAATCTTTATTGGCAGTTAACCAGGAGGTGTCAGTGGAGGCGGCGCTACTGTTGCTGCCAGGGCTATTCTCGGTTTTCATGAATGCAAACACATCCACCTTGTTGCTGTATTGCTCAAGCAACTTTTGCCCGGCATCATCCATTATACCATTTTCCGCTTCCATTTTCATCAGCAGGGTCTCATGATCATGTATCATTGACATTACTTCCGATTCATTCTCTGCAATGCGGTTGCGCGTTTCTTCCAGTGTGATCGTTTCAAATTCCGATACACCCAGTAAAGAAGATGCACTGTGCGCAGCTTCCCGCCATACGTTTGACGTTTGAAGCTGGTCGCGTAAACGGCCAATTGTATTAGCCACTGATTCGGTGCTGCTTTCAAGATTACCATACAGGCGGTCAAAAAAATTGTAGCTCTTCAGCATCTTTTGTTTGTCTTCCTGCATGACCTTCAATAATTTCTCATCTTCCGCCGCTTCGCGGCTAAAATGATTGATCTGGTCCTTTGCTTTATCACGAACATGCTGGTCGAGCTTTGGATCATTTGCCTGTTTCCCGAACTGGGCGGCATAGTCAAGGTTTTTCTGCATAGAGTCTTTGCGATCCGCCATTTTTGAAGTATGCAGGGTTATGGCCTCCATCATCTTCTTAATGCTCATGTTAAATTTGGCAAGGACCGCGCGGCGATTTGCCACTACTACTTCCAGCAAGCCGGGCAGATCAGTTTTTATTAAAAACCGTGTCATCTTCCTGATAGCGCTTTTCCACCGGGCTATGAGCACCTTACGCATGAGTACGATCGTTCCAACAATTCCTATCATCAAAAACAACTTGCCCATTTCTATCCCGAAATCTACCCAGTTGCTAATTGTTTTGGTTATAAGTGGCAGCAGGAAATACCCTACTAAAAGAAATACCGCCACCATTGCAGCAGTAATTCCCATACGCATTTTTTTCTCATCCGGGGTTTCCAATGTAAAAACCGATGAGCTCTTCATAATATCATTCATGGTGGATTGTTTAACTTTTAAAATTATTGTTGATTTTATCGGGTATGTTCTACACCGTTTGGAGCCTTTTTATGTCGGTATCTATGGTTGATTGCATATAATCGTGGGCCAAAGATATTAACCGCTCTGCTTTTTCAATCTTTTCAATTCCTTCCTTGCCAAGGGTCTTGTTTACTTCCAGTTGTGTTTTTTCCTTATTCAGCTCTCCATCCAGTTGCTTTTTCTGTAGCTCCAGTTGTTGAAGCTGGTCTTGTATTTTCCGAATATTGTTGTTATGCGTCTCCAGTACCGTTTGTCTTTTTTGCAATTGATTATTTTTCTCTGTTTCCGCGCCTTTTAAAAAGTCGCTGTTTTTCTGCTTTAGGATCTCTTTATATCGCCGGGCTGCTTCTACCAGCTTAGGGAGCGAGACTTCCTGGGCCTCAAAGCTCATCAGTACCGCCTGCAGTACCACCTCTGGTGCGGCCACTCCTTTCGCAGCCATTTTTTGTTGGGTCTTCACCAACAACTGGCGAAATTCAAAATAATCGGGACCCGGAAAATTTGCCTTGACAAGCTCGTCTTCAAAAAATTTAATAAATGTTGGGTCGATTTCCTCTTTCACACTTGTATTTTGCTTCAGCGGAGTTACAAAGGAGGGCTCAACGTCCGTAGGGGCAGAAGAAACAGGGTCGCCGGTATCAGACACAGGAAAATAAGTGGGAGGAACGCTGGAGGCCTGTTGTGAGTTATCTGACCGGTTCGCCTTTTCCTTTTCCTTATTCCCGGTTCCGCTTTCTATGAATCCCTGCTCCTTTAAGAAATCTATTAATCCCATGCTACTTTTATTTGAAATTGTCTTTTTTGAAATCAACTTATGCTGCTCAAGTAATAGCCAGGCCGGGTGATGATTTTTTAAGAAAAAAATGTTGCACGCCGATCCCGCGGCTTCCAGTCGCCCGCCCTTAAATCCCCATAATTAGAACAAAATACGAAGCAAATTCTGTTTACAACGGTTTAACAGGGTCAGACAGGTACCCAACGCCTCTTTTGGCTCCTGCTTAAGTCTGAAATTAGTACCTTTTAGTGAATGATCTTGGGTGCGTTTTACGTCTTGAATGCCCGCGTATCAGGACAATTATGAGCTCGCAAACATTGATCTTCTTGTCGATACAGAAAACACAAAATGTTGATTATTATATATTTATGCGTATAGTGGGGCGAATAGGCTTCCCTGCAGATTTCTCCGGATCGTATCCATTTTGTAAAGATCACGCCGCAACATTCGATAATGTAAACGTCGTTCCTCTTCCTGGTTCGGATTCAACGGCTATTTTATATTGAATGGCTTTTGCGAGGTCTCTTATCAGGTGAAGCCCGAACCCGCTCTTTTCATTACTGACAATGCCGTCCTCAAACAATGCCTTTGCCTGTTCCGTTCCTATCCCCGGCCCGTTATCGGTTATTGATAGAATGGTCTTATTCCCTTCCTTTTGTGCATTCCATACAATGGTGGCGCCCGGAGTATTCCTCAAGGCCCTGACAGCATTGGAGGTCAGGTTCTGCATAATGGTTCGCAGATAATTTTCATCCGTCGAAACCTGCAGGCCCTCAGTCTGCTGATAGCTGATCTTCACGTCTTCTGTCTCCCCAATAAATTTCTTAATGTACTCGAACAAATCACTGACGGGTATATTTTTCTTGTTGGGCCTGAAGTTTTCCATTCGCTCCTTGCTCCACAGCAACATCGCTTCCATGGTATTCAACAGGTTTTCTGCAGAGTCACTGATGTTTTGCCGGTGGCGGGTTTGTTGTTGTTCATTTAGCAGATCGGGATTATCTTTTTGCAGATGCAGGAAATGCACCAGCTTAACAATAGGACTGCGAAGATCATGACTAAGGATGCCAAAAAATCTTGCTTTTACTTTGTTGGCTTCATCCAGTTGGTTGTTCAAGACCATTAAAGTGGTATTGGTTTTTTTTCGGTTGCGGCTCTGCCAGTACAACAGTCCCCCGATGATCAGTAGCGAAGCAAGACCGGCGATCAACCCCAATTGTGTTCTTCGCTGGTCTGCCAGTTTTAGTTGATTGATGGCAATTTCATTGTCTTTGACCGCTATATTGCGTTTACCTTCCAGTCCGGCTATCTGATTCTTTTTTTCCTGTGAGAATAACGAGTCATTGGTAACAGTAGCTTTTTTATGATACTCCAACGCTGCTTTATAATTGGTTTTATATTCTTCCAGGTCCGACAGCATAAAATACATGTGCGCCTGGTATTCAGGACTGGTATTTTGTTCCGCCAGGTCTTTTGCCCTTGACAAATATTCACCGGCCTTTTTGATATAGACCTCCTTATCGGGCGATTTAGTTTCCTTTGCCAATTGAGTGTACGCATTCCCAAGATTGCCCATATTGGCCAGTGATATTTCGGAATTGGGATTGATCTCATTCATTATTGCATTTACGTGCAACATTATTTCTATTTGCTTTTTATGGTCAGCATATTCCAGTGCCAGGTTTAGCATTGCATCTGCCCTGCCTACTTCGTCATGGTTCTCTTCACATATTCTTATGGCCTTTCGGAGGTACAGGATAGAACCCGCCGTATCTTTCAACATATGTCTGACGCCGCCCAACTGCTGGTAGGCCTTACTGATCTGGCGGGTATTGTTAGCCAGTGTTCCATATTTTAATGATAAGGTTGCATACTCAGTTGCCTTGGGATAATTCTGCTGCGTAAAATAACTGCTTGCCAAATTAGCTGCTGTCGCGGCAACCTGGCCGTTGTTTTTAATTTCTTCGGCAATGGTCAGGGCCTTAAAAAGATTTTCGTTGGCACTGGAAAAATCAGATTCGAACTGGTAGGTCCGGCCGATATTGATCAGGTTATTTACCTGTTGCATTTTATTGCCCAATTCCCCGTTCATTGCATAGCTTTTCTCCAGGTAAACCTTTGCCAGCACACTATTGCCGGTATCGCTTATGTATAATCCCAGGTTATTATTAAAATTTGCAATGCCCCTTTTCCATTGTATTTTTTCCGACAGTTGCAGGCCTCTCTCCGCATAGGGAAAACATTTTAGTGGGTTTATTCCTTCGTAGGTTTGTGCAATACGGTTCAGTACTTTAGCCTTGATGGAATCCTCTTTTAATTTGGGTAGTTCCGCATCGAGCGAATCGATTAGCGCCTGCCCCCTTTTTTGAGCGAATGAGTCAACACAGGAAAGCAGCAGTAAAAAAATAAGCAGTCGTTTCATCTGTATAGTAATAGACGGTTTGTAATAAATGCAACAGCATAATTCTACGGATACATTTATCGCAGTAGTAATTTTTCTACCATTTCTTTATAACTTCTTCCGATCGGCAACAGCAAATCATTCACCATTACCTCCCTGGACGATACTTCCTTGACAAAATGTTTCTGTATAGCATAGCTACGGTGTATCCGTATAAACGTTTGAAAGGCTTTTTCTTTCAGCAGGGTGCCCAGTGGCGTTAGTACGCAATATTTCTTCTTCCGGGTTACTATTCCGGTATAGTCTTTCAGCGCTTCCAGGTAGATAATTTCATACAATTGCAGTTTTATGTGGTTGTGGCCGTCTTTTATGAAAAGAGTGTCTTCTCCCAATGTATAATCCAGAAGTTCTGCCTTGTAATGTACTTCCAGGAACTGTTCCAGCCTTTCCATGGCTATTGTAAAACGGTCCGCTTTCAGTGGTTTTACCAGGTAATCCAGGGCCGCTATTTCAAAGCCTTCCAACGCAAACTCGGGATGCGAGGTGATAAAAATACAGGCGGGTATCTCCGCCAGCCTTTTTCTTAGCTCCAGTCCGCTCATTCCAGGCATGTCGATGTCCAATAAAAGAACATCCGGAAGTCTATTTTTTTGGGTAAATGCCAGCGCCAGGTCAGCCGATTCAAACACCCCTGCGATCTGAATAAACGGGTACCTGCTCACATATGACACAATTGCAAGCCGGTCCAACTCATCATCATCAACTATGATGCAGGTATAATTTGCTTTCTTCAGGTTCATTGTTCTCTCATTTGCAGCGCCCTGGCCAATTTACTGATTTTAACGCCAATTCCCGCATACTACTTTCAGGGCATACGCGCGTCATTCAGCTATTTAAAAGGTTGTTCGGCGATTGAGAATAAGAGCAACTGATGCATCGATGTAAGTTGCGTACACAACAGTGATGCGCAGGCTGTTTTCTATCTAAAGGAATCGTTGATATACCAACCAGATGACTAAGTTTATCATACTCAGATGCCGGCTTCTCTCCTCGGTGACACTCCTTACCCTGACTTGCACAGTCGGAATTGCACAGGCCAAGCTGGTTATCAATGGCGGAATTATTAGCATTACCAATGGCGCTTCCCTGGTAATTGGGAATCCCGACAATACCGCGATTACCCGTACCGGTTCGGGATATATTCAAAGCGAAGCCGCCGGTAACAAAGTTATCTGGGATATTGGACCGGGCAACGGGAATGTCTATTTACTCCCCTGGGGCAATACGGCTAATTATTTCCCCGTACAGTTTACAGCAACATCAGGCATTGGTGCCGGTGGCAGATTTGTCTTCAGTACTTATGCAACCCCAACCTGGAAGAACAGTGATAATTTGCCGCCCGGTGTAAGCAATATCAATAGCAGCGCCGGTGATAATTCTGCAAAAGTTATTGACCGGTTCTGGCAAATTACCCCGGTGGGTTACTCAAACAAACCGACCCTGAGTAATCTTGTCTTTACCTACGTTGATGCTGAGCACAATGTCCCGAATACAATCACGGAAGGAAACCTTGTTGCGCAGCGATGGAATAGCAGCTCACTTACCTGGAGCGATTATCTGATTCCTTCTGTCATCAATACAACGTCCAATACGGTTACCATAGCATCGATACCGGGTAATCAGTTGTACGACTGGTGGACGCTTACCGATGTGCCGTTCTCCACAACATTGGTTGATTTCAATGCCGTTGCGAGTTACCCCAACGTGCTCACCAGCTGGCAAACCTCCGCTGAAAATAACAGCGATCATTTCGAAGTATGGAGAAGCAGGATTCTTTTCAACTTTGACTCCGTTGGCAGGGTTGCCGCAAGGGGTAACAGCAATAGTCTATTGAATTATTCGCTAACTGACAACAATCCTTATAACGGTGTCTCCTATTATCGTCTGAAAATTGTAGCTGCGGATGGAAGTTATAGATGGTCAGCCATTGTGATCGTGTCGCTGGATACTAAAACGAATATTCTTTTATATCCCAACCCGGCCGGCAATTATATCACTATCACTGTTAACCCAGGCACGGCCCTCACTAACCCGGTTGCCCAGATATATGATTCCAAGGGAAGCCTGGTGCGGGTGTTCACCATTACCGGCGTCAATCAACGGGTCAACATCTCTTCCCTGGCTGCAGGAGCTTACCACATCCGTTTACTTAATAAAGACAAACAGCAAAGCCGCCTCAGCTTTATTAAACAATAATACATCATGAAAAATATTTTACACTTATTCCTTTTTATTTGCGTCGTCCAGTCACAACTGGACGCGCAGAACATCGGCATCAATGCCACAGGGGCATTGCCGCATCCAAGTGCAATCCTGGACGTAAGTGCCGCCAACAAGGGCATACTGATACCAAGAACATCTTCCGCCTCCAGGATAGCTATTCCAAACCCAGCCAAAGGATTGACGCTCTATGATACCAGCAGCAACAGTTTCTGGTTTCACAATGGGACCAACTGGGTAGAACTATCAACAGGTGGCGGACCAGGGGCCGCAACGAATTTCTGGAGCCAGAACGGAACGGGCATCTTCAATAATAATGCAGGCAATATAGGCATTGGTGTCAATTCACCAC
>Ga0193753_10000293_pt1 | contig 49510 bp, 36 predicted proteins | sample H1c2metaG_FD_144925 | JGI IMG/M metagenome (GOLD analysis project Ga0193753, IMG submission 144925) | Soil microbial communities from a riparian zone of the East river system, Colorado, United States - H1c2 | ecosystem: Environmental > Terrestrial > Soil > Riparian zone | place: USA: East...
AAGCGCAGGGCGCGGTCGAAGTCGCCGAGGTTGTAGTAGCACCAGCCGAGGTTCTGGAGGGTCTTGGCGCGCGGGATGTCGGCGTTGATCGCCGTCGCCAGCGTCAAGGACCGCTGCAGCCACTCGGTTGCCTCGTCGTAGCGGGCGGTCTCGATCCTGAGGAGCCCGAGGCTCCCCGATGCGTTGGCCTCGAGGGACACGAGCCGGCCGCGCCGGGCCGCGGCCAGCGCCTCGCGAAACGCGGGCTCGGCGGAGGAGTACTCCTTCCGGTGGAGAAGGCAGGTCCCGCGGCGGAGCGCGACCTCACCCACCAGCTCGGTCGACGCCAGGGACGTCGCGATGCGAGCGGCGCCGTCGAGGTCGTCGGTGGCCCGATGCAGGACGTCGGCGGCCGCCGAGAGCCGACATAGCGCCACGCCCCGGGTCATGAGGGCGCGGACGCGAATGGCGTCGGCGGTGGTGTTGCGCGCGAGCCCGTCGTCGAGGAGGCCCATGACCTCGGCGTTCTTGCGCTGGCTGACCAGGACCTCGGCGTGGGCGACCCGGAATGCCCACTCCCACGACGAGTCGCCCGCGTCGAGCGCCGCCTTGCGCCCCTTCTCGGCGGCCGATAGCGCGCCTTCGAGGTCGCCCTGGCGAAGGGCGGCGTAGGCGCCCTGCCACAGGCCATCGAGGGACGGCTTCTCCTTCGCGCACATCGTCAGGACGAGGAGCGCGGCCGCGAGGAGACGCTTCATGGATAGTCGGAGCCGTTTCCTCCCACGATGTTGGTCGTCACGGTCCCGTGCACGGGACAACCCATCTCGATCCGCAGCATCGTCAGCCGGCGCGAGGCTCGGGTGATGTAGAACTCGCCCAGGAACACGGTCCCGAAGCCCGGCACGCGAATCCCGCACTCGCCCCGCTTGCCGCAGCCGGCCGGCAGCCGCTCCTCGCCGTGGCCGTCGCCCTCGTCCCCGTGCACGTCGAACAGGCAGGTGAGCAGGCGCTGCTCTCGATGAGGGCCCGAGGCGCTGTCTCGCCCGGCGGTCCCCTCGGAGTGCGGGCCGGAGGACTGCAGGCGCGCGAGATCCTCTCCCAGGGACCCGAGCTTCCGGTCGCGCTGGCAGGCGCTGGTCAGGTCGGGCAGGGTTCCGCTCTCGAACAGCGCGCGCCGGCGGGGCAGATCGATCCGGGTGCCGGCGATGCGCAGGTTGACGAAGGCGCTACCCACCGGGAGGATCACCCGACGACCTCTCTCGCGGTCGAAGCTCGAGACCAGGCGCGCCACGATCGCGTCGGCGGTCACGACGTTCGCGACGTTGAGCCCTTCGACGGTCACCGTGGTCAGGGTGTGAAAGATGCTGTTGCCGTTCTCCTTCACCTCGTTCCCGGTGACCGTGCTCGAGGCGGTCTTGAAGGAGACGAGCTCGCGGTAGCGGAAGCCCTCGACTCGTGCGCTGCCGTGCCCACCGGTGATGGGCAGCACCGCCGAGGCCTGCGAATCGATCACGTCACAGAAGGGATGCGTGATCTGCCCGCCGAGGGCCACGGCGTCCGCACTGAACAGATATCTCTGATCGACCTGCTTTTCCATGTCATTCCTCGGGGGTGTGAAGTTCGCATTGTAGGGCACGTTGTGCGGCGCCACTCAACATCTCGGCAAATCTCCGGCGCTCGCGCCTCGTGTCTGCGCTCTCGTCGACAGGCGAGCCGACGGCTCGCGGAGCTCGCCTGATCTATCGTGAGGTCCGGGCGCCCAGCGTCTCAGTCGTTCGAGCGAGCGATTCGACCCGTGTGGCCCCTGCCACGCTGACCTGGTGCAGACAGCAGCAGGGCGTGAGCCTCGACACCGGGCGGCGGTCGCGCGAGGCTCAGCCGGGGACCGGGCGCACCGGTTGCGCGGCGTCGTCGCCGGCCACCGTCATCCAGGCGCGCACCCGCCAGCGCGTGACCAGGCCGTTCAGCACGTAGGGATCGCCCTCGGCGAACGCCTCGGCCACGCGCGGGGAGTCGGCGCGAAAGAGGAGCACCGCGCCGTCGACTGGATCGGCCAGCGCTCCGCCCAGGATCAGCTCGCCGCGCTCGTGCGCCGCCCACGCCCGGGCGAGGTGCGCGTCGCGAAATGCCGCGCGGCGCTCGGTGTAGTCGGGGACGACGTCGTAGAAGAGGAGGTAGTGCATGGCGGTCACCTCTCGAAGGTTGGCTGGTGCGGGTTGCCTCGGGCGAGCAGGTAGAGCATCCGACACGGGCGGCCGCGGATGTAGGCCGTGATGGCACATCGCTCAGCTCCCGCGCCGACGCGAGGTTGGCCCTTTTCGGGCCGCCCTCGGCTAGGCTGCGGCCATGCTTCCGGCCAAGCGAACCAGCGCGCTCGCCCTCGCGCTCCTCCTCCCTCTCTTCGGCGCGTGCGGCGGCGACGACGACGATGACGGGGCGACCCCGGACGCCGGCCCGACCGGCGGTGACCCGGACGCCGCGCCGCCCGACGACGCGCAGGCGGCGCCGATGGTGACGCTCGACGACGGCTGGCTCTCGGGATCGTTAGACGGCGCGACGCGCCGCTTCCTCGACATCCCGTTCGCGAAGCCGCCGATCGGCGAGCTGCGCTGGAAGGCGCCGGTCCGGAACGACCCGTGGGATGGCGTGCGCGACGCGACCCAGTTCAGCGACGCCTGCGCCCAGAACGACACGCTCCAGGCCGACGCCTCCGAGAGCGAGGATTGCCTCTACCTCAACGTCTGGACCCCGGAGCCGGCCCCGACCGAGCCGCTGCCCGTCATGGTCTGGTTCCACGGCGGCGGCAACACCGCCGGCTCGACCGCCGATCAGGTGCCGCTCGGCGTGGGCGGCCTGTTCTACGACGGGCGCGCGCTGGCCGAGCGCTACGGCGTCGTGGTGGTGACGACCAACTACCGGCTGGGCCCGCTCGGCTTCTTCTATCACCCGGCGCTGGCCGGGGAGGGCTCGCCCGAGGGCAACCAGGGCCTGCTCGATCAGCGCCGCGCGCTCGAGTGGGTGCGCGACAACATCGGCGTGTTCGGCGGCGATCCGGATCGGGTGACCATCTTCGGCGAGTCGGCTGGATCGTTCGACGTCTGCTTCCACGTCGCCTCGCCGGGCAGCGCGGGCCTGTTCCATCGCGCCATCAGCGAGAGCGGCGGCTGCACCACCCACATGTCGACCACCGCCGATCTCGAGGCCGACGTCGCCGCCTTCGTCGAGTCGATCGGCTGCGCCGAGGCGCGCGACCCGCTCGCCTGCCTGCGCAAGCAGCCGGTCGCGGCCCTGCTCAGGGAGGCGCCGGAGATCGGCGCGCCCGAGGCCCCGCTGCCCGGCGGCCCGGCCTACCAGGGCTCGACCCCGCAATGGAGCTTCGGCCCGGTGGTCGACGGGACGATCATCCCGGATCAGCCGCGCGCGCTGTTCGACGCCGGCGAGGTGAACGACGTCCCCTACATCCTCGGCTCGAACAGCGACGAGGGCACCCTCTTCCACGTCGGCGCCGTCCCGGTCAAGGACGAGGCCGAGTACCTGGCGGCGCTCGAGCGGCGGTTCGGCACCGAGGCGGCCGCCGCCATCCTCGACGCCTACCCGGTGGCCGACTTCGCCTCGCCCGAGGCCGCGCTCGAGCGAGTGACCGGCGACGTCTCGCTGGTCTGCGCCACTCACGACACCGCGCGCCGGGCCGCGGACGCGGGGCTATCGGTCTGGATGTACAACTTCGACTACCGCATCCCGATCCCCGGCCTCGAGTTCCTCGGCGCGACCCACGGCGCCGAGATCGCCTTTGTGTTCGACTCGGTCGACCGCGTGTCGCAGGGCTCGATCGGCGAGTCCATGCGGACCTACTGGAGCCAGCTGGCGGCGTCCGGCGATCCCAACGGCGGCGAGGCCCCGGCCTGGCCGGCCTTCTCCACCGCCGACGACCAGCGGACCAACTTCGCCGTCGAGCCGTCGGTGGTGAGCGACTTCCGCGCCGACGTCTGCGCGCTATGGCGCGGGCTCTACGACGCGCAGTTCCCGTAGCGGTCCGTAGCGTTTCTTTCCGCGCCCGGAGCGAGGCGGCTGGCCGCGCGGCATGACCGCGCCGGCCAGCGTCGCGTCTGCCGATCCGGTCGGACCGCCGTGCGCGACGCGCGTCACGCAGGATGGATTTCTGGCCCGATCCAGAAACGTCGTGTAAACGTTTACTTCGACGAACCAGGCCATTCTTAAGTCGCACTAAGTCGCCCGCCCGCCGGTCATCGCGAAGGGTGAACCCGCTGTTCACAACCGAACCGGAGGAGGAGCGACGATGTTGACCCGCAGCTGGATGAGCGGCCTGGCCACCATGGCGGCAGGCCTGGCGCTGATGGCGTGCGCCGAGACTGGCATGATCGACGAGGGCGAGGCCGAGGGGAGTGGCCCGTCCGACGCCGAGGAGACGATCATCCCCGACACGACCAAGGTGCTCGCGCCCGAAGCGCGCGACGCCCTGGTCTCCTACGACCGCGAGAGCGGCACCCTGCGCTTCAGCCTCGACAGCGCCGGCGTGGGTGCCACCGAGCCACACCAGGTGGCCGACCCGTCGGAGCTGGAGGCAGGTGACGTGGTCGTCAGCGAGCCGACTGCCGCGGCCCCGTACGGGGTCCTCCGCCGCGTCACCGACGTGGTCGCCGGCCCCGAGGCGATCGAGGTCCTCACCGTCCCGGCCGGCCTCGAGGAGGCGATCGAGCAGGGCGGGCTCGAGAAGCGGCTGCCGATGGACGCGGCCGAGGTCCATGTCACCCAGCCGGGGGTCGGGCTGACCGTCCTGCCCCAGGAGAACGACACCAATCGCGACCTGCTCGGGTTCAGCGTCCAGCTGCCGTACCAGCTCGACCTTCCGATCGGGTTCGACTTCGGGACCGGCGGCGCCTGCACGCTGACCCAGGCGAGCAAGATCGGTGTGAACGCCAGCGCCCTGCTCGGCCTCGAGATCAACAACGCCAAGGTCACCCGGTTCGGCGTGTTCGGCGCGGCCAACGCGACCGGCAAGCTCAACATCCAGTGCAATCAGTCGGCCGTGAACACGACGTTGACCCTCGGCCAGATCATCAGCCCGGTCTACGTCGACTACATCGGGCCGGTGCCGGTCGTGTTCCAGTTCGGCCTCGCCGTCGCGGGCGGCGTGAGCGGCACCACCAACGGCCTGACCGTCAACGCCGAGTGGTCGGAGGGCTACAACGCCGGCCTGGGCTGGAAGAGCGACACCGGCTGGGGCCCGGAGATCGCCCACACCGCCACGCCGCTGTCGTGGGACGCGCGCGGCAACGGCACGCTGCGCTTCCGCCAGGGCCCGATCTTCGTCCTCTCGATCTTCAGCGGAGACGTGTTCTCGTTCTTCGACTGGGTCGACATCGGCTTCTCGATCGGCGCGACCGGCGCCGTCTACGGCCTCCCCTTCCTCGAGGTGGCCGGCGCCCAGGATCTCGAGAACGGCACCGGCTCGGCCACGCTGTCCGCCGGCCTCGAGTCGGGCGGCGCCGCCGGCGCCTTTGTCTCGATCGACGTCAGCACCCTCGGCTGGACGCTCTTCAGCGAGACCTGGTCGTGGGTCCACTCCGAGGTCTTCCCCGAGATCAAGAACGTGCTGGCCAGCGTCACCTACTGATCGCCAGGGCTGATCCTTCCACGACCGCCGGGCACGCCTCCTCGGGCGTGTCCGGCATTTTCTCGTCACTCGAACGTGCGCGCGGTCAGGCTCGCCCCGGTGTAGAAGACCACGCGCACGGCACCGGTCAGCGGGTCGGTCACGGCCTCCTTCATGGTCGGGCCGTTGCCGAGCTCTTCCGGCGCACTGAAGACACCATCCGCGAACCGCGAGCGGAACGACTGGCCGGAGGCGCGGGCCCAGAACAGGACGCCGTTGCCCAGCTCGTCGATGGCGCACCGGGCGTACTCCATGCCGAGAGGCGATCCCAGCTTCCGGGGCGCCGAGAATCCCTGCCCCGGGTCGGCGTGGACGGCATAGATCGAGCCATCGGAGATGAACGCGGCGAGGCGAGCCCCCGCCGAGTTGGCGCATATCGCGCTCCCCGGCCCGCCCTCGGCCAGCATGGCGGGCGCCCAGGTATGCGCGGCACCGTCGAACCGGGCGTACCAGATCTCCTCCTCGCTCCGCACCCACGACACGTTCAGGTCATCGCCGGGCAGGCACTCGAAGTGGACCGCGCTGGCCGTCTCGCCCGCCGCGGACAGCGCCTGCGTGTCGGAGAAGCCGACCCCCTGGGTGTAGCCGCGCGCGACCAGCTGGCGGGGCGCGTCGACCAGAGCGAGGATCTCGAGGCGGTCCCCGGACTGAAGGATCTCGAGCGGAGCTGCCATCGGGACCGCGATCTCGGGCGTCGTCCACGCGGCGGCGGTCGGGCCGAGGACCTCGATCAGCGCGTCGGCGCCGGGGGCCGACTGCGACGCCATGATGGCGGTGCCATTGCTGGTCAGGCCGAGGAGGCCCGCCGTGCCGGGCTCGACAGCGGGCGTCCCCCAGATCCCGTCGTGGTAGCGCACCCAGCCGCGACTCTCCGGGTCGGTCGAGCCGGACCACGCGACCACGACATCGCCGCCGTCGTTGATCGCCGCGTGGGCGGCGCCGAACGGCTGGTCGTCCTCCTCGAGCAACTCCGGCGGGAAAAAGGCCCTCCGCGCCGCGTCGAAGCGAACCGCCTTGATGGTGGCGGGCGCGCTCGCGGTCGTGAACGCGAGCACCATGTCGCCGCGCCGGTTGTACTCGACGGAGAGGAAGGCCCCGACATCCAGGGCGAGGTCGAGGCGACTGGACCACACTCCGTCGGCGACGCGGAACGAGAGCCGGTACGGATCGACCAGAGTGCCGTCGTCGCTGGCGATGCCGGTCGTCAGCGTCACGTCGTAGCTGCCGAGCAGGTGGAGCGGCGCGTCCGGCACGAACGTCACGGTCTCACCCTCGACCGCAAGGGCGCCGGCCACCGGCCCCGACGGTCCACTCACGGCGAACGTCTCCGGGGTCACGGTCGCGGGGCGGACCGGGCGGGAGAATGCGACCACGATCGACGCGTTGGTCTCGACGCGAACGGCGTCGGAGACTGGCTGCGTCGACAGGACCCGGAGCTCATCGGCGGCGGCGTCGCGACCGCCGGCGTCGCGCTCCGGGCCCGAATCCAGGTCGGCCTCGATGGAGCCAGAGCTACACCCGATCCCCACGAGCAGGATGGCAGGCGACATGAAGTGCCCCACGGACCCCCTCCTTCCCTCGGGTCCACCATCGCATGTCCTCCGCCAGCGCGACGCCAAAAGGTCAAACTGCCAGTTCCGCTCTGCAATCAGATGCTGTCGGCATCGATCGTCGACCCCCGAAGGGCGGCCCCCTCCGGCGTCGAATCGCGGTCTGGGCGAAGATCTTCACTGCCACCGGACGACCGGGCACGCCTGCTCGACGTGCCCGGCCGGTGAAGCGAGCGCCTAGCCGCCGGCGAAGACCGAGACCTTGAAGCTCGCGACGGTCCTGTACGACTTGTTGGCCACGAGCACGAACACCTCCGACCCGGCTGGCAAACTGCCAAAGAAGCGCGAGCCATCGGCCACGTCCGTGCACGCCTGGGTGTCGCCGATCAGATAGACCTTGTACGCGAGGCTGTCCCCCTCGGCCTGGATGACCACCCCGTCCGCTCTCCGGCGAAACTTGATCGCGACCCACCGGGTCTGCAGCGGGGTCTCGAAGTGCCCCTCGACCTCCGTCGCGGCCGGGTGGGCGAGCTTGAGCGGTTTGTCGATGAGGCTGGTCTCGAGCACGCACGGATTCGCGAGCTCGCCGCCGAATGTCACGTCCGTCTTCTCGACGACCTGGTTCTTGGCCCACGCCCAGTACTCGGCGCCGAGCTCGCGATAGCGCGACCCCGGAGGATGTCGCATCACCTCCGCGACGTTCTCGGTCCTTCCGCCGACCGCCAGGAAGTCCGCGAGCTGGGCGAGCGGATAGGCCCGGCGCACGCCATCGACCGTGGACGAGAACAGGTGAACCCAGAAGTCCTGCGCCTCGTACGGCTGGAAGCCGAGAGGGGAGATCATGGACGCGTCGACCTCTCGCAGATGTCGGGCCGGGTCGACCACCCGCTGCATGACGAAGCTGGAGTCGATGGCGGCCTCCGCCATGCCCTCGACGATCCATTTGTCCGGCTCGGGGCCCGGAGGTACCGGCTGTCCGGGAGGAATCGGCGGGTGAAAGCTCGGGAATCCGTGCTCGACCGCGTGAAAGAGCTCGTGGCGGATGATGCGACGGAGCTGATCGGGCGCGAACGGGGCCCCAGGGTCCACGCAGATGCGGAAGCTCTCCATGGCCCAGACGTAGCGACCACCGGAGCGAACCTCGGTGTCGCTGGCCGGGTCTCGATCGCAGGCGTCGTGGGTGATCGGGTAGACGGAGATCCTGGTGAACTCACACCCTTCCCTCTTGAGGAGCGGCTCGGGAAAGCCCTGTGCCTTGTAGGTGTCGTACGCGTCGGTGATCTCGCGGGCCACGTCAGCGGCGGGGCAGAGCGAGGCAGAGAGCTTGCACTGCACGGCGAACACCGGCGGACCGTCACAATCCTCGGTGACAGCCGCGCCAGCGGCGGCGTCTCGCCCGGGCCGCGCGGGCCGCCCGGCGAGCGGCGCGACAGGATCGACGATGTCCTGCTCCACCAGGACGAACGTCATGCCCTCGGTGGCGAGCCCCACCACGGTGATGACGTACACGTTGCGCGCCGCATCGTAGACCCCGATCACCTGATCCCATGACAAGCCGGACCGGGGACCGTCGAGAACGAACGAGGCCGGCATCAGCACGGACACCGCCAGTCGAGCCGTGTCCACCCCCTCGGGCACCGGGAGCTCCAGCTCGAACGACGCTCCGGGCAGCGAGGAGACCGTGCAGAGGGCGCCGACGTCGTAGTAGGCGCCCAGCGGCGTGTCGCTGCGCAGCGGTGGGTCGGTCGGCGGTGCCACCTCCTCGATCCACACCGGCACCGGCGCCGACAGGGTCCCGGCAGGGGCGGACAGCGCGAAGCCCGAGGGAGTGGTGATGGTCTCGCCGTCGTCCAGCGTGTCGGTCGGCTGCGTCGCCGGCTGGCACGTGAGAGGAGGCGGCTCGCTGATGTCGTAGAGGTAGACCGCCCCGAAGTCGTGGACCCCGGCGGGCGCCCCGTCGCCTTCCCGGCGGGGCGCGCCGACGACGCCCGTCTCATCGTGAAGCGCCACCGCCTCGCCGAAGCTGTCGTTCGAGGCGCCGTCACTCGCGGTGAGCTTCTCGATCTCGCGCCAGATGTCGGAGCTGGCCGCGTCGCGCCGGAAGACGTAGGCAGCGCCCTGAGCGGGATTGAACCCGACCGGCTTCTCCCTGGCGCCGATCAGCAGGGTATCGCCCTCGAACGCGATGGCGCTCCCGAAGTCGTCGAACCGCACCGCGTCGGTGGCGGTGATCTTGTCGACCTGGTGCCACTGGTCGACCGCGCTGGCGTCGCGTCGGAAGACATAGACCGCGCCCGCGCGGGTCTCGCCCTCTTTTCCCTCGGCGGAGGACGCGCCGACCACGGCGGTGTCCCCCTCCAGCGCGATGGGGCCGCCGAAGCCGTCGTTCTCGGCCCCGGCGTCGGCCGGCGCCAGTCGCGTGACGTAGGCCCATCGATCGCGGTCGACCGGATCGCGGCTGAACAGATAGGCGGAGCCGTCGTTGTCGCTGGAGAAGGTGACCGTCGGTGGCGCCCCGATGAGGAGGTTGTCCCCGTCGACCGCGACCGCGCGGCCGAAGAGCTCGTCGCCCGCCCCGCTGTCGCCGACGTCGCTCTCGAGGATCGTGGCGACCGCGCCCCAGGCGCCGGGGCCGCCGCGATCGCGCTCGAAGATCATCACCATGCCCTCACCGGCTGCCGTCTCGGCGCCCACCACCAGGAGATCGCCGGCGACGGCGAGGCTCGTGCCGAAGTCACCGCCGGTGTCGACCACGGCGTCGCTGATCTTGATCACGGCGCCCCACTGGTCGGGGCCGCCTTGATCGCGCCCGAACACGTAGACGGCTCCCTTCTGGGACAGGCCATTGCGCAGCCCGGTCGGGATGGACGCGGCGACCGTATCCCCGTCGACGGCGAGCGCGTTGCCGAAGTCGAAGAACTCGGTGGTGTCGTCGGGCACGAGTCGCTCGTGCTCGATCCACTGGTCGGTCGCCGGGTCGCGGAGGAAGACGTACGCCGCGCCGGAGTAGACCTCGGGGATGATCAGGTCCTCGCCCGGTGCCCCGCTCACGAGCACGTCGCCGCTGACGGCCAGCGGCGACCCGAACGTGGCCCAGGCGACCGCCCCGGTGGTGACGAGCCGGTTCTCGGCCACCAGCGCGTCGACTGGCTCCACGGCGTCGGCGACCGCCGCGATGTCCTCGACGCCGTCGCGGTCGCCGATGGATGAGGAGTCGCAGGCCGCCAGCGCCAGCGCCAGGGGCCCGAGAAACGTCGTGCGCCGCCACCTGCTCCGCGTGGCGCGATCTTCGTCTGCTGGGATCATGTCCGCTCTTTTCTGCTGGCCAGGACGGGCAGCCTCGCCGATCCCGAGCACGCGCCGGGCCAGCGCGGCTCCCGGCACAAGTGGCCAGCAGCAGCGGACTCCGCCGTCTGGCCGCGACAGCCGATCCGGCACGCGCCGGGCGCGCATGCCGGACCGGCGCGCCGGATCGGCGCTTCGGACCATGACCGCCCCCCTGGAGCGCACGCGCTCCCGACTTTGCGGGGCCGGGAATCGCGGCGGCCATCTTGCACGGCGCCGTCGACGCGTCTCGAACCGAAAGGCGACCCGTGCAGAAGACCCCGCACTTCACGACCGCATCCCTGAGGCCATGGCGCATCGCGCCGGTCGGCCTCTGCCTCTGCCTTCTATCCGCAGCCCCCGCGTGCCTCGGCGCGCCGGACGAGGCGCCCGCTCCATCGGAGCCGGCCCGCTCGAGACGATCGAGCGCGGCGCCCCGGCGTCTCATCCCCCACGGCACGCCCGCCATCACCGGCGGCTACGTGATGACGCACGAGCACCCGACCTATGGCATGGCCTTCGGGGGCAACTACGCGTTCGCCGGCGCCACGGGCAACTACCAGAACGGGATCATGGAGAACGGCTACACCGCCTCGTGCGGCGGCTGCGCTCCCCTGTCCAGCTGCAGCCACGGCGAGGTGAAGGGGAGCTTCACCGCCGCGGTCGGGACGCTGGGCCGCGACATGGGAGACCACGCGAGCTACACCGGGCCGCTCCACGATAGCAACTCGCATCTCCGGTACAGCACGCAGTGGATCGAGCAGGCGTTCTCGCCGGCCGAGGTCGCCTATCAGGGCACCCGCATGAAGATCATGGTGGCGTTCGCGGTCGAGAACGAGGCCATGTGCGAACAGCTCCACGACGTGAACCTGGGGAACGGCGGCGCCGGCGGCGACGGATACGCCTGCTCGCGAGGAGACAGCTACGCGTCGCTGACGCGACAGCTCGACAGCCTGAAGGCCTGGGTCGCAGCGCACGGCTCGTGGATGGAGGTCGCCTACTCCGCCGCGGACGTCCGGCGCATCGCCGGCGCAAGCAAGCTGGCGATCATCCTCGGCGTCGAGTCGGACTACGCGTTCGGCGCCGAGAGCAAGACGTTCGATCCGGTCGCCAGGCTCGAGGCCTATCACGACCAGGGAGTCCGCACCTTCTACCTCGCTCACAAGGTCAACAGCCGCCTGGCCGGCGCCGATATCTACTATCCGAAGACCACGTCGGCCGGGAAGGCCATCCGCGCGATCCAGGCCATCTCCGGCTGCTTCTACTACGACGACCACGTCGGCACCTTTCCGCTGGTCGACGGCGGCTTCAACTACTGCAACAACGACGGCAGCTGCGGCCTGAATGCGTTCAAGGGGAAGAAGATCTTCGACGCCTGCAACGACCGCCTCGGCGAGATCTCCGAGGTCAACATGGCGGACTACGTCCTCCTGCGCGGAGCGGGCACGTTCAACGGCTTCGGCATCTACCCCAGGCCGCCGGGCTTCTCCGGCGTCGGGGGCTCGACCATGGACGGCGCGATCGAGCGTAACAACCTCGGCCTGTCGGCGGACGGCGAGCGGGTGGTCCGCCGCGCGATGGAGCTCGGCATGATCATCAACCTCGACCACGTTTCGAGCCGAGCGCGCGCCGACATCCACCGGATCGCCGAGGACGAGCTCGACGGCTATCCCTTGAACGCCCTGCACAACAACCCGAACGAGATGCTCCCGGCCGCACCTCCGTCCGGCCTGCCGGCGCCACACGAGTACGACTTCGATCGCGCCGAGCGCGACTACGTCCGCACCAGCGGCGGGATCTTCGGCGTCCGCCTGGGACCGCTCGACGCGAATGGATACAGCGCCTCCGGCGTGACGCTGAACTGCCCCCGGACCAGCACGGAGACCGCCAAGGTCCTGGCCTACCTCCTCGACGAGGGGCTGCACCTCGGATACTCCCTCGACTTCGCGACCGTCACCGAGGGAGTTCACTCGCGAACCACCGAGTCGTGCGGGACCAGCCTGGGTACGGACTACATCCATGCCTACGGCACCCAGATCACCGAGGGCCTCTCGCACATCGGCGTGATGAAGAAGTGGCACCGCGAGCTCGAGTCGGTCGGCCTGGCGGCGACCTACCTCGACCAGCTCGAGAACGACGGCGCCGAGGCCTTCGTCCAGATGTGGGAGACGTCCGAGTACCTCGGCGCGCGCTGAGCGGATTCCGCCGAGACGCCCGCGGGCGAACGGAGGCCCCAAAAAGGCAAACGGCCGAGACCTGGTGGTCTCGGCCATTTTCTGGCGGGGCGGACGGGACTCGAACCCGCGGCCTCCGGCGTGACAGGCCGGCGTTATAACCGACTTAACTACCGCCCCAGAAGAATCTGTTTTTCAGGCTCGGGAGGGGTGGGTGGAGCAGGGATTGAACCTGCGACCACCGCCTTGTAAGGGCGGCGCTCTACCGCTGAGCTATCCACCCGTATCCCTTCGAGGCCGGAGTGTTCTAGCGGTAGCCACGCGGTTTGTCAACGGGCATCCGGGGCCGCGGTGCTTTCGGTTAGAGTCCGGCGGATGTCCGGCGCCGGGATGAACCTGAACGACGAGACGCTGCGGACGCTGCTCGACATCGCGCCCGACTCGATCGCGATCCTGCGCGGACAGATCGTCCTCTACATGAGTCCGAGCGGCGCTCGGATCCTCGGGTTCGATCGCCCGGCCGACGTCATCGGCCTCAGCCTGGCCGACTGGCTGAGCCCGACCGAGTACCAGATCGCCATCCAGCGGATCGGCGAGACGATGCGGACCGGGCGCGCGGTCGGCCTGCCGCGCGACTACCGCGTGCGCGGCCGCGACGGCAAGACCTCCATCATCGAGGTGGCCACCGTCGGCATCACGTACGAGGACGAGCCGGCCGTGCTCGCGTTCGTCCGCGACGTCAGCGAGCGCAAGGCGCTCGAGCGACAGGTGGCCGAGTCGGCGCGGCTCGCCGCGCTCGGCCGGCTGTCCGCCGGTGTCGCTCACGAGCTCAACAACCCGCTGACCCACCTGGTGCTCGCGGTCGACGGGCTGCGCCGCACGCTGGCCCAGACCCCGCCGGATCCGGCGGCCGCGCTCACCCAGGCGCGCGACAAGCTCGACCTCATCGCCCAGGACATCGAGCGCATGGTGGTGATCGCGCGCGAGCTGCGCCTGTTCGCCAGCCCGCAGCCGGGCGCGCGCCGACCGGTCGACCTGCGCCAGCCGCTCGAGGACGCGCTGCGCGCGGTGCGCGAGACTCACCCGGCGGCGTCGAAGCTCCAGGTCGAGCGGCACTACGACGAGGTCGCCGCCGCCGAGAGCGATCCGATCCGCCTCGAGCAGGTGTTCGTGAACTTGCTGACCAACGCCTTCGACTCGCTGTCGGAGGCGGGCGGCGGGCGCGTGACGGTGGAGCTGCACAAGGCCTCGGCCGAGGCGGTGGCGGTGCGGGTGTGCGACGAGGGCGCCGGCATCCCCGAGGACCTGCTCGAGCGCGTGTTCGAGCCGTTCTTCACCACCAAGGCGTACGGCAAGGGCGCCGGGCTCGGCCTGGCCATCTCGCGCAGCGTCGTGCAGGCGCTCGGCGGCGCCCTCGACGTGGAGAGCGAGACCGGGCGAGGGACGACCTTCACCGTCACCCTGCCGGCGTGGCGACCGCCGATGGAGACACCCGAGCCGCGCCCGCCGCTGTCGGACCGGCGGCTGCGGGTCCTCGTGGTCGACGACGAGGCGGCCATCGGCCGCGCGCTGGCCGCGTTCCTCCACACCCACGAGGTCGTCGTCACCAGCAGCGTCGCGGAGGCGCTGGCCCAGATCGAGCGCGACGCCGCGTTCGACGTCATCCTGTGCGACGTGGTGATGCCGGGCAGCTCCGGGGTCGAGTTCCACCGGTCGCTGGCGGCGGCGCGGCCCGGCCTCGAGCGGCGCGTGGTCTTCATGACCGGCGCCACGCTCGGCAGCGACGACGGCCGCGCGCTGGCCGCGCTGCCCAACCAGATGCTGGAGAAGCCGTTCGACCTGGACCGGCTCGAGCGCGTGCTCGACGACGCCGCCCGCTGAGCGACGGCCGAGCTACTGGCCGAGTTACGGATCGGGCAGCGTGCAGGCGGGTCCGCAGGCCGGCCCGGTCTGCGCGCCGAGCAGGCGGCCGACCTGGTAGAGGAGGCCGTCGACCTGGCCGTTCTTGAGATCGTCCGGGTCGCAGCGCGAGAACAGGCAGCCGGCGTAGGTGTAGCCCGGCCCCTTCTTCTTGACCCGGCGGACGTAGCCGTAGGCGTCGTGCCAGACCGAGTGGATCGCGACCGCGTCGACCATCGCGGGGACGATGTCGGCGGTCCGCTTGCGGTGGAACGAGGCGATGACCGGGGCGGACACCTTGGCGATGTCGAGCCCGACGGTGAGGTTGGGGCAGGAGGGGCCGCTCCAGCCGCCGCACGGCATCTCGCGCATGGCCTGAGCCTCGCTGATCGGGACCTTGAGCTCGGCCGAGATCTTCGCGACCGCCCGGGCAAAGGCGCGCCGGCGCTCGCGGGCGCGAGCCGCGTCGGTGAGCATCGGGCGGAGCTTGCCGTCGAGGGTGGCGATGACGTCGCGCTCGGGGGCGGTCATGCCGCGCGACGGATCGCGCGCCGGGTCGGAGTGAAGCGCCAGCCCCGGCGCCGCCGGGGCGCCATCGGCATGCGGGGCCGGCTTCGAGCTGGTCGGTCGGGCCGGTGCGGCCCCCGGCGCGATCGCCGGCTCCGACATGGTCGGCGTCCGCGCGGCAGGCGCCGCGGCGATCGCCGGTGCGGGCGCCGGTGCGGGCACGGGCGCGGACGCTCCGACCGCCGGCGCACCGACGGTCGGAGCACCTGCCGGCGCCGGGCCAGCCGGGCCAGCCGGGCCAGCCGCGGGGCCTGCCGCCGCGCCCTCCGACGCAACCGCCGCCGCTGATCCGGCCTCCGCGGTCGCCGGTGCCGCCGCTGGCGCCGGGCTCGCCGCCGGCGCCGCGCTGGTCGCCGACCCGGTCCCGATCACCCGCCGCGTCCCGAGCCCGCCGGGACAGCCGCTCAAGCAGAGCAGCATCGCGCCGCCAGCGGCGACCCACGCGCCCCACGCCAGCACCCGGCGTCGCACCGCGATCACCGCCTCGCCACGGCCGAGCATCCCGCCCAGCTTAGCAAGTCGGCTCCGGCCGACCACTGGCAAAGCCCGCCGACCGGCGGCGAAGCCGGCCGGGGGGCGCCGCGCTCCCCCTTCATCACCGATCGAGATCAGTGCGATCAGTGCGGTTCGACCGGCGGCGAGTCGGTCGAGGCCTGGAGCGAGAGCCGCCAGTCGATCGCGGCGGTCGGCTCGGGCAGGAACAGGTCGGGCTGCTCGTGAGCCAGCGCGAGCTTGAGGACCTCGTCCATGTGCGTGACCGGGTGGATCTTCATCTCCTTGAGCACGCGCCTGGGGATGTCCTTCAGGTCCTTCTCGTTCTCCGCCGGGATGATGACGTCGAAGATCTCCGCCCGGTGGGCGGCCAGGATCTTCTCCTTGAGCCCGCCGATCGCCAGCACCCGCCCGCGCAGGGTGATCTCGCCGGTCATCGCGATGTCCTGGCGGACCGGGATGCGCAGCAGCGCCGAGGTCACCGCCGTCGCCATGGTGATCCCGGCCGACGGCCCGTCCTTGGGGATCGCTCCCTCCGGGAAGTGCACGTGGATGTCGACCCGGTGCTGGAAGTCGCGGATGAGGCCGAGCGACTCGCTGCGCGATCGGATGTAGCTCATCGCCGCCTGCGCGCTCTCCTGCATCACCTCGCCCAGCTTGCCGGTCAAGGTCAGCTTCCCCTTGCCGGGCACGATCGTGACCTCGGCCGGGAGCAGGTCGCCGCCGTGAGTGGTCACCGCCAGGCCGTTGGCCAGCCCGATCTCGTTGACGTCTTCCTTGCGGTTCTTGCGGTACTTCGGCACCCCGAGGTACTTGCCGAGCTGCTTGGGGGAGAGGACGAACTTCTTACCCTCCTCCTGGTCGGTCGCCAGCCACTCCTTGGCCAGCTTGCGGATCACCGCGCCGATCTCGCGCTCGAGGCTCCGCACCCCGGCCTCGCGGGTGTAGTCGTGGATGATCGAGCGCAGGCAGTCCTCGGTGAACGAGACCGACACCGGCTTGTTCGCCATCCCGTTGGCCTCGAGCTGCTTCGGGATGAGGTACTCGCGCGCGATGGCCAGCTTCTCCCACTCGGTGTAGCCGGGGAGGTTGATGATCTCGCACCTGTCTTGCAGCGGCAGCGGGATCTGGTGCTGCGTGTTGGCCGTCGTGATGAACATGACGTCCGACAGGTCGTAGTCGAGATCCAGGTAGTGATCGTTGAAGCTGTTGTTCTGCTCCGGGTCGAGCACCTCGAGCAGCGCGCTGGCCGGGTCGCCGCGGAAGTCCTGCGACATCTTGTCGATCTCGTCGAGCAGGAACACCGGGTTGTTGGTGCCGACCTTCTTCAGCGACTGGATGATCTTGCCGGGCAGCGCGCCGATGTACGTCCGCCGGTGCCCGCGGATCTCCGCCTCGTCGCGCACGCCGCCCAGCGACTGGCGCACGAACTTGCGGCCGGTGGCGCGCGCGATCGACTTGGCCAGCGACGTCTTGCCGACGCCAGGGGGACCGACCAGGCAGAGGATCGGCCCGCGGATCTTCTCGACCAGCGCCTGGACCGCGAGGTACTCGACGACGCGCTCCTTGACCTTCTTCAGCCCGTAGTGGTCCTCGTCGAGGATCCGCTCGGCGGCGGCGATGTCCTTGTTGTCGACCGACTTCTCGTCCCAGGGCAAGGCGAGGATCCAGTCGATGTAGTTCCTGACCACGGTCGCCTCGGCGGACATCGGCGACATCATCTTCAGCTTCTTGAACTCCTTGAGCGCGCGCTCCCTGGCCTCGGCGCTCATCTTCTTGGTCTTGATCTTCTGCTCCAGCTCGTTGAGCTCGTTCTTGAACTCGTCGCGGTCACCCAGCTCCTTCTGGATGGCCTGCATCTGCTCGTTGAGGTAGTACTCCTTCTGCGACTTCTCCATCTGCTTCTTGACGCGGGTCCGGATCTTCTGCTCGACCTGCAGGATCTCGATCTCGGACTGCATCAGCTCGTAGAGCCGCTCCAGCCGCTTCTGCGGCGACTCGGTCTCGAGGATGGCCTGCTTGTCGTTGAGCTTGAGCGACAGGTGGGCGGCGATGGTGTCGGCCAGCCGGCCCGGCTCGTCGATGGTCTGGACCGAGACCAGCATCTCGGGCGGGATGCGCTTGTTCAGCTTGACGTAGTTCTTGAAGATCCCCTGGATCGACCGCATGAGCGCCTGGATCTCGACGCTCTTGTCCTCCGGCTCGTCGATCTCCTCGACCTCGGTGATGAAGAAGGGGGTCGACTGCGGGTAGCTGACGATGCGGGCGCGCCGCTTGCCCTCGACCAGCACCTTGACGGTGCCGTCCTGCAGCCGGAGCAGCTGGATGATGTAACCGATCGTCCCCAGCCGGAAGATGTCGGCGTCCTTCGGGTCGTTGGTCTTCGCCTTCTTCTGGGCCGCGAGCAGCAGCTCCTTGTCGGAAGCCATCGCCTCCTCGAGCGCGGCGATCGACTTCTCGCGCCCGACGAACAGCGGGACCACCATGTGGGGAAAGACGATGATGTCGCGCAGCGGCAGGAGCGGGACCGTGCGCACGGAAGCTCCCCCTTTCGGGGGGCCGTCATTCTTGGAGAACATGGGCGTTTCGAGGCTCGGCCGGCAGGGGTGTAGGGCCTCGCCGCGGCCGGTCGACGCGACGGGCGATCCCCTACTCTACGACGTGGGGGGTACGGCGCAAGAATCGGCCTGAAGCAGCTGACCCAGCTCAGGCGCCTGGGTGCTGGCGGACCCGCTTGGGGTCTATCTACCACGAAAGTGTATGGTATCTTGACCACGGTAGGTCTGTAGACAGCCTATGTAAAAACGCCTACTTGAATCGGGCAATGCGCAGTACCTTACAGCAAGGTCCTGCGGCATCGAAGCTGCTCTGATCGGACAACGCTCTCCATGCATTCATCCTCCTCTGGAAGCGCGACCCAGTCGGCGGATCTCTTCGTCGTCCTCGAGCCATTCCGGACCGGCTTCGCCGACTTCGTCCGCGCTCTCGAACCTCTGACCAGCGGTGGCAACGAAGGGCCCGTGCTGGGCAGCTCGGACGTCTACTACCGCGCCGACACCGATATCGCTCTGCTGTCGCTCCGGTTCGACCGCGACGCGGTCACGCCGCAGAAGCTGGCCTGGCTGACCGCGGTGGCGGCGCGCGCCGACCTGCCGGTCCTCGATCCGGCGCGGCTCGGGTTCAGCGACCGGCGCGCCTTTTACGAGGACTACCTGCCCCACTACCGCGTGCGGGTGGAGTCGCGCGGCGGGCCGCAGGAGGCGCTCGAGGAGCTGGCTCGCCTGCTCGCGCTACCCGACGCCCCGCCGATGCGATCGCTGTCGACGCCGTCGGCGCGGGTGGCGACCGGTACGGTCGAGGAGTCGCCGATCTCGGCCCCGTCGCGGCCCTCGCTCGACGAGCCGAACGGGCGCTACGGCGCCGCGCGCACGGTCGGACGCGGGCCGGGCGCGCGAGCGAGCAGCCGGAGGATCTCTTCCGACGCGCCGGTCGCGAGCGACAAGCTCGCCGCGGTGAGCCCGCCGTCGGCCGTCGCGGCTCCGGCCAGCGCCGAGCCGATCGACACGGCGACGACCCGGCCCAAGACGCTCCCCTACGAGGCGCTGTCGCGCGGGGCGCGGGCGCGCCGCCGGCAGGGGCCCGCTCTCACCACGCCACAGTCGCCGCGCGTGATGACGCCCGAGGAGGTGGCCGCCGGCGCCGACAACGGACGCGCGCGGGCGAGGTCGATCGGCGGGGTCACCGCGGCGCGCGCGCGGGTCCGCGGCGAGTCGCTGTCCGGCGAGCGCGCCGGTGGCGAGACGCTGCCGCCGCCGAGCGGCGGGCCGTCTCGCCGCGATCTCCGCACCCGGGGTGGCTCGCTCGGGCCGAGCCAGACCACTCCGCCGGCCGGGGCGCTCGCGCCGACCGAGCCGGCCGCGCGCTCCGCCCGATCGGCGCCGACTGGCGAGCAGGCGGTGGCGGCGCCGCGGGCTCCTGCGGGGGCCGTGCGGGCAGAGCCATCGCTCGACCGACGAGGGGAACTGGCAGGGATCGCGCCGCCGCGGGGCACGCCGCCCTCTCGCGCCCGATTGGTGCCCGCGCGCCCGGCCACCTCGCCGCCGGCCAGCTCGTTCGCGCGCTCGTCGTCGCCTTCCACGTCGTCGGCGGCCTCGTCGTCCGGCTCGTTTCCGTCGGCGGCCGGCACGGTCGCGCCGCCCGATCCCGGCTCGTACCCGCCGCCCGCCCGCGAAGACGCGATCGGCCGCGGCAAGCGACCCGCCGTCGTGGTCGAGGACGAGGAGTCGGCACCGCCGCTCAAGGTCCGCTTCCTGCGCGGCGATCAATGGACGCCAGGCCGCCTGCGCGCGCTCAGCCTGCAGGGCGCCCGCCTGGCCGCCGCCGCGCCCCCGCGACCGGGCGACATCGTCCAGCTCACCATCGGCCTCGATCACCTGGACGTGGTCGTGAGCGGCGAGGTCACCTCGGTCACCACCGCGGCCGAGGCCGCGCTGACCGGCGAGCCGAGCGGATTCTCGGTCCACTTCAGCGAGCTCGAGCCGCAGGCGCGCACCCGGCTGGTCAGCGTGCTGAAGCGGGCCAAGCAGGGCGGCATCTCGCTCCGCCCGCCGCCGCCGCGCGCGTCGGTGCGCTTTCCGGTCAGGTGGCCGACCGGCGTCATCACCTCGTGGGGCGAGTTCAACACCGCCGCGCTCGACGTGTCGCGCAGCGGCCTGTTCCTGGCCGCGACCGGCACCGCGCTGGCCGCGCGCGAGATCGTCTTCCACCTGCCGATGGACACGACCGGGCGCGCGCTGGCCGGGCGGGCCCAGATCGCCCGCGAGGTGTCGGAGGAGATGGCGGCGCGGCGCGGGCTGTCGCGCGGCTACGGGGTGCGCATCCTGGACTTCTCGCGCAACGACGCCCAGCGCTACGACTCGTTCCTCGACCGCGTCCGCCTGCGCACCGAGAAGCGCGTCCTGATCGCGGCGCGGCGCGAGCGCGGCACCGAGCTCGGGCGCGGGCTCATCGCGGCCGGCTACGCGGTCCACTCCGGCAACGACCTCTCGGGGCTGACCGACTCGGTCGACAGCGGACCGGCGCCCGACGCGGCGCTCATCGACGCCGGGCTGCTCGCGTCGGATCCGAATGCCGGCGTGCTCAAGCGCGCGCTGCAGACCCGCCAGGTGCCGGTCTTGACCATCGGCAGCGAGCAGGCGGAGCGGGCCCGCGCAGTGCTCGACCAGCTGCTCCACATCACATGAGACGGCAGAGTCGCGCCGCTGACCCGGGTTCCGGGCGGCGCGGCCCCGATCGCTTGGCGCCTCCGACTCGCGCCGTTACACTCGTGGCGGCTGTCGTCGAGCCCGTCCGTCATGTAGAGGTCCACGCCGCATGCAAATCCGATCACCGCGTTCCACCGGCGCGCCCGCACTGGTCGCCGCCGCCCTCGCCGCCCTCGTGGTCCTGGCCGCGTCGTCCACCGCCCGGGCCCAGCCGGGCGCGCCGCCGCCACCGCCCGACGGTGGCTACGGCGGTGGCAGGGGATACGGCTATTACCCGCCGCCCCCGCCCGACCCGTACCGGCGCGGGTTCACGCTCGGCTTCGGCGTCGGGCTGGGCGCGATGGACAGCGGCGACTCCAACCTGACCGAGTGCTTCGACTGTAACTACGACCCGATCGCGCTCGCGTTCGACTTCCACCTGGGCGCCATGATCAACCCGCAGCTGGCCATCATGGGCGAGGTGTTCTGGCACGCGCAGAACATCGACGCCGACGGCTTCAACTGGCTCAGCCAGTCCATGCTGCTCGGCGCGATCCAGTTCTGGGTCACGCCGCAGCTGTGGCTGAAGGGCGGGATCGGGGTGGCCTCGCTCGACACGCACTACGACGACGGCTACGACTACGCCGACGACACGATCGACACCGGCATCGCAGTGCTGGGCGCGGTCGGCTACGAGGTCCTCAGCGCGCCGTGGTTCTCGATCGACCTCCAGGCCCGGCTGGCGTCGGGCAGCTACGAGGGGATCGACGAGCAGGTCAGCGTCGGGACGGTCGGCGTCGGCTTCAACTGGTACTGAGCACCGGCTCCACGGCCGGGCGCGCCGCGTCGCGGTGGGGAACGATCCCCGGCAAAGTGGGGTGACGAGTCGGCAGGGACCGGCCTGCGCGGCGCCGCCGGGGCTGGATTTGCAGCCGGTTGCGCCGCGCCTCCGCCACCGACGATCGCATCCAAGGTGGCACCCCGATTGCCCTTGTGGTGATCCGTGGCGTGCCGCGTTGCGTCCTGGGCCGTCGGGCCCGCCCTCGCGGCGGTCCTTGGCTCCGGATGTCTGGAGCTCGAGCTGGACCCGACCCCGGCGGACCAGGACGCCGAGCAGATCGGCACCGGCCAGCAATCGATCGTCGGCGGGGTCGAGACGGCCGACTTCCCCTCGGCCGGCATGCTCCTGGTCGGCGGCACGCCCGACGTGGGCGCCGCCGCCTGCAGCGTGACCCTGATCGGCTGCGACAAGATCCTGACCGCGGCGCACTGCGTGTGCGAGCGGTTCGGCTCCGCGTGCTCGGACACGGTCCCGGCGCTGCCGTTCTACGTCTTCTTCCAGCATGCCGGCTTCTTCCGGGTGAAGAGCGTCGAGGTCCACCCCGACTACAACGACACGCCGGCCCACGACGCAGCCGTCCTCACCCTGGTCGAGCCGGTCACCGGCATCCGCCCGACCCGGCTGGCGAGCGCGCCGGTCCCGCTCGGCAGCCCGGCGGTGATCGCCGGGTTCGGCCGCGCGGGCGGCGACTCGTTCGAGTACGGCATCAAGCGGCGCGGCGACGTGACCGTCTCCGAGTGCTCGCCCGGCCAGGGCCCCAGCAAGCTCTGCTGGCTGTTCGACGGCTCGGACGACTCCAGCAGCTCGAACGTCTGCCACGGCGACTCCGGCGGCTCCACCTTCGTCCAGAGCGACGGCGTCTACGAGGTGGCCGGGGTCCACTCGACCACCAACCAGCTTAGCTGCCTCGAGGACCCGGACACGCGGACCAGCACCGACACGGCCGTGTTCGATCACCTCGACTTCCTGGCCGCCCGCGCGCCGACGCCGCCCGAGCAGTGCGGCGAGCTGCCCCGGATCGGCGATCCCGGGGTGATCTCGACCTTCGCGTACGGGACGGTCGACCGCGGCGCGGCGACCGACCTCACCGTCGAGGTGCCGCCCGGCAGCGCCGAGCTGCGCGTCGCCATGAACTCGAGCGACGGCAACGGCTCCAACCTGAACCTCTACCTCATGGCCGGCGCGCCGGCCGGGCCGGGCCGGTTCGACTGCAGCGCGGACGGCGACAGCCCGCACGGCTTCTGCGGCATCCACTCGCCGGCGCCCGGCACCTGGCACATCCAGGTCTACTCCTACGATGGGTTCGACACCGGCGCGGCCGGCGAGTTCGAGGTGGTGAGCACGACCTTCCCCGGCGCGCCGATCGGCCACGACGACTGGTACTCGGTGTACGGCACCCGGCCGTACATGATCGGTCCGTCGGCCGGCGTGCTCCTCAACGACGAGGAGAGCGCGCGACCGGGGCTGTCGGCCGTGCTCGACAAGGCGCCCCGCCATGGACACGTGTCCCTGTCCGCGAGCGGCGGCTTCGTGTACGAGGCGGACGCCGGCTACGTCGGCCACGACGCGTTCCGCTACCGCGCCAGCGACGGCACCTACAGCGGCGTGGCCACCGTCGACCTCGACGTCAAGCCGGGCCCCGAGGACGAGCCCTTCGACTACAGCGCCGCCCCGCACGCGGGCTGCGCGGCGGGCGGCGGCTCCGGCGGCTCCGGCGCGGCGCTCCTGCTCGTGGGGCTCGTGGCCCTGCGCCGGCGGCGACGCACGCGCTGACCGGGCCGACCGCTACCCGGTCTGGGCTTCCTTGGCGTAGGTGACCATCGGCGAGGCGTGCTTCTCGATCACGTCCTCGTTGATGATGACCTCGCTGATGTTCGCCTGGCTCGGCGTGTCGTACATGATGTCGAGCAGCGCGCCCTCGAGGATGGCGCGCAGGCCGCGCGCCCCGCTCTTGTGGGCCTGCGCCATCTTCGCCACCTTGTAGAGCGCGCCGCGGGTGAACTTCAGCTTCACCCCGTCCATCTCGAACAGCTTCTGGTACTGCTTGACCAGCGCGTTGCGCGGCTTGGTCAGGATCTCGACCAGCGCGTCCTCGTTCAGCTCGTGCAGCGGCGCGATGACCGGCAGGCGCCCGATGAACTCCGGGATCATGCCGTACTTCAACAGATCCTCGGGCTGCACCTCCTTGAGGAGAGCCCACTGATCCCGCTCCTTCTTGGGCTTCACGTCGGCGCCGAACCCGATCAGCTTCTGGCCGATCCGGTTCTCGATGATGTCCTCGAGCCCGGTGAACGCCCCGCCGCAGATGAAGAGGATGTTGGTGGTGTCGACCTGGAGGAACTCCTGCTGCGGGTGCTTGCGGCCGCCCTTGGGCGGCACCGCGGCGATCGTCCCCTCCAGGATCTTGAGCAGGGCCTGCTGCACGCCCTCGCCGCTGACGTCGCGCGTGATCGACGGGTTGTCGCTCTTGCGGGCGATCTTGTCGATCTCGTCGATGTAGACGATGCCGCGCTGGGCCCGCTCGATGTCGTGGTCGGCGTTCTGCAGCAGGCTGACGATGATGTTCTCGACGTCCTCGCCGACGTAGCCGGCCTCGGTCAGGTTGGTGGCGTCGGCGATGGCGAACGGGACGTTGATGATCCGGGCCAGGGTCTGGGCCAGGAGCGTCTTGCCCGACCCGGTCGGCCCGAGCAGGAGGATGTTCGACTTCTGCAGCTCGACGTCGTCGTCGTCGGCGATCCCCGGGTTCGAGCCGACGTTGCTGGTCGCCGTGCGCCCGGCGAGCGGCTTGGAGTCGATCCGCTTGTAGTGGTTGTGGACCGCGACCGCGAGGATCTTCTTGGCCCGCTCCTGGCCGATGACGTACTCGTCCAGGATCTTCTTGATGGCGGCAGGCTTGGGGATGTTGTCCCCGCCGTAGGCCTGCTCCTCCTTCTCGATCTCCTCGGCGATGATGTCGTTGCAAAGACCGATGCACTCATCGCAGATGTAGACCGTCGGGCCTGCGATGAGCTTCTTCACTTCCTTCTGCGACTTCCCGCAGAAGGAGCAGGTCAGGTTGGCCTGGCTTGTGTCTCGCTTTTCCGGCACGGCTCTACCATCGTATCCTGACGGGTCCTCGTCGGGTCCTGCGCCCGGATCACTTGTGCTCGGGGCCGACCTTCTTCTGGACCAGCACCTCGTCCAGGATGCCGTACTCCTTGGCTTCCCCGGGTCCCATGAAGTAGTCGCGCTCGGTGTCGTTCTTGATCCGCTCGACCGGCTGGCCGGTATGCCGCGCCCACAGGCCGTTGAGGCTGTCGCGCATGCGGAGGATCTCCTTCGCATGTATGTCGATGTCGGTCGCCTGGCCCTGATAACCGCCGAGCGGCTGGTGAATCATGATGCGCGAGTGGGGCAGCGCGCGCCGCTTGCCCTTGGTCCCGCAGGAGAGCAGGAACGCGCCCATGGACGCCGCCTGACCCATGCAGATCGTCGAGACGTCGCAGCGGACGTACTGCATGGTGTCGTAGATCGCGAGCCCCGCCGTCACGTGGCCGCCCGGCGAGTTGATGTAGAGCATGATGTCCTTCTCCGGCTCCTCCGACTCGAGGAACAGGAGCTGGGCGATGACGATGTTGGCCACGTCATCGTTGATCGGCGTCCCCAGGAAGATGATGCGGTCCTTGAGGAGCCGGGAGAAGATGTCCCACCCGCGCTCACCGCGGTGGGTCTGCTCGATCACGGTCGGGATGAGGATGCTGCTTCGCGGGTCCATGTCTCTCAAGCGTAGGCCCGCGCTGGCCCCGGCGCAACGGTGGGCGCCAGTCCGCCGCTACTTCGGATCGGACCGGGGATCCGACGGGGGCTCTGTCTCGGGATCCGGCGCGGGCGATGCCGCTTCCGGTGCGTCGGATCCTGCCTGATCGGGCGGGACCGACTCCGGCTCCGGCTCCGGAATTCTCTCGGTCACCTCGGCGTGCTCGACCAGGCGATCGAGCGTCTTTTCCTGGCGGATCTGGAAGCGGAGCGAGTCGAGCCGGCCGTCGCGATCCATCTCGGATCGCAGCCGACCGGGCGCCTGCCCCTGCGGGCGTGCCAGCCTGGCTATCCGATCGTCCAGGTCCTCCTCCGGGACCTCGATCCCCTCCTGGGTCGCGACCGCGTCGAGCAGGAGCTGGCCGCGCACATCATCCGTGGCGCTGGCCCGCAGCTTCTCGCGCAGCTCGCTGTCGAGATCGCCGGCGTCGTCCGCCTGCATGCCGAACAGCTGGCGCAGGCGCTGGTACTTCGATTCGATCGATCGCTCGATCAGGCTCGAGGCGACCGGGATCGGGTTGCGCTTGACCAGCTCGGCCAGCGCCTCCTTGCGCACCTCGTCGTCGATGTCCTGCGACACGCGCGCCTCGAGCTCGGCGCGGACTACGCCGCGCAGCTCGGCCAGCGACTCGGCGCGGCCGGTGTCCTTGGCCAGCTCGTCGTCGAGATCCGGCACGTCCTTCTGGCGCGCGTCGAGCACCGACACGGTCAGCGCGGCGGTGCGGCCGGCCAGCTGCGGGTCGGGGAAGTCGTCCGGGATGGCGATCTCGAGCGGGTGATCCGCGGTCGCCAGCGGCAGGCCGATGAGGGCGGTGCGCAGCCCCGGCAGCGGCTCGTGCTCGGCGTCGCCCAGGTCGACCGGCATCTGCGGCTTGTCGACGTCGTGCTCGCCGACCTTGCCCTTGAGCGCGATCGCCGCGACGTCGCTCTCGGCCAGGACCTCGCGTCCCTCGATCGGGCGCAGCTCGGTGTGCTCGCGGCGGAGCTGCTCGAGCGCCATGTCGACCGCGTCCTCGCCGACCACGACCGGGCGGCGGCCGAGCTGCATGCCCTTCCAGTCGGCGATGTGGATGTCGCCGCGCACCTCGACGATGGCGGTGAACGAGAACGGCTGACCGGTCTGGATCTCGGGGGCGTCCTCGACGCGCGGCTCGGACACCGGCTCGAGCTTGTGCTCGGTCATCGCGGTCACGAACGACTCGCGCACCAGCTGGCCGGCTACCTCGGCACGCACGCGCTTGCCGAACATGCGCTCGAGGACGCTGCGCGGCACCTTGCCCTTGCGGAAGCCCTTCAGCTGGACGCTCTTGGTGAGCTCGCGAAACGCGTCGCCCATGCGAGTGTCCACAGCGTTCCAGGGGACCTCGACGATGAGCTTCTTCTCGACCGGGGAGACGTCTTCGACCTTGACCTGCATGCCTGGACGCGGGTCCTACCACATGCCCGCCAGCGAGGCGAGGGGTCAGACGGGGGGCTTAGGCTGCGGCGCCTTTCTGCTGCCAATTGTCAGGGGGAATCGATCATGCGACATGTCTCTGGTCTCGTTTCTGTCACCGCGCTCGCCCTCGTCGGCGCCGGTGTTCGCGTCGCCTCGGCCGAGAAGCCCTACGCCAGCGCCGGCGTGGTCTCGCTGGGTGGCACCGCGGAGATCTTCTTCTCCAGCCAGTCGTTCACGCCCGACGGCGCCGACGAGAGCAGCGACGTCAGCGTCACCAGCGTCGATCTGCAGCCGGTGATCGGCTACTTCGTGATCCCCCGGCTGGAGCTGTTCGGCGGGCTCCAGCTCGGCATCGACAAGCTGAGCCCGGACGAGGGCGACGACGAGACCACCACCGCGTTCGGCGCGCTGGTCGGCGCCGGCTACTACGTCCCGGCCGGCAGCGTGTGGATCGGCCCGCGCGCGTAGGTGGGTTACGCGAAGGCCTCGACGGAGCAGGGTGACGACGACGCGACCTCGAGTGGGTTCGACATCGAGGGCGCCGGCGCGCTGCGGGTGCCGTTCGGATCCGGCGGGCTGCTCGAGGTCGCCGCCGTGCTCGAGTACCAGAGCCTGAGCCTCGAGGCGAACGACACCGCGGTCGGCGACCTCAGCTCGCTCAACTTTGGCGCCGACATCGGCTTCTTCGTCTTCTTCTAGAGTCGATCTACCGGCGGAGGATGTAGGTCGGCGCTCCGGTGCGGTCGACGCCGGCGTGGATCAGGTCGAGGCCGAGGTCGCTCAGCTTGACCAGGAAGCGCTCCATCCAGGGCACCGGCGCGTCGGTGCCGACGATGCGGGCGATGTCGTCGGCGGAGAGGGCCGGCGCGCGGCCGAGGGCGTCGAGGACGTCGCGCTCGGGCTGCACGAGCTGCAGGCCGAGCGGCATGGTGCGGCCGACCAGCGAGACAAAGGCGAGGTGAGTGCTGGCTCCGGCGGGCGCGCGCGGCACCACGGGGCCGAGGCGCTCCGGGGTCGGGCCGGCCGGGCCGAAGCCGGGCTGGGTGCGCGAGCCGACCGAGGTGCCGCCGTTGCCCGGGCTCATCGGCGGCGCGACCCCGACCGCGGCCGCCGCGGCGCCGCCGAACAGCGGCGCGTCCGGAACCGTGACCATGCTCGCGCCGGCCGAGCCCGGCCCCGACGCGGCGAACATCGCCCCGGACCCGTGGCCGTCTCCCGCCAGCAGGGTGGCGCGGTCGGCCGACGCGAACGGCGGGTGCGTGTTGCCCGGCACCAGCCTGGGGCGGACCGGACGCGGGACCATCTCGGCCGGCTCGTAGTAGGCGTGCCCGGCCCGCGGCCCGGCCGGGAGGTCCGGCGGCGTGCCCGGCGCCCACAGATGGGTCGCCTTGCTCTCGAAGCGGGTCGCCTCGTCGGCCAGGCGCGGCGGGTTGCCCCGGCTTCCGGCCAGCCGGCGCGCCGCCATCTCGAGCTCGTTGCGGAGATCCTGGGCGCGACCGTCGGCGGGCGGCTCGACGTGGATTCCCCACTCGCCGTGGGCGTCGAGCCCGGCCGGGCCAATCGCGAGCTCGAAGCCGTAGAGCACGATGGTGGGGCGGGTCTGATCGCCGGACGCGGCAAAAGCGCGCATGAGCACGCGCTGCTCGGCCCACGACTCGGCCACCACCATCACCGAGCGGTGGCGCGACGGCGACGAGACCGGGCTGCGCAACCACTCGTCGATGATGCGGATGCGCGCCACCCGGGCCAGTGTACACGAGCGACGCGACCGGGCGCGCGGCGGGGGCGGCTGGCGCGAGCCCGGCCCGCCTGCGTGGTAGCCTGACGGCGATGGCACGCTCGCACGGGACCGGCGCGTTCGACCGCGCCGACCTGGCCGCCTGCGGAGAGGGCACGGTGTTCGAGGCCGGCGCGCTCGTGTTCCACCCGGAGAACGTCGAGATCGGGCGCGACGTGTACGTCGGGCACTACGCGATCCTGAAGGGCTACCACCGGAATCGCCTGCGCATCGGCGATCGGTCGTGGATCGGGCAGATGGCGTTCCTGCACGCGGCCGGCGGGCTGGTCGTCGGTGAGCGGGTCGGCATCGGACCGGGCGTCCGGATCATCACGTCGGCGCACGAGCTGGGCGGCGGCGCGCCCGGCATGGCTCTGGACGGGGCCATCATGGACGGCGCGTTGCGGCTGGCGCCGGTCGAGCTGGAGGACGGCTGCGACATCGGGGTCGGCGCCATCGTGCTGCCCGGGGTGCGAATCGGGCGCGGGGCGCAGATCGGGGCCGGCGCGGTGGTGACGCGAGACGTGCCGGCCGGCGCGGTGGCGCGAGGGTCGCCGGCGCGGGTCGAGCGGATGCGCTGACCGGCAGCGCGGCGGCAGGCGGCAGGCGGCAGGCGGATTCGGTGAGCGGGGGCGACGACAGAGCGGCGAGCTGGATGGCGCGGATACGGACGCGGCCGGAGTGGGTCGTGTTCGCCCTGGCCACCGCCCTCTACGCGATCCTGGCCGGATCCGGGGTGGTGTGGATGGACGCCGGCGAGCTCAGCGCCGCCGCGTTCACCCTCGGTGGAGCCCATCCGCCCGGCCATCCGCTTCACTCGCTGCTCGGCAAGCTGGCCTCGCTGGTGCCGCTCGGCGAGATCGGCTTCCGCATCAACCTCCTCAGCGGCGCATCGATGGGCGCCGCGCTGGCCGGGACCGTGGCGCTGGCCCGGCGGCTGGCCCCGGAGCGCGACCGCGACGCCGCGCGCGCGGCGGGCCTGGTCGGCGCGGCGCTGGTCGCGCTCGCCCCGGCCGCGATGGCCAACGCGACCCGCGCCGAGGTCTACGCGCCGACCGCCGCGCTCCTGGTCTGGTCGCTGGTCGCCGTGCTCGACTTCTCGCGCGCGCCGGGCGGACGGGCGCGGCTGCTGCTCGCGGCGGCGTTCGGCTGCGCGCTGGCCGCGGCGATCCATCCGGTCATCGCGGCGGCGGCGGCGCTGCCGATGGCCGCGCGGGCGATCGCCGCCGCGCGCGGCCGCCTGGTCCGGCTCGCGGTCCCCGCCGCGGCGCTCGGCGGGCTCGCCTTCGCCGCCTACCTCTACCTGCCGGTGCGCGCGCTGGCGCCGGACCGCGCGCTCCTGGTCTGGGGTGACCCGTCGACCGGGTCCGGCTTCTGGCAGCTGGTCACCGCCGCCGCGTACCAGCGCAACTTCTCGCCGGCCGGCATGATCGAGCGATTCGGCGGGCTGTGGTCGATGATCGGCCAGGGCACCGCGCTGGGCGTGCTCGTCGGCGGGCTGGTCGGGCTCGGCTTCGCGGCGACCACGCGCCTCCGCGGCGCGGCCACCGCGCTCGGCGTCGCCGTGGCGGTCGTGCTGGGCGCGAGCCTGCAAGACCGGCTCAACCCGGACCTGCCCGGCTACGTCCTGCCCGCGCTCCTGGTCCTGGCCGCCGGCCTGGCCCCGCTCCTGGCCGCGGCGCTGCGCCTGCTCCCTGCCGATCTGGCCGGAGGCGGCGCGCGCGGCCGGCGGATCGCCATGGTCGCGGTGCTGGTGCCGGTCGCCGCGATCGGCCTGGTCGCGGCCGGCGCGCGCGGCGGACAGGGCACCGGGACCGGCGCCGGGCCGGCCGAGCTCGACCGCGCCGACGATCCCACGCGCCTGTGGGCCGCGACGGTCGGCGTGATGCCGCCCGGCCCCGCGGTCTACTTCGCGGTCGGCGACCACGCGCTGTTCTCCGACCAGTACGAGCGGCTGGTCGCCGGCGGCCGCCCCGACGTGGCCGTCGCCAGCGCCGAGCTGTGCCGCGACGAGTGGTTCGTGCGCCACCTGAAGCGCCTGCGCCCGGAGCTGTTCGTGCCCTACGTCGACGACGGCGCGCGCGGCGCGATCGGCGAGCGCCTGGCGGTCGAGAACCTGCGCCGCGGCCGCCCGGTCGGCGGCGACCAGCCCGCGTTCGGCCGGCTCGACCCGCGCTTCGCCCGCCCGATGGGGCGCGGCTTCGCGCTCGGACTGGTCGCCGCCGACGCCGGTCCGGGCGACCAGGCGCGACCGCCGCCGCGGTTCAGCGGCGCGATCGGCCGGCGCATCGCGGCGCTGGTCGGCCTCGCGCGCGGCGAGTACGAGCTGGAGCGCGGCCGGCTCGGCGGCGCGGCGCGGGCCGCCGGGGTCGAGGACCGGTTCGGCCCGGACGGGCCGGCTCGCCTGGCCGCGGCTCGCCCGCGCGCGGATCGCCCGCCGCTGCGCGCGCTCCTCCCCGCCCTCACCCGCGTCATGCTGTACGAGGACTGGATGGGCGATCTGTTCGCCGACGAGGTGGCGTGGCGGGCCGGGCTCGACGCGGCCGACCCGCCCGAGGACGCCGCGCTCGAGCGAGTGCTTCACGCCCGCTGGCGCGCGCTCCTGTCGGGTCGGATCGCGCCGGGCAGCGCGGCGCTGCTCGATCTCGGCCCGGTCGCGGCGGCGGCCACCACGCGGCTCCTGGTCGGGCGCGGCGACGACGCGGCGGTGGAGGCTCACCTGCGCGCGCTGCTGGCCCGCTTCCCGGACGACGCCGGGTCCATGGCGCTGCTCGCCTCGCACCTGGCCAACCGCGGCGCGCTGGCCGAGGCGGAGGCGCTGTTCCGGGCGGCGATCGAGCGCGACCCGGGCGTGGCCGAGACCCACGCGCGGCTGAGCGCGGTGCTGACGGCCGAAGGAAAGACCGAGGCGGCGCGGGCGGCGTGGGAGCGGGCCCGAGTGATCGATCCTTCGCTGCCGGCGGCGGGGCCGCGGTAGCGGATCGATCTCGATGCAGGGTGCGGCCATCGCGGTCGACTCGGCCGGGCACGGGACGCGGACGGCGGCGCGTCGCACGCCTGACGAAGTGGGGGGGATCGCGGCGCCGATCACGTGGGGCCCGATCCACGCCGATGATTGCCCCCGGCTGGCTGGGCCGGCGGGCCGGGCGGTGTCAAACTGCCCGCGTGAGCGGCCCTGAGGACAAGCTCCCGGCGGCGGCGCGCGACCTGGTCGAGGCCGCGCGGGCGGACGAGCTGCCGATCGTCGACTTTCGCGAGCAAGAGGTCGAGCGGGTGCGGAAGGTGCTCGAGGGCAAGCGCTCGCTCATCGTCACCGGGCCCGAGGGGTCCGGCAAGACCGCGGTCATCCACGCGCTCGCGCTCGAGATGGCGCGCGGCGCGGGCGGCGCCATCCGCGAGCTGTCCACGACGATGATCATGAGCGGCACCAAGTACCTGGGCGAGTGGCAGACCCGCATCACCCAGATCGCCGAGTCGTGCGAGCAGACCGGCGCCATCCTCTACATCACCGACGTGTGGAACCTGCCCCGGGTCGGGCGCTGGTCGGGCGGCGACGAGAACCTGTTCGACGCGCTGCGCCCGTTCCTCGAGGGCCGCCGCGTGCTGCTCATCGGCGAGGCGACCTCCGAGGTGCTGCCGATCCTCCAGCGCGAGCGCGGCTTCACCAGCCTGTTCGAGTGCGTGCCGGTCGCGCCGCTCGACCCCACCCAGGTGGACGAGGTGGTGCGCCGCACCGCCGAGCGCGCCGGGCTCATCGCCGACGGCGCGACCCGCCGCAACCTGGTCGACCTGACCTCGCGCTTCACCCCCAGCCGGCCGCAGCCGGGCCCGGCGCTCAACCTCCTGCGCCAGGTGCTCGACTACCAGGCCCAGAAGCGCGCGATCGGCGAGCCGGAGCCGATCACGCCCGAGTTCGTCGACAAGGTGTTCTCCATCTACTGCGGGCTGCCGCTGTTCGTGGTGTCGCGAACCGCGACCCGGCCGGCCCACGAGATCCGCGACTGGTTCCGCGAGCGCATCGTCGGCCAGGTGGACGCGATCGACGCGGTGGTCGAGGCGATCGCGCTGTTCAAGGCCGGCCTGCACGACCCCAACCGGCCGATCGGCACGTTCCTGTTCGTCGGCCCGACCGGGGTCGGCAAGACCGAGCTGGCCCGGGCGCTGGCCGAGTTCCTGTTCGGCTCGACCACCCGCCTGCTCCGCTTCGATCTGTCCGAGTTCAAGGACTACAACTCGATCGCCACGCTGATCGGCGATCCGGAGAACCCCAAGAGCGAGGCGCGGCTGGTCGACCCGGTCCGCAGCCAGCCATTCCAGGTGGTGCTCCTCGACGAGCTGGAGAAGGCGCACGCCAACGTGTGGGACCTCCTCCTGCCGCTGCTCGACGAGGGCCGGCTGACCCCGCCGGGCGGTCAGGCGGTCAGCTTCCGCAACACCCTGCTCATCGCCACCTCGAACGTCGGCGCGGCCGAGTCGGGGCGAAGCGTCGGTTTCGGCGGCGACGGCGGGGCCGACCCGCGCGAGGGCCGCATCCGCGACGCGCTCGAGCGCGTCTTCCGGCCCGAGCTGCTCAACCGCTTCCAGCACATCGCGGTGTTCCATCCGCTCAGCCGCGAGCAGGTCCGCATCATCGCGCGCCACGAGCTGCGCCGGGTGCTCCTGCGCGAGGGGATCAGCGCGCGCAACCTGGTGGTCGACATCCCCGACGAGGTGCTCGACCTGGTCATCGACCGCGGCTTCGATCCGCGCTACGGCGCGCGCGCGCTCAAGCGCCAGCTGCAGAGCGAGCTGGTCCTCCCGCTGGCGATGACGCTCATGGAGCGGCGGGTCGATCCCGGCTCGATCCTGCGGGTGAGCGCGCGCGACGGGCGGATCCGCGTGGTCGTCCACGACACCGAGGAGGCGCGGGCGGCGCGCCGCGAGGCCGAGCCGATCCGGCTGGCCGAGGGAGAGAAGGTCGGGCGCGGCGAGCTGCGCGAGCTGGTCGCCGCGGCGGCCGGCCGGGTCGAGCACCTGGCCGGCGAGGTCGGCGAGGGCCAGGCCCGGCTCGAGCTCGACCGCCTGATGGCGCTCCGCCACGCGCCGGAGTTCTGGAGCGAGGCCGACGCCGCGGCCCGCGCCATCCGCGAGGTCGACCGCCTGTCCGCCCGGCTGGCCCGGGTGGACGGCCTGCGCGCCCGCGCCGAGTCGATCGCGGAGGCGGCCGGGCGCGCCCAGCTGCGCCGCGAGGTGCAGGACGTGGCCCACCGGCTCGAGCAGCTCGACGACACGCTCGAGTCGGCCCGGCGCGAGATGGTGGCGATGGGCGCGGGCGGAAACGAGGACGCCCTCATCGAGGCGCGCCCGCTCGGCGCGTCCGGCCGCCCGGCCCGCGACCTGGTGGTCGGCGCCTACCTGGCGTGGGCCGAGGCCCGTCGCCACCAGATCGACTGGATCCGCGACCCGCTGGCCGACGACGAGCCGGCCATGTTCGCGGTGCGCGGCAACCACGCGTTCGGGTACCTGGCGCTCGAGGCCGGCCTGCACCGGGTGCGGGTCGGCGGGGCCCACGGCGCGGTGTCGGTGCGGGTGGCGGCGTGGGCGGCGCCGGTCGGCCCGGTCGACTTCACCGGCCACCGCGCGCTGAAGACGACCGGCCAGCTCGGCGGCAAGGTCCGCTCGCGGGTCGAGTGCGGCGGCGGCCTGGTGGTGCAGAACGGCCGCACCCTGGCCGAGAACCGCGAGCTGGCCGCGGAGCTGGCTGCCTCGTGGCGGATCGCGCCGCCCGCCCCCGACGACATCGTGCGCCGCATCGACACCGATCCGCCGCTGGTGCGCGACCTCCTGACCGACACCTCGAGCGGCCGCCCCGACGCGCTGTCGCCGGCCCGCTTCCACGAGCTCCTCTGCCGACGCATCGACGCGGCGACCGGCTGACGCGCTACCGCACGAGCGACCCCGGCGGCTACTGCACCATGCCGACCACGTTGCGCGATTGGCGCTGGATCTCGATCGAATCGCGGATGCGCTCGAACAGCTGGCGCGACGCGGGCAGGCCGACGATCTGGAGGAGCGGGGTCGTCACGTCGGCGGTGTTGATCTCGATGTGGGCCACGCCGAGGATGCGGTCGACGAACGACTGCACGTAGCGCACGTCGCGGCAGCGCCACAGCTCGAGCACGTCGATCTTCTTGCTGAGCAGGCCGTACTCGCTCTCGATGTTGGTGGTCGTCACCCGGAACACCTTCGAGCGCCGGAAGAAGTGCACCGCGAAGAAGCCGATCACCCCGAACGCGATCGGGATCGCGACCGCGAGCACCAGCGCGGTCTGGTCCCTGGTGAACCGGGTCGCGATCCAGCCCGACAGGAACGGGATGCCGATCGTGGCCAGCACCACGATCGCGTACTCGCCGAAGTACGCCCGCCACGACGGCGAGCCGGAGTAGAGGACCTTGCGCTCGCCCGGGTCGATCCCCGGGCCGCGCGACGGCACCGACGACGCCGGCATCAGCGGTGACGCGGCGTGCGCCTGGGTCGGAGCCGGACCCGCCCCGGTGGCCGGCTCACCGCCCTCGGCCGGGGCGGCACCTGCTCGGTCGAGGAACGAGCCGCAGAAGCGGCACTTGATCGCCTCGTCCTGGATCTCCTCGGCGCAGAAGGGACACTTTTTCATGGCCCCAGCAGGCTACATCCTGTAGCCGACTCCTACCAGGATCTCGAATTGCGTGATCTTCTCGATGTCGTTGCGGAGCGGGCTGGACGGGCTGTACGAGAAGACCACCGGCTGCGCGTTCACGATCAGGTTGCGGGTGACCGCGTACTCGGCGCCGAGCGCGACGCGGGCGTTGAACAGGCCGATCGACTTGCCGTCGGTCAGCTGGGTGCCGCCCTGGAGGAACGGAGCTCCCGGCTCGCCGAGGCCGCTGAAGATGAGTACGCCCGCTCCAACCTCGGCGCGCGCGGCCAGCCTGGGCAGGAACTGATAGGCCAGCCCGATGTTGCCGAGGAGCCCGGTCATCCCGGCCGTGCCGCTGGTCATGCTGGCCTCGGTCTCCCACGGGACCGGGGTGTAGGTCGCGAGCACGCCCGGCTCGACCACGAACTTGCCCAGGTAGAACGGATGGCCCGCGCCGATGGCGAACGCCACCAGCGTGCCGACGTCGAGGGGGCCGAGGGACGGGAAGCAGGCGCCGGCCGCCACGCGCACCGCGAAGAAGCGCGCCTGATCGCTGTCGCTGTCGACCTCCAGGTCGGCCTCGCCCTCCACTTCCTCGTCGACGCCGGCGTCCGGGTCGGCCTCGGTCTCGCCGACGTCGGCGCCGGTGCCCGCGCCGCTCTTCACCGCCCCGGTGCCGCCGTCGCTGCCCGCCGGTGTGCCGGTCCCGCCGGTGCCCGCGGCGGGCTCACCGCCCGCCTCACCCGGCTCCGGCGCCGTGCCCGAGGTCTTGCACTTGGCCTCCATCTCCTTCATGAAGCCCTCGACCTCGCCGCGGTTCTTCGCGTTCGGCCTGCTGGCGAGGTAGCGCCGGTAGAAGAAGAGCGCGCGGTCGCAGTTGCCGTCCTGGCGATAGGCCTGGCCGATGTTGAACAGGAACTCGGGCGCGTTGAACGTCTCGTACGCCTGCACCCACAGATCGATCGCCGGCTTCCAGTGACCGAGGTCGTACTGGACCTTCGCCCGGTCGTAGAGGTCGAGCGCCTTCTTCTTGTCGCCTACCGGCTGCTGCTGGGCCAGCGCGGGGGCGGCCGCGGTCAGGAGCAAGGCGCACGCGAGGACGAGGCTGCTCGGGCGAACGTTCATGGCGGGCGATTCTAGCCTGGATCGCCTCGCGCAGCGGAGTCGCGGGTGCGGCCGGAGCCGCGGGCACGCGCGCCGCGGTCAGAGCTCGGGGCGAATGACGTCGTCGCCCACGGTGGTGCGGCGATCGCTCCGGTCGCGCTCCTTGTCCCGACTGCGGTGGCGGTCGCGGCTCTTCTTGGCCGCGTCCTTCTTTTCCTTGTCCGCGTCGGCCGAGGACGTCGCGTCGCCCTTCTGGTCGCCCTTGTCGCCGGCTTCCCCGGGCGGGCTGGTCTGGGACGGCTTGTCGGCCGCGGTCAGGACCAGGTCGAGCGCGCGATTCTCGCTCGGGGTCACGCTCTCGCGCTTGTCGGCGTAGCCCTCGGCCTTGAGGACGATCTCGACCGCGGCGTCGGAGCGGGCCAGCTTGAGCGAGACCGGGGTCTTGCCGCGCGGCTCGCTCTCGCCGGCGACGTACACCGCGGCGCCCGCCGGTGTCGATCCGACCGCGATCTCCACGTCAGTGGCCGGCGGCGGCGTCCGCGCCGCGACACCGCCCACGCCCTTGTCGGCGCCCGTGCCGGTCGGCCCGGTGCCGGTCGGATCGACCGGCGTGGTCGGCGTGCGCTCCGGCCTCGCCACCACCGGCGGCCGGCGGGGCTGCTTGTTGCCCGCCACCCCTCGGTAGGCGAAGAAAGCGCCGACCCCGAGCGCGACCGCGCCGAGCGCGACCAGCGCGATCTTGGATCCGCTGACCCCCGTGCGGAGCTTGCCCGGCGGCGGGGTCGGAAACGACGGCATGACGTCCGCTCGTCCGCCCGCCAGCGGCGGAGGGGTCAGCATCCCGAGCCCCGGCCCGCTCCCGCCCATCGGCGTGGTCATCCGCTGGTGGGCCGGGTCGGCCGACAGCGACGGGTACGGGGTCATCGACGTCGGCGCCAGGTTCGGCGCGTAGCCGCCCTGGCCGGGGTGGCCGTGCTGGCTCGCCCCCGGACCGTAGGCGTGGCCGGGCCCGGCGCGCCCGTAGCTCAGGAACCCGTCGAGGCCGCCGTTGGCCTCGACGAACGCGACCGGGTCTTGCAGCGCGCGCAGGAACACTTCCATGTCGGCGAAGCGATCGGACGGGCGCTTCTCGAGCACCTTCATGCACACCGCCTCGAGGTGGGGCGGGATCACGCCGCGCACGGTCGACGGCTTGCGCGGCAGCTGGGTCAGGTGCTGGACCAGCACCTCCCCGTAGCCCTCGCCGCCGAACGGCACCTGGCCGGTCAGCATCTCGTAGAGAAGGATGCCGAGCGCATAGATGTCGGTGCGGTGATCGATGTTGCCGCGCCCCTCGCACTGCTCGGGTGACATGTACGCCGGCGTGCCCATCACGATGCCGGTGCGCGTGCGGCGCGAGCCCTGCTGATCGCCGGTCAGCTTGGCGATGCCGAAGTCGAGCACCTTGACGAAGTCGCGCCCGTCTCGCCGCTGCGAGATCATGACGTTGTCCGGCTTGAGGTCGCGGTGGACGATGCCGTGCCGGTGCGAGGCGCCGAGCGCGTCGGCGATCTGGATCGCGATCATCTGCGCGCGCTCGGGGGCGAGCGGCGCCTGGTCGTGGATGACCTTGGCCAGGCTGTCGCCGGCCAGGAACTCCATGATGAAGTAGACGACCTTCTGGCCCATGCCGCCGAACGGCGGCATCTCCCCGTAGTCGATGATGTCGACGATGTTGGGGTGCTGGATGTCGTTGACCGCCTTCGCCTCGGTGAAGAAGCGACCGATCACATCCTCGTTGGACGAGAACTCGGGGTGGAGCACCTTGAGGGCGACGCGCTTGCCGATGTTCGGGTGGACGGCGAGGTAAACCGCGCCCATCCCGCCCTCACCTAGCTTCTGCTTGACCTCGTAATTGCCGACCTTCGCCCCGAGTAATCGGTCCTGCGCGGTGGCCTGCTCCATGCAACCCCTCGTCCGAGCGCGAGACTGTAGCCTAGACGACTTTTCCCGTCACCGTCTCCAGGGATGGGACGCATGAGTGTCGCACTGGTTGCTACTCCTCACGAGATGATCTGGATGTGCGCTCAGGTGGGATAAATGCGCGACATTGGACTGGATCTGCCTCCGTGATACCAAGGATCGATGCGGCGGGCGCGGTCCTGGGTCGCTCTGGGCATATGCGGAGCCCTGTTCCTCGCGCTCCTGACCGGGCCGGCCGAGGCGCGCCGGCGCCGCGGGCACCGGCATCACCACCGGGCCGCCCGCCCGCAGCCGGCCATCCCGGCCCTGACCGCGCTCGGCCTGCCCAACGTGCGATCCGGGTCCGCCCTGGCCATCGACATGGACAACGGCACCATCCTGTTCGGCAAGAATCCGGACGCGGTCCGGGCGATCGCGTCGACCGGGAAGATCTTCGTGGCGCTGGTCGCGCGCCGGCGCGGCATGGACCTGGACGGCGTCACCCAGATCACGATGGAGGACGCGACCTACGCCCGGGGCGGCTCGCGCACGCACCTCGACGTCGGGCAGAGCTTCCGCAACCGCGATCTCCTGCGCGCGATGCTGGTCGCATCGGACAACCGCGCGGTCACCGCGGTCGCGCGCGGCGCCGGGCTCACGCCGGACCAGCTCGTGACGGAGATGAACGGGCTCGCGGTCGACCTCGGCCTCAAGCGCACCACCTTCACCGATCCCACCGGCCTCAACGGCAACTGGTCCACCGCGCGCGAGATGGCGATGGCGCTGGCGGCGGCGCTCCGCGATCCGGTGCTCGCCGAGATCCTCAGCACTCGCTTCGTCAGCATCCAGACGGTGACGAATGGACGTCCTCGCACGCTGCACTACACCAACACCAACCGCGTGCTGCACCGGGAGCGGCTGCGCGTCCTGGGCGGAAAGACCGGCTACACCCGCGATGCCGGTTATTGCCTGGTCACCGGCGTGGAGATGGACGGGCGGCGGCTGGCGTTCGTGTTCCTCGGCGGCGACGGTGAGCTCACCCGCTTCGCCGACTTCAACCGGGTGATGGGGTGGATGGTGGGCAACCGGGGCGGCGATGCGGCGAGCGTGTCGGTCGAGGCGACCGCGATACCGGCGGTGATGCCGGCGGCGAATACCGGGGACGCCCGCTGACCTGCGCCCCGCCCGCCGGGCATGATGATCGAAACCTAGGAGGTACCGATGCAGCATCGCCTGGCTTTTGCGCTCGCGCTCTCACTCGCCGGGGTCGCCGGGTCGGCCGGATCGGCGCTGGCCCAGCGCATGCCGGACATGGCCACGCTCGACCGCGGCGACGGCATCTCGCGGCTCGGGCTCGACTTCGGCGCGGCGTTCCCCGACGACTCGATCGAGGGGTTCGACGCGGCGCTCCGCTTCGATTTCTTCGGGCAGCTCATCAGCCGCCAGGGCCTCGGCGTCTACGGCTCGCTGCCGATCTCGATCCTGGTCGGCGAGGGAGACAACGAGACCGCGCTCGGCAACATCGAGGTGGGCGGGCTCTACGTCATCGACAGCCCGGCGGTGTCGTACGTGTTCCGCGCCGGTCTGGCCCTGCCGACCGCCGACGACGACGGGCTCGGGTTCGCGGCCAACGTCCTGGCCAGCTGGAGCCGGCTGACCGACCTCTCGCAGGCGATCCCGAACGCGACCTACCTCCGGCTCGGCTTCTCGCCGCTCTACCACGCGAACCGGGTCTTCCTGCGCGCCGACCTCGGCGTCGACCTGGCGGTCCAGGACGACGACCAGCTCGAGATCGCGGGCGTGGTGTTCGGCTTCGACGCCGAGAACCTGTTCCGCATCAACGTGGGCGGCGGAATCGACCTCGGCTCGGTCGCGCTCATGGCCGAGCTGGTCAACGTCGCGTCGACCTCGAGCCTCGACGACGACGACGACAACGACTTCCTCAACACGTTCGCGCTGAGCGCGCGGTTCATGGGCGGGTCGCTGCAGCCGTACTTCACCTTCGGGGTCCCGCTCGACGACCTCGGCCGCGACGTGATCGACTTCTTCCTCGGCGCGGGGCTGCAGGTCGCGTTCTAGTGCGCGACTAGAATCGATGGCGGGCTGGTCGCGACGCGAGGTGATGGCCGCGCTGGCGGCCGGCGCGGCCGGCGCCGCGGTGCCGGGCTGGGCCGGGTTGCTCGGGTGCGGCGGGGCGCGCCCGGCTCCCGCCGCGGCTCCGGCGCCGCCGCCGATGGAGTCGATCGCCGGGCTGCGCGCGCAGCTGCGCTCGGTCGCGGCCGACCTGGGCCGGCGGTTCCGCCGGGTGGCCGTGCGGGCCGAGCTGGGCCAGCTGACCTCGGTGCGAGTGGAGGCGGAGGATCGCGCGCTGGAGCAGCGCGGCCGGACCAGCCTGAGCCTGGCCGGCTTCGACGGACGGAGCTGGACCGAGCTGGTCGGGGAGGATCTGTCGCCGGACGCGATCGCGCGGGCGGCGGCAGCGCTGGTGATCGGCCGCGGCGCGGCGGCGGCGCGCGCGGCGCCGATCCCCACCGCGGCGGCGGTGGCCGCCAAAAGCGGCGCGAGCGACGAGGTTCCCGGGCCGCGCATGCGGCTCGACCCGCGCGCGCGTCCGGCCAGCGAGTGGCTCGATCGCGCGGCCCAGCTCCACGACCGCGCCGGACGGGTGGGCGGCAGCCGGCTGGTCTATCGCGCGGCCTCGCTCGAGGTGGACGACAGCGAGGTGATCTTCGTCGGTGACGGGCGCGATCTGGCCCAGCGGCTGGTCCGCGCCCGGGCGCGCGCCCTGTTCCTGGCCTGGACCGGGGCGGCGCTGGTCGGCGAGGAGGCGTCGCGCTCGGGCGCGTTCGGCCTCGAGGTGGCGCAGCTGGCCGACAGCCAGCTCGAGCGCGCCGCGACGGGTGCGCTCACGCTGTTCACCAGCGGCACCGTCGTGCCGGGCGCGCGCGACCTGGTGCTCGATCCGTCGGTGGCGGCGCTGCTGGTGCGGCACGGGGCGCGCGGGCTCGAGGCGGATGCGTGGGCGCGCGGCGGGGCGCGGGCCTCGGCCCTGGCCGGGCGCACGGCCGGCGCCGCGATCGTGACCGTGCGCGACGACCCGACCGCGGACGCCTGCTACGGCGGCTACCGCTTCGACGACGAGGGCTGGCCGGCGGCGCCGGTCGCGATCATCGAGCGCGGCGCGGTGCGCGGCCCGCTGTGCGACGAGGCCGGCGCCGCGGCGCTCGGTCGCCCGCGCACCGGTCACGGGCGGCGCGCCGGGCCGCGCGATCCGGTCGAGGCGCGCCCGTCGCACCTGGTGCTCGAGCCGGGCACCCGCACGCTGGACCAGCTCATCGCCGCGATCGACGGGCAGGGCTACCTGGTCGAGAGCGGGATCGACGGCAGCGGCGACGGCCCGTCCTGGCGGGTGGCGATCCGCGCGCGGCGAGCGCGGGAGATCGAGGGCGGCCGCCTGACCGGGCGCGTGTACGGGCCGGTCGTGGTCGCCGGCGACGTGCCGGCCCTGCTCGGCGCGGTGCGCGGCGTCGGCCGCGACGTCGAGGCGCACGGCTGGCGCGAGCCGAGCGGCGACGGCGCCCTCGCGCTGTCGGCCGCCGCGCCGTCGATGTTGACCCGCGGCTGGCTGGGAGGCTCGTGATGGGCGCGCGGCCCGCGACGCGCGCGCGGAGGGAGGGATCGTGGCCATCACCGCCGACCGCCTGATCGCCCTGCTCGACGGCGCGCCCGACATCGACGAGTGGATCGCGACCGAGACCCGGACCCGGCGGGTCGGCCGCGACACCGGCGGCGGGCGGCCGGCGCGGCGGTCGTGCGACACCGTCGAGCTCGGCGCGGTCGTGTTCCGCGACAGCGAGCGCGGGCGCGGCGTCGCGCGCCTGTGGATCGACGCGGACAGCGCCGACGAGGCGCAGGTGCGCGGCCTCATCGCGCGCGCCGCCGAGCGCGCCCCGCTCGCCCTGGGTCCCGGGTGGGCGCTGCCCGCGCCGGCCGCGCCGGCCCGCGTGGCGGTCGCCGACCCCGACATCGTGGCCGAGCCGGTCGGCGTGGTCGACGCCGCCGTCGCTCAGCTCGGCAAGGCGGACGGCCGCCTGTGCCGGGTCGCGCGCGCGCGGGTCGACGCCGAGTGGCGATCGCACCGCGCCGAGACCAGCCGCGGCTTTGCCAGCCACTACCAGTCGACCGCGCTCGAGCTGGACGCCTCGATCGGCCCGCTCGCCGGGCCGGGACGCGCGCTGCTCGAGCGCGCCCACACCCGCGTGCGCAGCGCCGCGCAGCTGCTCGTCCATCGGCGGGCGGCCGACGCCGCTCGACGGGCGGCCTGGCGGGCCGGCGCGCGTCCGCTCGAGGCCGGGCGCTACGACGTCCTCCTGTCACCGTCGGCGCTGGCAGGGCCGCTGGCCGAGCTGGAGCCGAGCTCCGACGCGGCCGGGTACGGCTGGTTCGCGCCGCTCGTGGCCCACGCCGACGCCGGCTGGGTCCGGCTCGGCATCAGTCGCTACCGACCGGGCCAGTCGGTCTTCCACCCGCCGGTCGGTGACGACGCGGTGCTCGACGCCGTCGCTGGAGGGCGAACCGGGCGCGGCGGCCGCGGCGCCGGCCGCGAGGGCGACGGCGATCCGCTGACCCTGGCCAGCGACGGCACCCTGGCCTTTGCGCCGCTCAGCGCCCCGTTCGGCGACCTCGGCGAGCCGGTCCGGCGCTTCGAGCTGGTGCGCGCCGGCGCCGCGGCCGGCCTGTCGCTCGACTACCGCGAGTCGGTCCTGGCCCGCACCACGCCCAACGGCGGGGTTCGCAACCTGGTCCTGTCGCCGGGCCCGAACGCGGCGGCGCGCCTGGCCGAGCCTGGCCGCGACCGCCTGCTCGCGATCGACCAGCTGGCCTGGATCGACGTCGACCCGCGGAGCGGCGCGCTGACCGCCGGCATCCGGCTCGGCGAGGTGCGCGGCGGCGGCGCCGGCCCGGTTCGCGTGTCGGGCGGGCTCCTGGTCGGCAACGCCTTTGCCCTGCTGGCCCGCGCGCGCCTCTCGTCCGAGGTCGGCTCGCTCGGCTGGTACCGCGGGCCGACCGTGGTCAGGATCGACGGCGTCGACCTCGTCGCTGGCTGAGGCCGCGCCGGGTCAGCCGCCGGTCGCCGCGGCGCGGACCGCCGCCTCGGTCCCCGTCTCCGTCGCCGCCCCGGTCGCCTCGCCCTGTCCGCGCCGCCGCGCCGCGCCGGGTGAGACGCCGATGAACCGCTTGAAGGCGCGGCTGAACGCGGCCTCGGATCGATACCCGAGCCGGCTGGCGGTCTCGCCCAGCCCGAGCCCGTCCTCCCGCAGCCAGGTCAGCGCCATGTGCATCCGCCAGCGCGCCAGGTAGTGCATGACCGGCTCGCCGACCAGCTGGGTGAAGCGCGCCGCGAACGCCGAGCGCGACATCGCGACCTCGCCGGCCAGCGACGACACCGTCCACGACCGGGCCGGCTCTCGATGGATGAGCGCGATCGCGCGCCCCACCTGCGCGTCCTGCAGCGCGCCCAGCCACCCGGTCTGCGCCGCCGGATCCGCCGCGATCCACGAGCGGATCGCCTGGATGACCAGGATGTCGGCCAGGCGAGTGATGACCGTCTCGCCGCCCGGCCTGAGCTCGCGCGCCTCCGCTGCCATGAGGCGCAGCGTCCCGTCGAGCCAGTCCAGCTGCGACGAGCTCGACGCGCGCACGTGGATGACGCGCGGCAGGAGCTGGACCAGGTGATGGGCGGCGGGGTGATCGAAGCGGACCGCGCCGCAGATGAGCACGGTCGGCGCGCCGCCGCCGCCGTGGCGCATGACCGCGTAGCGGTCGCTCACTCGCTCGTGCGGCAGCTGTCCGATCCCGATCGCCGGCACCCCCGGCTCACTGGTCATCCGGTGCCCGCGCCCGTGCGGCACCAGCGCCAGATCGTTCGGCTCGAGCGCGACGTCGTCGCCGCCCTCCACCTCCAGCCAGCAGCGCCCGCTGGTCACCACGTGAAAGCTGAGACAGCCGGGGCGCGGCGGCAGCGCCAGCCCCCACGGAGCAGCGAGCTCCGATCGGCAGTAGAACGTGCCGGACATGCGCAGGAAGTGGAGCGCCTCGCCCAGAGGATCGATCGAGCCCCAGCAGTCCTTCATCCGGAGAGTATCGGTCGCCCCGCGCTCCATCGTCCAGATGCGCTGGACGCTCGAGCAGGAACGTGCGACGAACGGTCATTGATGAGCCGGGGAGGCGACTCGATAGTGGACGCATGGCAACCACCCCTCAGCCTCCTCAGCGCGGCGAAGCCGCCGGCATGATTCTGGTCACCGGCGCCACGGGCAAGATCGGCAGCGAGCTGGTCCGCCTCCTGACCGGGGCCGGCGCCCGGGTCCGCGCGCTGGTCCGCACCCCGGCCACGGCGTCGCTGCCCGGATCGGTCGAGGTCGCGCACGGCGACCTCGGCGACCCCTCGTCTCTCGACGCCGCCATGAACGGCGTCGATCGCCTGTTCCTCCTCTCGAGCGCCGACCCGCGCCTGGCCGAGCTGCAGGGCAACGCGGTGCGCGCGGCGGGCCGCGCCGGCGTGCGCCACATCGTCAAGCTGGGCTCGGCCGGGGCCGGGCTCGATTCGCCGATCCGCGTCGCCCGCGCCCACGCCGAGGTCGAGCAGCAGATCGCCGGGTCGGGCATCGCGCACACGTTCCTGCGCCCGAGCCTGTTCATGCAGTTCTTCCTCATGCACGCGCCGACCATCCGGGCCCAGGGCGCGTTCTACCTGCCGCTGCGCGACGGCGCGGTCGCCACGGTCGACGTGCGCGACATCGCCGCGGTCGCCGCGGCCGCGCTCACCGGCCCGGGCCACGAGGGCGCGGCCCACGTCCTGACCGGCCCCGAGGCGCTGACCATGGAGCAGGTGGCCGCCGCGCTCACCGCCGCGCTCGGCCGACCGATCGCCTACGTCGACGTGCCGCCCGAGGCCGCCGGCCGGGCGATGCTGGCCCAGGGCGTGCCCGACTGGTTCGTCGGCGACCTGCTGAAGCTGATGGAGATGTACGCCTCCGGCGCGGCCGCGGCGGTGTCGACCGACGTCCACGGCGCGACCGGCCAGCCGGCGCGCTCGTTCGAGGCCTTCGCGCGCGACCACGCCGCGGCGTTCAGCGCCTGATCGCCACCACCCCAAAAGGAGCGACGACAATGCGAATCGGAATCCTCGGAACCGGCGACGTGGGCAAGGCGCTCGGCGCGGCCTTCCTGGCACTCGGCCACGACGTGAAGATGGGCGCGCGCGACGCCAGTAACGAGAAGGCGGCCGGCTGGGCCAACGAGAGCGGCCCGCGGGCGTCGTCGGGCAGCTTCGCCGACGCGGCCGAGTTCGGCGAGATGATCGTCCTGGCCTCGCTCGGGGTGGCCAACCCGGCCGTCATCGAGGGAGCCGGCCCCGCGCGGCTGCGCGGCAAGGTGCTCATCGACGCGACCAACCCGCTCGACTTCTCGACCGGCGCGCCGAAGCTGGCGGTCGGCCACACCGACTCGGGTGGTGAGCAGGTCCAGCGGCTCGCGCCCGGCGCGCTGGTGGTCAAGGCGTTCAACACCGTCGGCAACCTGCTCATGTTCCGGCCCGACCTGCCGGGTGGGCCGCCCGACATGTTCATCTGTGGCAACGACGAGGGCGCCAAGAAGCAGGTCGAGTCGCTGCTGAAGAACTTCGGCTGGGACGTCATCGACCTGGGCGGGATCGAGGCGTCGCGCCACCTCGAGCCGATGTGCATGGTCTGGGTCCTCCACGGCATGCGCTCGGGCACGTGGATGCACGCCTTCAAGCTGCTGAAGAAGTGATCGCCCGCGCGCGCCGGCCGGCTCAGTCCGACCGGCGCTGCATGCCGACCGCGTCGAAGGTGATGCCGAAGCTGAGCCCGACCTCGTCGGACGCGGTCGCGTACCACCAGGCGCCGATCTGCAGCCCGACCGAGCCGAGCCGAGGGGTCAGCCGGATGACCGGGCCGAGCTCGCGCTCGTCGGACAGGCGCGCGACGATCCCGCCCTCGATGGTGTAGCCGAGCACATCGTCGACGGTGCGGCCGGCCAGCGCGGCCGCGGCGAAGGTGTCGGGCTCGAGCCCCGACACGCGGCCGGCCAGCGCGATCCGCCACAGGCGAATCGGCTTGAACATCCCGGTCGAGAAGACGCCCCAGGTGACGCCGACCTCGACCTCGCCGGCCAGCCCGCCGCCCTCGAGATCGGTGATGCCGCCGCCGGTCAGGGCGATGGACGGACGGGGCGCGATCGTCTTCTTCTCGCCGTTCAGGCCCTCGGCCAGGGCGCGGAACTGCGGGGCCGAATCGCTGGCCGCGGCGCGGCCCGGCCAGGCGGCGACCAGGACGGGGACGAGGACGGCGGCGACCAGCAGCGCCGCGCCGACCCGCGCCGCGCCGACCCGCGCGTGGGGCCATCTCCTCGACCGGATGCGAGCCATGCCCGCCCAGAATAGCGCACGAGCTGGCGGCCGCGCGGCGCGGCGCGGCTGCCACGGCCCGCCCCTGTGTCGACACCTGCTACAGCTCGACGTGGCCGTCGATGCACGTGACGGTTCCGCCGCCGACCCAGATCGCGCCGTCCGGGTCGCGCTCCACGTGCACCCGGCCGGCCCGGCCCATCGCCGCGCCCTGGCTGGCCACGTACGGCGCGCCGAGGCGCCCGGTGCGGATCAGCCACCCGGCCAGCGACGCGTTGAGGCTGCCGGTCACCGGATCCTCGACGGTGGCGCCCTGGAGCGGAAAGAAGGCCCGCACCTCCAGGGCGCACGGCGACCCCGCCGCGTACAGGCCGGCGACCCCGACGTCGTGATCGACCCGGCCGGGCCGCAGCGCGAGCACCGCCTCGGCGCTGGCCAGGAGCAGCCCGACCCAGCCCGGCCCGTTGTCGACCCACTCGGCGTCGATCACGTCGGCGCGCGCGATGCCGAGCGCCGCGGCCAGCTCGGCGACCAGCGCCTCGTCGACCGGGCCGGAGCGGACCAGCGGGGGCGCGGCGAACGCGAGCCCGGCCGCGCCGCGCCGCACGCGCACCAGCCCGGCCCCGCACTCCTGCACGATCTGGTCGGCCCGGGCCGGCGCGCCGCCGGCCTCGAGCCAGGCGTGGCAGGTCCCCAGGGTCGGATGGCCGGCGAACGGCAGCTCGAGCGCCGGCGTGAAGATGCGGACCGCGTAGTCCGCCCCGGGGTCGCGCGGCGGGACCAGGAAGGTCGTCTCCGACAGGTTGGTCCAGCTCGCGAACCGCTGCATCTCCTCGGTCGACAGGCCCTGACCGTCGACCACCACGGCGACCGGGTTGCCCCGGTAGCCCTCCTCGGTGAACACATCGATCTGACTGAAGCGGCGCCGCATCCGGTGAGTGTGCCAGGCCGGGCCGCTCAGCGGGTCGCCGCGCGCGGCTGCTTCGCCGCCGCCGGCCCCAGCACGACCAGCGCCGGGCGCCCCGCCGGATCCCACTCCGCGGCCAGGTCGCGCCAGCGCCGCACCGCGAAGCCGGCCGCCGGGTCGATGGTGGCGACCTCGCCGCGCCGCGGGTGAAAGCCGACCACCACCTCGTAGTGACTGAGCCGCTTCCGCCCGCGCCCGCGCAGGAGCCCGACCACGACCGGGCGGCCGCGCTCCAGCTCGTGGATCAGGGTGGCGCGGTCGGCGCGGATCGCGAACGCGGTGAGCCCGCTGGCCCGCGCGACCGAGCGGAGCGCGCCGAGCCGCGCCCCGTGGCCGGGCTTGCGCCGGGCCGAGCGAGTGGCGGTGCGCAGGTCGAGCGGCACGCCCCAGCGGCGCGCCACCATCACCAGCGCGGCCGGCCCGCAGTCGAGCTGGCTGCGCTGGCGGACCGGCTCGACCCCGGCGACCGAGATCCAGCCGCGGTCCGGCGCGATCGCCGCCGGCGCGACCGGCGTGGCGTTCGAGGCCACCCGGACGCAGCCGCTCACCAGCGCGGCGCCCGCGATCGCGAGCCCCGCGGCCCTCAGGTGCTTGGCCGCCGCGATCACAGGATGACGATGAGGAGGATGACGGCCAGGATGATCGCGGTGGTCGAGCCGATGATCACGACCGCCGCGCCGCCCTCGTACTTGGCGGCGTCGGGCCGGGTCCGCTCGGCCTCGGCGTAGCGGGCGGCGTCAGTGTCGCGATCGGCGCGGGCCTGGCGCGGCGCGCTGGTCTGTGCGGGGGCGGTCGAGGTCGCTGCGGGGCGCGGCGCCGGGGGAGCCGCCAGGGCGGCCGTGCCGGCGCCCAGCAAGAGCGTGAGACTGACGAACATCGCGGTAAGGAATCGCTTGGTCATGCAGGTGGTCAGCGCAATCGGCATGCCAGCGCATGTCCGCTCCAGCACACGAGCCGCGGCGACCACGCCTGTGGCGCCGGGCCGCACTGTGCGTCGGCGCCTCGCCTTGAACCTGCCGCGCCAAACCGCCCGGGCCAGGCCATCCAGCTTGACGGTGGCCGGCCCGAGCGCGATTCTCGATCGACGCGCGGCGTGCTCCGCGCAGCCTTCACGGTCAGCCCATGCCTGACCGCTCACGGGCAAAGGGGAGCGCTCTCCTCGGCACATCGCACCGGCTGGTTCCTTTCCTCGCGCCGCGGGGATGCATGGGCTCCCGATCGCGGCGTGGAGAGAAGGAGACCGATGACCGCAAGGCGTGATCGCAAGAAGCTCGTCCGCGAGCGGCAGGCCCGCACCGGCGAGCGATACACCACCGCGCTCCAGAAGCTGCTCGACGGCAAGAAGGAAGCGGTGCCGGTGCTCGAGCTCGCGGAGCTGACCGCCACCGCGGCGGCGCTCGGCTTCCGGTGCAAGGTGTTCGCATTTCCCGATCTGCTCGCGCGGCTCGATCCCGAGGCGATCCTCGGCCGCATCCGCACCGCGCTCCTCGCGACCGAGGACGATCCGACCACCCGCGCGCTGCGCGGGGTCGCGCTGCGCGGCGAGCATCCCGAGCAGGCGCCGCCGACCCTGGGGGGCATCAACGCGGCCAGGCAGTTCGTCGCCCGCGCCGAGGCCGGGCTGGGGGGCGTGAGCCCGGGCGGGCGGATGATGCA